>Ga0206124_10003557_pt1 | contig 10899 bp, 8 predicted proteins | sample Helgoland_Spring_3_FD_148671 | JGI IMG/M metagenome (GOLD analysis project Ga0206124, IMG submission 148671) | Pelagic subsurface seawater microbial communities from Kabeltonne, Helgoland, North Sea - Helgoland_Spring_Bloom_20160321_2 | ecosystem: Environmental > Aquatic > Marine > Epipelagic ... | reverse complement strand
TCAAGAAAGATCGTTTTACCATCTCCAATAACATCTTTTAATGTCTTATTAGCTTCTAAAATCGAAACTGATTTAATTCCTCCTAAATTTATAATTTCTTTTGAAGCTAAAGGTTCAACTGCAGATTTCCATAAGGGCTCTAAAGAATCATCTATATACGAAAACGCACGCGTCTGTTTACCACTTCCAAAAATAGTCATGGGTTTATTATTCAAATGCTGATACATCCATATACCTAAAACATTTCTGTATTTGTCCCAAATATTTTGTTTAATTCCATACACGTTATGTGGTCTAATTATACACCAATCTAATCCGTGTTGTTCTCCTGCAATTTTAATATCCATTTCACATGCATATTTGGCAACACCGTACGGATCAATTGGACAAGGAGTTTGCGATTCATCAAAAATTTTCTTTTCTCCGTGCCCATAAACAGCCATAGTTGAAGTAAAAACTAATCTTTTTACATCATTAATTATACACTGGTTTACAATTCGGGCAGTTGACTTTAGATTGTTATCATAATTAAATCCTCTTATAAAAGGAGAAAGACCCTCTGCAGCATAGGCCGCAAAATGAAAAACATAGTCAAATTTATATTTTTTAAAAATTTCAAAAATAGAATTTGAAACTAGATCTAACTTGTAAAAAATGACTTTAGAGTTAACATTGTCAATATATCCACCAGAAAGATTATCAATTCCAATAACGTTAACTTCAGGCTTATTTTCAATTATCCAATCAGCCAATCTACTTCCAAGGAGTCCAGCAACTCCAGTAATCAATATATTCATATTGTCTTCAAATCTAAAACATAAATATTACTCAATGAAAAATTTAAGTATTTTTTTGTTAAATTTTTCTTCCGAAAATTGTTTTTTAATGTAATTAGTTGAATATTGTTTTTTCATGTCAACAAGTTTTTTATTGAAAATATATTTAGCAATTTCTTCACTTGCCATGAAAGCATCATCAAATGGTATTAACAATCCACCATTACCATGATCTAAAATTTCAACAGGCCCTCCAATACAAGTTGAGATAACTGGAAGCTCATGTTGAATAGCTTCAAAAATAACAGTGGGTAAAGGGTCAGGATTTATAGCGCCGTGCAAAAGAAAGTCTGATTGATTCATATACTTGGAAATATTAGAATCAAATCCTTTAAATAAAATATTTTTTTCAATACCTAAATCTTTCGACATTTGCTTCAATACATTCTCATAGGACTCATAACCTTTAAAAGTATCTCCAAGAAAAATAAATTCTGAATCAATATTTTTCTTTTTGATATAATTCGCAATTTCAATAATATACTTATGGCCTTTGTAGGGTAAAAGTCTGGCTATGGTTAAGAACTTTATTTTTTTTGATGGTCTCTTTGAAACAACTTCAATATTAATTTTGGGAACACCATTATATATATGCGTTAGAGGTTTACTTATATATTTTGACCAGTGACTTTTTACACTTTTAGAGACAACTATAATTTTTGAAGAAAACTTAGAAATCAAAAACCCCATAATCCTTAAATAAAAGTTGTTATTTGGAATTTCATGAATATGAACATAATTGGGAACTTTACATAAGAATGCAGAAATTCCAGAAGCTAAAATAATTGAGGTATTAGTGTAAATTACATCAATATTATTTTGTTTAACATATTTAACAATTTTGATTATTGAAAAGAAAATTTTAAAAAATCTGTCTAAAAGGCCTAAAAGACTAAAGTATTTTCTTCTAAAAACTCCAAAATTTAAATGAGTAGTTTTTATTTGTTTTTCATCAAAAAAATGATCTAGGGGACCTTTGTATGGTAAGAAAACATGAGTTTCATAACCATTTTTATTAAGCAGATCTATCACTTGAATTAATATTTTACTAGCACCATATAAATCGTTGGAGCTATGAAAGATTAAAATTCTTTTACTCATTTACTTTAATGATTTAAATAGTTTTTCATATGAACTCATAAAGTTATCACTTGAGAAGGTTTCTAGTCTTTTCAAACCTTTATTAATTAATTCTAATCTTAATTTGTTTGAGTTTATCAACAACTCAATCCTGCTTGCTAAATCTTTATGATTATTTTTTTCAAAGTATAGAACAGCGTCATTTCCAATTTCATTAAAAACCTTAATATCTGAGCAAATCACTGGTAATTTGTTAGAAAATGCTTCAATTATTGGTATACCAAATCCTTCATCGTTAGAGGGAAAAACATATAAAAATGCCTTTGAATAAAGCTTGTTTTTTTCCTCGTCATTTACGTGCCCAGTTATAATCACATCCTTTTCAATATTATTTTCTTTTATAAAATTTTTAACGGTTAAATATTCTGAATTTTTTCCAAAAAAATTAGTTGTACCTGCTAAGATCAATTTAAAATCTTTGTTTAAGGGATTTGATTTAATTTTCAAAAAAGCTTTTACTAAAATCATTATGTTTTTTCGTTTCTCGAATGATCCAACATGAAGAATATTTTTTTCAATTTTCTTTTGAATTTTACCTTCATGACAGCTTTGATAAATGACCTCAATATTATTTTTTTTTCTTAAGACCTTTTTTAGTGATTTCTTTGAATGTTCACTTGTTGTAACTATGGTAGTACTTTCATTAATTCCATAATTAATACATTTTAAGTAATACCATCTCCAAAGTTTCGAATAATCTTCTCTATTTTTCCAAAATAAGGAATCGTGCAAGACAACAACCTTTTTCAAATTAAGATTCCAAAATGGCAAAACATAATCTGGACATAATAAAATATCCGGATTGTACCTTAAACACTTTAATGGTAATAAAATCTGTTTCCATATAAAATAGTATAGCTGAAACAACCACCTTACTAACCTATTACTTGAATTTAAAAAAAAGTGGCTAGAGCCATTAATTAAATCAGTAGAGTATACATAATTTATTTTTTTGGTATTCAAATTTTGGGAGCAATAAACTAACTGATTTATATAGGTTTTGATTCCAGCAGGAGCAGCTTTTAAATAAAACGTATCAATTAAAACTGTAATCATAATTTAATTAATGATAAATTTTTTATAAGATCTTTGAATTGATCCAATTAAAAACCATGTTGTTAGTGAAACAAATAAATAAAGTTCAGCGTTTGTTTTGAGTAAAGGGATTATAAGACCAAATTTTGTAAGTAAAACAATAAAAGCAAGTTCTTTTACATAACCCTTTGATTGACTAAAAACTGAGAACGAATCTCTTATTGATTTAAACAACATTATTGAATATAAAATCATAGAAATTACTCCCATTTGAACTCCATAAATTAAAAATTGATTTTCCCCTCCAATTTTTATAGCCTGATCAACTCCTGATGCATTACCGCTCATTGCTAAACCTATACCTAAAGGATTCTCAATAATAGTTAGAATCGCTTGAATCCATTCAATAAGATGACTAAAAGATGAGCTTTCGTTAAAAGTAAAAGTATCAATGACAAAGTAAATTGAATCCTCGCTAGCAGAAAAATAAAAAATCAATATAGAAAAAAATAACAATACTAAAATGTAAAAAACTTTCTTATAATTTTTAGTAATTAATAACGCAGTAAAAATCATAATTAGTGCCGATAAAATTGAGGCTCTTGAGTAGGCATAATAAAATGACACAAAAACAATAAGAATGATAAGTAAGTTTTTAAATATATTTTTTTTAGTATGGAGAATTGCAAAAAGTGGAATTGTCAAAAACAAAATCAGATTTGAACTAAATTCTAATGGATTTGGAAAGATAGATCCAAATCTTGCCTGGTTAGGAGATCTTTCAAAAGTCCAACTTAGGTCAAAATTACCCTCAGGAAGGATATCGTTAATTAATAAATTAAACTTAGCATAATTAAAAAAACTGTGTAAATGAAAATTGAAAAAATATTCAATTGAGGATACTAAAAAAGCAATACAAAGTATTAAAATCAATATTTTTTTTAGATTAAAAAATAAATATTCGCTAATAAAAAAGTTTCTTCCTAAGTAATAAACTACTCCAATTAAATATATATTTTTCAAATAAATTAATTTAACATAAAAGGACGCTTCACCAATTGGAATAATAGCATATATTGAAGAGAGGATAATAAATAAAATAATTGTTTTATCTAAAAATGTTGTTTTTAGTTCCGTTGAGAAAAAATCCTTCTTTGATCCAAAAAAAACAATAAAGAAAGATGAAAAGATTACAAAATCTTTAGAGTACTTTATCAAATCTACAAGCAATACATTTTCAGAAAAATCAAAAACAATTAACTGAAAAATAAAATATACTGGTAAAAAAGTAACAAGGTATATTAATAAAAAAGAAAGATTTCCGTTGTAAACTCTCTCTAGTATAAAATATACAAAGAATGTGTAGCATGATAAAAGAAGGAGTGAGATAATCATTCTTTATTGTAATTAAGTCCGTCAATCAATCCTTTGTAGACCATTTTTAGTTTCACAAATCTTAGTTTAATTGTAAAATATAGTAAATAAGAAAATATTTTAAAAAATTGATAGATCCACACTCCGATTAAGTTAAAATCTGAGTTATGTTTTTTAATAAAATAAATGTGATTTCTAATGTTTAAATAATGAGTATATGGCGAAACCGATCCTTCCCAAGATTTTTTTTGAATCCAAGATTTACCCTCATGATGATAAATTATACTTTCTTTTACAATGCCTAAATTGTAACCTGTGTTTTTTATTTTTAAAGAATAATCAGCATCTTCATAATACACAAAGTAGTCGTCATCCAAATAGCCAATTAAGTCTACTAATGAAGATCTAAACACGAAGCAACACCCCGAAATCCATTCTGTTAAAGATTCATTTTGTAAACTATTTAATTCAATATTTTTGTTTAAGGTTAAAGGCAAACCAAAAAATTTATTAAATCGTCCACCAAAATTCCAAACTGTTTTTTTATTTTGAAAATTCAAAATTAAAGGTTGAACAGCACCTATTTCCTTTTCAGAATTTAATCTATTTAAAAGTGGCTCAATAAAGTTTTCATCAACCTCAGTATCATTATTTAAAAGCATAATGTACTCATAATCCTCACTTTTTGCATATTCAATTCCTATATTATTGGCTCCGGTAAAACCTAAGTTTGAATTATTTTGAATGAAATGAATCTTAGTAAAATCTTTCTTTAATTTAGGTACAGACTTATCTTTGGAGCAATTATCTACAACTATAATTTTAAAATTTTGATATGAGCAATTCAAAATACTTTCAATACAGGAATTAATCAGCTCATATTGGTTCCAGTTTACTAAAATTATAGCCAGTTCCTTATTCATCTTTTTTCAAATAATGATTACACAAAAAATAGTTAATTATTTCTGATAAAATAAGAGTAATAGCCATGCCTAGTCCTCCATAAAAAAAACTAAGTAGAAATCCCAAAATAAATGTAAAGCATACTGTATACCAAGAAGTTTTATTCAAAATTATTTTTCTTTCTTGTACTATTATCATAACCATATTTTTGAAATTCAACATACTAAAAAACGGTAAAAATGCTAATAACGATAAAATAGTTTGACTATACTCAATAAACTCTCCAGATAAAAAATAAATAATCCACTTTGAAAAAAGAGTGACAAGGGTAGCTAAAAAGAAAGTAAATAATAAACTGTTTTTAAAAATTCTATTTAAAAAAATTTTAAAATTATTTTTATCGTTAATAAATTTCCTGGTGGCTTCCTGTAGAATAGACTGGGTTATAAAAACTGGAATCATTCTTAAAAGTAGACCAACTTTTTGAGCTAATGAAAATTTTCCAAGTTCTGAGTTATTTACAAAAACAGACATAATAATCAATGCACTATTTAATGACAAATATCCTGAGAGCGAAGAAAGTGTAAAATAAAAATTTTCATTAATTCTTTTAAGGAATTGTTTTGGTTTTGAAAAACTAAAACTAAAGTCTTGATTACTGTAAATGTAAATCCAGCAAAAAATGTGAACTACTAAACATGATAAACCAAAAAATAGATTAACCAAAAAAGCATCATTACTTGAGTCTATTAGAGTAATAATAAATATTAAATAAAAACTTTTAATGAAAAAATTTGAAAGAACAGCTCCAATTAGCTTATCATTTCCTTGAAAATAAAAAAATGGATTTATTGCTTCGCTAATAATTATTAACAATGAAAAAACAAAAACATTCCTATTAGAAATATCAGGAAAATAAAATATTAGTGTTAAAGAAATTATCAAAAATACTACCCCTAAATACAGCCGAGTTGAAATGATATCGCTAATAAGGTTTTGAGTGTCTATACTATTTTTAAAAGAAGCTATTCTCTTTGGGGCATTGATATTATATCCATAACTAACAATTACTGAAATAACCATAACTACAGTAAAATATAGATTTACCAAACCAAAACTTTCAACCTGAATTTTTTGAAATAGAATTGGGGTAATAATTAAAGTAAAAAGAATATTGATAAGTTGATTAATTGATAAATTAAAAAAATTCTTAAAAAAAATATTTTTAATTTTTTTTTTCATCAGTATTTAATAGTTTATAATTTTTTGTATAAACTATGAATCATTTTTAAAATGATTGAAAGAATTAAACCTAGAAAAGAGCCGTAAAACAAGGTTTCTAAGAGTTTCCATTTAGAGTTTTCAAGTGGATAAGTGGGCCTATCAATGATTTGAATTAATGGTGTTGAATTTCTATGCGAAACTTTTGCAAGCTCAAGCTGTTTAACTAACTCTTGAAAAATTGCTGTATTTATCTGCACATCGACCATAGCTTTTTGATAAGGAATCTTTAAGGTTTTTAGAAGAGGGTTTAATTTAGGTATGCTTTCATCAAGTGCTGCCAAAATTTGAATTGAATTATTTAATACTTGCCTAACACTATCACTTTCTTTCTGCAAAACATTTAAATTTATTGAAGTCTTAAAGGATTTAGATTCAATGTAAAATTCATTAACGTTTGCTACTAATTTTTCATTAAATATTTTAGCAAATTCTTCACTATAATGGTTAAACTCAACATTTAATATTGTTGTTTTTCTACTTGGTTTAGTAACCACAAGATTTTTTTCTCTTATTTTTTTTGTTATAATTTTAATTACACTGTCTTGTTCTCTATTTAAATTATTTTCTTTATCAAAAACTATTTTATTGGCCTTCCATTTATTTGATTTATTTTGAATTTTTCCAAGCTTATTTATAATCAATCTTTTGCCGTCATTAAAATCTCCATAACTTAGCAAAGTTTTTTTTAACATCGCATCAGATCTATACAAGTCTTGAATATTGTCAATTTGAAATAAACTACTTGCATCTATAAAACTAGATGGATTTATCCCCGCCAAGGAAGCTACAGATGAAAGCTCTCCCATTCCTTTAGAATTATCGTTATCTAAAACAAAACTAGTTTGAGCATAATATTTAGGTTTAATTAAATAGTTATAGGAAATAGTAAAAAATAAAATACTAATTGAAGATAAAATAATATGATTTTTATTGACATTTAAAAAAGAAAAAAGGTCACTAAATCTGTTAATCAAAAATCTTACAGAAAATTCCACATTCAAATTGTCTTTAGTTTCTTTCATAAATTAATTAATTTGAGAAATTGCTAAAATTAATGTAGCTAGTCCAGTTGTGTAATTTAAAAGTTGAGAAACCCCTAATGGAATTTTTTCAGATTTTTTAGGAACTATAATTTCAGCACCAGGTTCTATTTTCGGGTAGATATTGAAAAATAAAAATTTCTTAGTTCTAGCTACGTCACCATTGGCATAAACAACATAAGAACCAGACTTTTTAGCATTTGAATCAAAACCCCCTGCTCCATCTAAGTAATACTTAAAAGCTTTATTTGGGCTAAACCTCACTGTATTTGGATACAACAACTCTCCTCTTAATTTAACAGTTTCCATTTTTTTAGGAACAACAATTATGTCTCCTTCAAAAAGCAATAAATCAGATTTCGATCCTGATGATTCAATTATATCCATTAAATCAATTCCAATCGATTCATACTTATTAGAAGAAAGATAAGATTCCGATGAATTTCTTTTGGCTATCTCTTTAATCCTTTTCGTTTTAGCTGAATTACTTAAATCCAAGTTATTTGTTTTTTCACCATCAGACTTATTAATTTCGTTGTCCAAACGAACTAATAACAACATTTCAGATTCTGTTAAGAATTCCTTATTTTTTGATATTGTTTCTCGTAGTTTTTTTAAACTACTAATTTTTTTTAATTCATCAGAATTTGGCTGAAATGACTCGGTTAATCTAAATAAGGTTGCCCCTTCAAGAAATGCCATGTTTTTGAAGCCTCCTGCTCTTTTTATGAGATCTGAAATCCTTTCGTTTTTTGATGAAAGTGCATAGTTTCCAGGATATGCAACTTCACCCTCGATCTTAATAAATTTTTGAGAATATGAGTTTGTATTTTTTCTTATAATAATTTGATCATAAGGTTGAATCTGAAATTGAAATGGTTTGTCAAGATCATATTCAAAATTTTCTGATAAATTGTTGCTGTTTAATTCATCGGATTTTACAACTCTAGATATTTCAATTCTTTTTGAATTTGCATCATTTGTAAGTCCTCCGGCTTGCAATATCAATTCATCAATTTCAAGATTATTTGAAAAAGGATAGGTTCCTGGAAGATTAACTTCTCCTAAAATTTCAACATACTTTTCCTCCTTTAGATCGTTGATTGAAAAAATTGTTAAAAGATCTTCTTTAACAACTTTAATATCATCAATTTTATCATTCAACAAATCAGACAAATTGAAAGAAATAATGTCAGTAGAATAATCTTTATTTGTTCGTTTTATAGTAGCCTTTTCTAAATAAACATCTGATTTTAATCCTCCAGATTTATTTATCAGTTCACTTACACTCATATTCTCAGAAATAGAATAATTTCCAGGTCTGTTAACTGCTCCTAACACTACAACCCTATTTGAGAATTTATTTAAAACTTCATCAACTTGAAAAACATCACCAGCTTTAATTTTAAAATCATCAAATTTATTTTTTTCAACATCAATTATCATAAGTTCATCTTCAACGACTCTTGTAAGTTTAATTGATTTTGTAAATGCTCTTTCCTTAAAACCTCCAAAATAATTAATTAAATCATTAAAGGATTCGGAGTCTTTAATCTCATATATTCCTGGTTTTTTAATAGATCCTTTAACCTCAACTCTGTTTTCGTATGCTCCTACTAAAATCAAGTCATTATTTTCAAGTCTCAAATTACTAGAGCCATCACCTGAAGTCAAGTATTTGTATAAATCAATGGTCTCCTCTAATTTATTATTTCTAAAGATTTTTATGTTTCTTAGTGTAGCGTTTTCGTTAATACCGCCTGAAACATAGATAGCATTAAAAACGGTATTCAATGCGCTGAATGAATATGTGCCAGGAAGATTAACTTCACCAATAATATTTACTCTTATTGACCTTGGAGTGCCTAACGAAAGGTTTAAATTTGTATTATTGCTTGACAATCCAGTGTAAATTGGTTCTAATTTAGAAATCAACTTTTCTTTTGCTTTTTTAATAGTTAATCCACTCAATACTACTGGACCAATATTTTCAATTATCAAACTTCCATCTGGATTAATTTCACCATTAAAATAACTTTCTGATTCACCATAAAGATCAATAAATAAATTATCCCCAACACCCAGTAAATAATCTGATGGGGTTGGAATATTAAAATTATTTTGAAAGGTTAAAAATCCATTACCTTTAAAAATATCAAATCCAAAGATATTACTTGATTTATCTCTAATTAATTTAATTTCTTCAATATATTCTTTTCTTAATCTAGTGTTTTCAACTGGGCTTGATGCATTGGACGCAATACGTTTAAGCTCTTGAGAAGTATTAAATTTATTTTTTAGTTTCTGTAAGTCCTCTTCACTGTAACCTTGAGATTTAGCAATCTTTATTAGATCCGATTGATTGAAACCCTGAGCAGTTGCTTTTCTTAGTAACAAATCAAGTTCTGATGAGTTTAGCTCCAAAAAATTAATTGAAGAAAAATCACCTAAATCTTGTGAAAACGAGACAGTTACTGAACAAAAAAGTATAAGTGATAAAAAGATTTTGATTAGTTTTTTCATATTCTATCTAATTTTACTAATATATTTAAATTAACTTTAAGATTTGAAATTTTTTATATTAAAACTTAAAACAAGGCCAAAAGCTATGAAACACTTAGTCTCACTAATTTTTTTACTAATTATTACAAACTTAAACTCTCAAACTGAAATTAAATTCAACTTAGCTTCATCTCTTTTTTTAGTACCTAATATTGGAATTGAGGTTCCAATAAATGAAAAATTCAGCTATCAGTTGGACACAACAGCATCCTTTTGGGACTCAATTGATGGAAGCCCCTACCAATTTGTTCAAATTTTTAATGAATTTAGATTTTATACTAATCCAAATAAAAGAGATTTTTTTATTGGTCCTCATATTGGATACGGAATGTTTACTCTAAGGAATCCAAAGTTTTTAACTGATATTGTTGATACTGCTTTCAAAGAAGAGGGGAGTTACCAATCAGGAAGAAATACATACTATGGGCTTACCATTGGAAAAAAATTTAAACTAAAAAATCCAAGATATGGTTTAGAATTATTTATTGGCTTTGGCTCTTCACAAGCAAATTACAAATATTACAATGGTGATGAGGTTAGAGACTTTGAAAATGATAGGGCATTTAGTAAAAGTGGAGAGGAACTACCTTATAAAGGTGGAGTTATGCTTACTTACAAGCTTTAATTAAGCTCTTTTAAAAATCCCATTTAATAAAATTCCAGTCGTTTTAAAAATTATTTTAAAATCTAAAAGCAAACTCCAGTTTTTAAAGTAAAAAATATCC
>Ga0206124_10003556_pt1 | contig 10901 bp, 9 predicted proteins | sample Helgoland_Spring_3_FD_148671 | JGI IMG/M metagenome (GOLD analysis project Ga0206124, IMG submission 148671) | Pelagic subsurface seawater microbial communities from Kabeltonne, Helgoland, North Sea - Helgoland_Spring_Bloom_20160321_2 | ecosystem: Environmental > Aquatic > Marine > Epipelagic ... | reverse complement strand
TTTTGGCGGGCCTCCCAGCTCGCCCAGCTACATGAATTGCCCATTGTGGTGCGGGAATTTTCTGATTCGGACGTTCTCGAGATCGCAATTATCGAAAATATCCAGCGCGCAGACCTCAACCCCATCGAAGAGGCGATTGGATATCGCCAGCTCATGGATAAATTTGGTCATACGCAAGAGCAGATGGCAGAAGCGCTTGGCAAATCGCGTCCACATATCGCAAATATTCTGCGCCTTCTGGCACTTCCAAAAGATGTTCAAGCTCTTGTCATCAATGGCAGCCTGTCAAGTGGTCACGCCCGCGCATTGATTACGGCGCACAATGCCTCTGATTTGGCGCGTGTTGTTGTGGCGCGTGGGTTGTCTGTTCGACAGACGGAAAAATTGGTGAAAGAGCCGAAAGCGCCCAGCAAAGGCCGCATGCCAAAATCTGCCAAAGACGCAGATACGCGTGCGCTTGAAGGTGATCTTTCCGCAGCTCTTAAAATGGCGGTCTCCATCACGCATAACCCGGGACAAGAGGGCGGCTCGATTACCATCCGCTATAAAAATCTAGAGCAGCTCGATGAGCTTTGTCGCCACTTAGCAGGGCTTTAATACATCAGGGCTTGGACCAGTTGATTCAAAAGCGGGCGACCGGATTTTGTGGCGCGAAGTTGATTTTCAGAGAGGTCTAGCAGGCGCATGTCCAGCAGGTGACTTGGAATATCGAGCGGCGCATTGGCGATGCTCTCAATGCGCGTTCGAGAAATCCCATCTAATATTCGTAATCCCATCATGATAAGCTCATTGGCGTGATCTCGCGGGGTTAATGTTTCTTGGTGACTGGTGCCGCTCTTTTGCAACTCTACCCGTTCCAACCAGGTCTGGGGCGCTAGGACTGTTCTTGTAGCGTGGCGTTTTCCTGACAGGGTCAAGCGGCCATGGGCCCCGGGCCCTATTCCGATATAATCGCCACCGCGCCAATAAATTTTATTATGTTTAGATTCCAATGACTTGTGTGAATAATTGGACACTTCATAGGCGTATAGACCCGCTTTGGCGCAGATCTCATTGGTTGCGTCAAACATATCAGCGCTTAAGTCTTCATTGGGCAACCCTGCCAATTTCCCTGCCTGCGCCCGAAAGCCAAAGGCCGTTCCAGGTTCAATTGTAAGTTGATACAAAGATAGGTGCCCCGCGCTCATATCTATGGCTTCGCTTAGCTCCTTTTGCCAGGCCTCAAGCGTTTGATCTTGCCGCGCATAGATCAAATCAAAACTGACCTGGTCAAAATATGTCTTCGCGACAGTGAGAGCGGATCGCGCCTCTGCCGCGGAGTGCAAACGACCGAGGCGCTTCAAGTCGGGATCGTTTAGCGCCTGAATTCCCATGGATATACGGCTCACCCCGGCGGCGCGAAAATCAGCAAGGCGCGAGGCTTCAACCGAGGACGGATTGGCCTCAAGCGTGATCTCAATATCATTTGCGAAAGACCAATGCACCCGCGCGCGATCAATCAGGCGCTCAACCATTTTGGGTGGCATCAAGCTTGGCGTACCCCCTCCGAAAAAAATTGAATTCAACAGACGACCCCGGGTAAGGACCCCATGGCGATCCAGTTCGCTCAGGAGAGCCTTTTCCCATACATCGTTGTCTACCGCCGCGTTGACATAGGAATTAAAGTCACAATATGGGCATTTTGCTTCACAAAATGGCCAATGGATATAAAGTCCAAACCCGCCATGGTGCCAATCTTCCATCATGTGAGGCAGCCAGACACCAGTTTTTTGAAGGCATCCGCCCGATGACTGATCGGGTGTTTATGTTCTGGGAGCATTTCAGCAAATGTTTGATCATACCCATCGGGTTGAAACATGGGATCAAAGCCAAACCCATGAATGCCACGCATTGGCCAGACCACTTGGCCCGGCACGATACCAGCAAAAACCTCATCGTGACCGTCTGGCCAAGCCAGGCACAATGTACAATTAAATTGCGAATGGCGCGGAAAAGGCGCATCGGCCGCTTCCAGCTCTTCCCAAGCCCGCGTCATGGCCATCGTAAAATTGCGACCATTGGAGGTTTCCGCCCAATCAGCCGTGTAAACCCCTGGAGCGCCACCTAACCCGTCGACACAGATGCCACTATCGTCAGACAGAGCTGGCAAACCTGTTGCTTGGGCCGCAAAATGCGCCTTTAGGCGCGCATTTCCTGCGAAACTTGTTTCTGTTTCCGCCGGCTCGTCCAGGCCCAGATCGCCAGCACTTACACATGCGACACCAAAGGGTGCCAAAAGCGCCTGAATTTCGCGCAATTTGCCTTTGTTATGACTGGCTAGAACAATCTTTGGTTCGGTGAGCGCTCGCATCAGCCAACGGCCGCCAATTGAGTAGCTACCAATTGCGCCACGCCAGCTTCAGCCAGATCAATCAGTTGCCCCATTTGGTCGCGTGAGAATGTTGAGCCCTCAGCCGACATTTGGACTTCAACCAATTTGCCCGATCCCAACATAACGAAATTGCCATCAACCCCAGCTTCACTGTCCTCGGGGTAGTCTAAATCCAAAACTGCTTGGCCGGCATAGATACCGCAGCTCACTGCAGCCACAGGATCCAAAAGCGGATCGCTTATAACATCCCCGGCCTTCATGAGTTTTTGCACGGCAAGCTTAAGCGCAACCCAGCCACCTGTAATCGCAGCGCAGCGTGTTCCGCCATCCGCCTGGATCACGTCACAATCGATACTGATCTGCCGCTCACCCAGGGCGACGCGATCCACACCGGCGCGCAAACTCCGCCCAATGAGCCGCTGAATCTCTTGCGTACGCCCAGATTGACCGTTTTTGGCCTCTCGGCGCATTCTTGTATGGGTGGCGCGGGGCAGCATCCCATATTCTGCCGTTACCCAACCCAACCCCGAGTTCCGAAGAAAAGGCGGCACGCGCTCTTCCAAGCTGGCTGTACAAAGCACATGTGTGTCGCCAATCTTGATCAAACAAGATCCCTCTGCATGTCGGGTGACGTGTGTTTCAATCACAATGTCACGCATTTGATTTAATTCTCGATTGGATGGTCGCATAGCTTGTCCTCTCACTGTTCATGCGCGAATATGCGAAGAGGACCACAAATAGCAAGGCTTAGGTGAATGGACTCGTCGACAGAGTTATTTTCAGAAATGGATGCCCGCAGTCGTGAAGTGTTTCAACGGGTTGTGGAAAGCTACCTGTCTTCGGGAGAGCCGATGGGCAGTAACACGTTAACTCAGCATATGACCGAGACCGTGAGTGCCGCCACCATTCGCAATGTCATGAAAGACTTAGAACTTCTTGGCCTGCTCGATAGCCCGCATACTTCTGCTGGCCGTCAGCCGACGGAACTTGGTTTGCGTATGTTTGTCGATGGAATCTTGGAGGTTGGCGAGCCCGATAAGGCCACGCAGCGCAAAATTTCCGCTACGATGGACGAAAATGACAGTATAACAGGCATGCTTGATCGTATGTCCAGCGCCCTATCTGGGCTTACTCGTGGCGCATCTTTGGTTCTGGCGCCAAAAAAATCTTCGCCCATAAAGCATATTGAATTTGTGTCTTTGGCTACTGATCGTGCGCTCGCGGTTTTGGTTTTTGCCAATGGTGAGGTTGAAAACCGGGTATTTCGCCCACCTTTGGGTCAAACTCCGAGCCAAATACGCGAGGCTGTGAATTTTTTGAATGCCATTGGTCAGGGCCGGACATTGCAAGAGTTGAAATCTAGTATTATCGTGGAGATCGAAAAACATCGCTCCGAATTAGATGTTTTGACCACGGGTCTGGTTGAGGCTGGGGTGGCCGTCATGCAGGACGCTGGCGGTGATAATGAGCGATTAATTGTCCGCGGCAGATCGAATCTCCTCGAGACCACCGGCACAGCGGAGGATTTGGAGCGGGTACGGGTCCTCTTTGATGACCTCGAACGCAAGCGAGATATAGCGGAATTCTTGCAATTAACCGATGAAGGCGAGGGTGTTCGCATTTTTATTGGTTCTGAGAACAAACTATTTTCACTTTCGGGTTCCTCTTTGGTGGTTTCTCCCTATATGAACGCTGACCAAAGGGTGGTTGGCGCCATTGGAGTAATCGGACCCACGCGTCTGAATTACGGTCGGATCGTGCCAATCGTGAATTATACCGCTCAAATGGTCGGGCGGGTTTTATCTGATCGAGGTTAGGTCCAGATGGCAAAAGAACATGAAGACGAGTTTCTCCAGGACGTTAGTCTTGCTGAAGAAGAAGAATATGGTGACGAAGAATACACCGAAGAGGAGTTAGAGCTTGATGCTCTGCGCGCCGAACGTGATGATCTCAAGGATCGGTGGATGCGGGCTCTTGCAGATGCGGAAAATGCCCGCAAACGCGGTGACCGTGAACGCAGAGAAGCCGAAAACTATGGCGGCTCAAAGCTCGCCCGTGATCTACTGCCGGTGTACGATAATCTCAAACGCGGCCTTGAGGCAGCGACAGATGAACAACGTGAAGTTTCGGCCGCGTTGATTGAAGGGGTGGAGCTGACCATGCGGGAAGTTGTCAATGTTTTTAAAAAACATGGCATCGAACCCATTTCGCCAGAAATTGGCGAGCGTTTTGATCCACAAAACCATGAAGCAATGTTTGAAGCGCCCGTTCCGGGAACAAAAGCAGGGGATATCATTCAGGTGATGACCGAAGGCTTTATGCTGCACGATCGCCTTCTGCGCCCCGCGCAAGTAGGTGTGTCTTCAACGCCAGGCTAGGGCCCTACAATAATCTTTATGATAACGAAGGGCGGCTCATCGGCCGCCTTTTATGTTTTAAATTTGGATTTCAGCTCATAAATGAGATCCAAGGCCTGTTTGGCGCTCAAACTATCGGGCTGAATCGCATTAAATGCCTCCTCAAGCTCTGATTGAGCCGAGGGAGCGGGCGCTGTCGTCGCCACCGCGGAAAAAAGGGGCAAATCGTCGATGAGGGCTTTTTGCTTGATATGTCCTTCGCGCTCGCCCCGCTCTAAAGTTTCAAGTACCACTTTTGCACGCTCTAAAACGGAATGTGGCAGACCGGCTAATTTAGCCACTTGCACCCCATAGGATCGATTCGCAGCGCCTTTTTTTACCTCATGTAAGAATACCACATCTCCTTGATACTCCCGAACGGTAACGGTTGCATTGTCCACATGGTCAAGTTTGGCAGTGAGCTGGGTGAGCTCATGGTAATGCGTGGCAAATAAGGCGCGGCACTGATTGACGTCGTGCAAATGCTCCAGTGTTGCCCAGGCGATAGACAGCCCATCATAGGTTGAAGTGCCACGGCCAATTTCATCCAAAATCACCAAGGCGCGGTCATCTGCTTGGTTCAAAATGGTGGCGGTTTCCACCATTTCCACCATAAAGGTCGACCGTCCGCGGGCCAAATCATCGGCTGCCCCAACGCGGCTAAAAATTTGTGAAACAATGCCAATTTCAGCCCGAGCAGCCGGTACAAAGGAGCCGGCCTGTGCCAAAAGAGCAATCAAAGCATTTTGACGCAAGAATGTTGATTTACCGGCCATGTTCGGTCCGGTGAGCAACCAAATCATGTCTTCTGTGCTGGTCAAATGGCAATCATTGGCAACAAACACCGTTTCCGCCTGCGCTTTGATGGCAGCCTCGACCACCGGATGGCGGCCCTGCTCAATGATAAAGTCGCGGCTGTCATTCAAAACGGGTCGGATCCAGCCCTCGACCATGGCCAATTCTGAAAAAGCAGCCGCCACGTCAATTTCTGCAATCGCCACCGCCAAAGCTTGCAGCGGGGCGGCATGATCTAAAACCTGCGCGCAGAGACCGGCAAAAACTTCTAGCTCCAACCCTGTCGCCCGGCCGGCGGCATTTAGGGTTTTGGTTTCCATATCGCCCAGTTCGACCGTCGTAAAGCGAACAGCATTGGCAGTGGTTTGTCGGTGAATAAACGTATCACTCAAAGGCGCCGCCACCATGCGCTGGGCATGGGTCGCGGTGGTTTCAATGAAATATCCCAGCACATTGTTATGCTTTATTTTTAGAGATGGAACTCCGGATTGATTGGCGTAATCGGCTTGCATGCTCGCAATGACCGACCGCGCTTCATCCCGAAGGGCGGTTATCTCATCTAGCTCCGTCGAATAGCCAGTGGCGACAAAGCCACCATCCCGCGCCAGAAGGGGCGCCTCGGAGACCAAGGCGCGATCCAATTCATCGAACAGGTCCTCAAAACCCTTCAAATCATCTGCAGCATTTTGCAGGAGTGGCGGTAAATCGTGTTGGGCTAAAAGCGCTCGCACCTGCGCGGCCTGGGTGATGCCGCTCCCAAGTGCCAGTAAGTCTCTTGGACCACTGCGCTCCAGAGCCACACGCCCCAAGGCGCGTTCAACATCGGGCAATTGCTTCAAAGCTGAACGCACCGCTCCGCGCAAACCGCTTTGTCCACAGAAAAACGCCACAGCCGAAGCGCGCTCCTCGATGGTTGCCAGGCGTTGAGATGGTGTTGTGATGCGGCGAGACAGAAGCCGCGCCCCTGCAGCGGTCACAGAACGATCCACAACGGACAGCAAGGAGCCAGATCTTTCCCCTGAGAGCGTTTGGGTCAGTTCAAGATTTTTGCGCGTCGCCGCATCAATCGCGACAAAACCATCTTGGGCTTCACAAACAGGCTGGCGCAGAAGTGGCAGTTGGCCTTTCTGAGTGGCGGAGAGGTATTCAATCAGCCCAGAAATTGCTGCGATATCTGCACGACCAAATTTTCCAAGACCGCCAAGGTCTCCAACACCATAGGCCTTGCAAATCTTGTCTGCGCCGGCGGTGCTGTCAAAAATGTCTTTTGGCAACTCGGTCGCTGCTGCGCCGCACTCTTGGATAATTTCTAAAATTTTATTGGAGGCCCGCTCAGCCACGAGCACTTCCGCCGGGGCAAGCCGGGCAAGCTCTGGCCCCAAACGCACGGGCGGGCAGGGGCTATAGCGCAGATCTCCGGTCGAAATATCTACCCAGGACAGGCAGCTCTGGTTGCGCACCTGAACAAAACTGGCCAGAAAATTTTTCGGTTAAGGTGCCCGGGGTGACCAAACGAACCACGCCCCGTTTCACAACGGATTTCGCGCCGCGCTTCTTTGCCTCTTGCGGGTTTTCCAGCTGTTCACAGACCGCAACACGAAACCCTTTTCGAATGAGGTTGAGCAAATAACCTTCCGCTGCATGCACTGGCACGCCGCACATTGGGATATCCGCGCCCTGATGTTTGCCGCGTTTCGTTAGGGTAATATCGAGCGCCTGTGCGGCAGCGACAGCATCGTCGAAAAACAGCTCGTAAAAATCCCCCATGCGATAAAACAATAGGGCGGAGGGGTGGTCCTCCTTGATTTTAAGAAATTGTGCCATCATGGGCGTGACTGACTGGTCGGGCTTGCTCACAGATTTATCTCCATTTATGGCAAGTATTAGGCAAAACCTGCGATGAAAGAAAGCGATCATCGGAATGGTTTTTGAATTGGTTTGACCTCAGGTTGGCGGTGGTTCATTCTGGTGCGAAGGTGGCGCAGGGTTGGTGCGCAGCGCACCAAAGCACAAGCGGCGCAGTTGCTCCGTATTGGGGGGCTGTCAAAAACTGAATTGCACCAGAGAAATAGATAGTTTAATATTAAACTAATTTTAAACGGAGCGCTGCAATGCCTAATAATAAAGTCACAGATGCTGATGCGCTGGCCTACCACTTAGAGCCAACGCCCGGTAAATTTGAGATTACCGCTTCTGTGCCAATGACAACACAGCGCGATCTTTCCTTGGCCTATTCGCCGGGTGTTGCGGTACCGTGTTTGGCCATCGCTGATAAACCTGAACTGGCCTATGACTATACCAACAAGGGCAACCTTGTGGCGGTAATTTCCAATGGGACGGCCGTGTTGGGTCTTGGTAATCTTGGAGCCTTGGGTTCTAAGCCCGTTATGGAAGGTAAGGCGGTTTTATTTAAGCGCTTTGCGGATGTGAACTCCATCGATATTGAGCTGGACACCGAAAACCCAGAAGAATTTATCAATGCCGTGAAGCTCATGGGCCCAACTTTTGGTGGTATCAACCTCGAAGACATTAAGGCACCCGAGTGTTTCATCATCGAGCAAGCCTTGAAAGAGGTGATGGATATACCGGTTTTCCATGATGACCAACATGGAACAGCTGTGATCTGCGCGGCAGGTCTGATCAATGCGCTGCATCTATCTGGTAAAAAAATTCAGGATGTGAAGATTGTTTTGAATGGAGCTGGAGCGGCTGGGATCGCTTGTATTGAACTTTTGAAATCCATGGGTGCTAAACATAATAATTGTATTGTGTGTGACACTAAAGGCGTGATTTATCAGGGGCGTACTGAGGGTATGAACCAATGGAAATCTGCCCATGCTATTTCAACAGAGTTGCGCAGTTTGGATGATGCTATGGTGGGCGCAGATGTGTTCTTGGGTGTTTCCGTTAAGGGTGCAGTTACGCCGGCAATGGTGGAAAGCATGGCCCTGGACCCAGTGATTTTTGCCATGGCCAATCCCAATCCTGAAATCACGCCTGAAGAGGCACATGCCGTGCGTCCAGATGCGATTGTGGCAACAGGACGGTCTGATTATCCCAATCAGGTCAACAATGTTTTGGGCTTCCCCTATTTGTTCCGTGGCGCGCTGGATATTCACGCTCGAGCGATCAATGATGAGATGAAGATAGCCTGCGCGCGCGCGCTCGCGGATTTAGCCCGTGAAGAGGTACCCGATGAAGTGGCTCTGGCCTATGGCACGAAGTTGAGCTTTGGCCGGGATTATATCATCCCTACGCCCTTTGATCCGCGTTTGATCTACCGCATTCCGCCCGCGGTTGCGCGTGCTGGAATGGACACTGGCGCGGCCCGCCGGCCGATTGTGGATATGGACGGTTATGAGCTGTCTTTGAAAACCCGCATGGACCCCACTGCGAGTATTTTGCGCGGGATCAATGCGCGCGCACGTTCGGCGCAGGCTCGGATTATCTTTGCCGAAGGGGATGACGAGCGTGTCTTGCGCGCTGCTGTATTGTATCAACGCCAAGGATTTGGAAAATCCATTGTCGTGGGTCGGGAAAGTGACGTGCATCAAGGATTGGAGGCGGCGGGACTTGGTGATGCCGTCGGTGAGCTGGAAGTGGTGAATGCCGCGAACACAGAACATTTGGAAGATTACAAAAATTATCTCTATCAACGCTTGCAACGCAAAGGTTTTGATAAAACCGACGTGCATCGTCTTGCGGCTCGGGATCGTCACGTTTTTGCATCGTTGATGCTTGCGCATGGGCATGGTGACGGTCTGGTCACGGGGGTGACGCGCAAATCGGCTCATGTTTTGGAATTGATCAGCCATGTTTATGACGTGGGCCCACATGATGGCGCGGTTGGGGTAACCGCGGTTTTGTCCAAAGGCAAAATCACTTTGATTGCTGACACATTGGTGCATGAATGGCCCGATGAAAATGACCTTGCCGACATCGCCGAACGCGGTGCGAGCGTGGCGCGCGCCTTGGGCTTAGAGCCGCGCGTGGCTTTTGTGAGTTTTTCAACCTTCGGCTATCCGGTTTCAGAGCGTGCTGAAAAGATGCGCATTGCTCCGGATGTCTTGTTGAAACGTGGGGTCGATTTTGAATTTGAGGGCGAGATGGCTGTGGATGTCGCGCTCAACGTCAATGAGATGAAGAAATATCCCTTCAGCCGCCTAACTGGCCCGGCGAATGTCTTAGTGGTTCCAGCGCGGCATTCGGCTTCGATCTCGGTGAAGTTGATGCAGGAAATGGGTGGCGCGACAGTGATCGGACCTATTTTGACGGGCATCGATAAGCCAATTCAAATTTGTTCGACCGTGTCTTCTGTGAATGACATTCTCAACATGGCGGCGATTGCTGCCTGCAACATCAGATGACGAGCTACAATTTTGGCTCTATCAACGCCAGTTATTTCTACAAGGTGCCCCATATCCTGGCACCTGGGGAAACCTTTCAGCGACCGTTTTAGATCAGGTCTTTGGTGGTAAGTGAGCCAATCAAACTGTAGCCATGGCTCAAGCGGGTGCGGATGTGGGGCACTTAGGAGCGGTGGGCCATGATGGGGTGTGGCTGCTTGAGCTGCTTGTGTCTTTGGGTGTGGCAAGTGATGCAATTGCCCGCCTGTCCTGTGCCTCTGGTCATGCAATTATCACGGTGGCCGCGGATGGTGAAAATGCCATTACGCTATATTTAGGAGCCAATACGGCGATGAGCGAGACGCAGCTCACCCAATGGCTGGCCCCGATCCGTGTGGATGGTTGGCTGGTGATGCAAAATGAAACTGCCCATCAGGTTTGTGCAGCCCGCATGGCGCGGGCTCAAGGCACGCGCGTGGTGTATTCGGTCGCCCCATTCGAGGCGAAGGCAGCGGAAGAGGTTTTGCCCTTTGTGAATATTTTATGTGCGAATGAACATGAGGTAGAAGCTTTGCAGCAGGCTCAGCGCATGTCCAGTTTAGCCAGCCTTGGGCTTGATGGCATGCTTATCACCTATGGTGCAAAAGGAGCCGCCTATCATGATTTTACGCAGATCAGGTATTTGAGGTTGCGGGAATTCCCGTCACCCCCGTCGATACCACCGGAGCGGGCGACACGTTCTGCGGATATTTTATAGTGCGATTGTCACTCGGAGAAGACCCTCAAACCGCCCTAACCTGCGCGAACCGCGCCGCTGCGCTTCACCCCACCCTGCGAGTTTTCCCTCTTGGCTCAAAATGTCTCTAAGCCTAGGATTGATATATGACGGATCATGTAACAACCCACCAAGCTGCGGACGATGCTCGCAATGAAGATATTTTGATTTACCTCAATGGGCAGTTGCTGCCTAAGGAGCGGGCGGCGGACAGCCCC
>Ga0206124_10003551_pt1 | contig 10913 bp, 12 predicted proteins | sample Helgoland_Spring_3_FD_148671 | JGI IMG/M metagenome (GOLD analysis project Ga0206124, IMG submission 148671) | Pelagic subsurface seawater microbial communities from Kabeltonne, Helgoland, North Sea - Helgoland_Spring_Bloom_20160321_2 | ecosystem: Environmental > Aquatic > Marine > Epipelagic ... | reverse complement strand
AAAAACTTTCATAAAGCTTCTTGACTGCTTATGTCGAATGCGGTATATATCACAGACCCTTATGGAAACATTTTATCAAAGATTGACGGTACACGCCATGAATTTACACAAAGCCTTAGAAGACATAAAACATTCCAAAGTACCTCTCAACATTAACCTGGGGCACAACAACATAGGCCCTGAAGGTGCAACAGATCTAGCTGAAGCACTAAAAAAGTCCAAAGTACCTCTCAACATTAACCTGGGGCACAACAACATAGGCCCTGAAGGTGCAACAGATCTAGCTGAAGCACTAAAAAAGTCCAAAGTACCTCACATTATTAATGTTCTTGCCAACAACATAGGCCATGAAGGTGCAATAGCTATAGCTGGCGCCCTAAAAGCCTCAACAGTACCTCACACTCTTAACCTGTCGTTTAACATAATAGGCCCTGAAGGTACAATAGGCATATCTAAAGCCCTAGAAGGCTCAACAGTACCTCTCAACATTGACCTGTCGCACAACGAGATAGGCGATGCAGGCGCAATAGCCGTAGCTGAAACCATAAAATATTTCAAAGTACCTCACAACATTCACCTGGGGCACAACAATATAGGCCCTGAAGGCGCAAAAGCTATAGCTGGCGCCCTAAAAGGTTCAACAGTACATCACACTTTGAGTCTGGAGAACAACAAGATAGGCCCTGAAGGTGCAAAAGATATAGCTGGCGCCCTAGAAGAGTTCAAAGTACCTCTCAATATTAATGTTATGAGCAACAACATAGGCCCTGCAGGCGCAAAAGATATAGCTGACGCACTAAAAGGTTCAACAGTACCTCACACTATTAACCTGGCGTACAACAAGATAGGCGATGCAGGTGCAAAAGATATAGCTGACGCACTAAAAGGTTCAACAGTATCTCATACTCTTGCCCTGGGGATCAACGAAATAGGAGATGCAGGCGCAAAAGATATAGCTGACGCACTAAAAGGTTCAACAGTATCTCACAATATTAACCTGTGGTTCAATGACATGGGCCCTGCAGGTGTAAGAGCTTTAGCTGACGCCCTAAAAGATTCAACAGTATCTCACACTTTGAGTCTGGAGAACAACAACATAAGCCCTGCAGGTGTAAGAGCTTTAGCTGACGCCCTAAAAGATTCAACAGTATCTCACACTTTGAGTCTGGAGAACAACAACATAAGCCCTGCAGGTGTAAGAGCTTTAGCTGACGCCCTAAAAGATTCAACAGTATCTCACACTTTGAGTCTGGAGAACAACAACATAGGCCCTGCAGGTGTAAGAGCTTTAGCTGACGCCCTAAAAGATTCAACAGTATCTCACACTATTAACCTGGAGAACAACAACATAGGCGATGACGGTGCGATAGCTTTAGCTGCTAAACTAAAAGGCTCCAAAAGATCGCACACTCTCGATTTGGGCCTGAACATAATAGGAGAGGAAGGAATACAGGCCCTAGCAAACATGATAACATCAAGTCAATTCCCTCCTTATATAGACATGGGGAGGCCTACTGCGTTAGACCCAGTAACACGTGGAAATGATGCGATTCTAGCTATTAGATACCCCAAAGCATTCCTTATAAAGACCTTCTATATACTCGACTATAAACTTCGTGTACTTAAATATTGGAAGGGTGGAACCGATTCTAATCTACCTCCAGAGATAATTGATTTAATCACGGGATATCTTGGACCTCAAGAAACAAATCGTCTTAATCTACAATCCTTCCAAGAGCTTAGAATAGGACACATCGAAGCTCTCGCAGGATACAAAATAACACCTGCTCTAGCTAATTATGACGCTGACGCGCGCAAGACAATCATAGCACGAGAAGCACAAGCAATAGTAGAAAAAGCGATAGTAGAAGAAGCGATAGAAGAAGCAGTAGGACAACTTGTATCAAAGCTTGATGCAGTAGCAACATTGATGTTGTTAACAGAGAATGCAGTGAATCTACTGCCGCAAGAAGTAAAAAAGAGCGTTTCAGAATATGTCGATATTAAGCATATGCAATATGGAACAGAAATGATGTTAGGGCTAGGAGCTTCTTATATCGCGTATCAGTTAGGAGCAATAACTTCATGGACACTACCTTTACAAAGGGCATCTATGTTCTGTGGCAAGGGAATCATTATAGACACTCTATCTACAAATATGAAAACCGTCACAGGGACGATTGATGACTATACATATGGATATATAGGAGATAAAGAACAAAGCTTGATATTGGAAATCGCATTTGGAGTAGGAATAGGAATTCTCTCACCAGCGCCAATGATGACAATAGGACTAGCTAGCTTAGGAGGAATCAGAAACTACCTGGATATAGAAGAGCAAAATATAGGAAAGATCGGAGGAGGCTTACTAGGATTTGCAGGAGCTTACTATGCAGGAGTAGAAACATCTTATCAATATGCAGCAAGCATAATAAGCTCTGCTTATGTTGGAGATATGTTAGTTGGAGCAAAAGAAATAGCAGAGCATGGAATAGACTTCATGTTTAATGTAGAAGAAACACCGATTGTCGATACTTGCGGCGATACTCCTCAAGACTCCCCTTCTCATTAGATAAAGGAAGTCATTTTTTCTGCATAAGGGAGCGGAGAAACCTACTAAGAAGCAGCTTTTGTCAGGTCATTATTGCCTATATAAACTTATCTCCTTCCCTTATCCTAGAAAATATGATAATTATTCGCGCTATAGAATTTACTAATGAGAAAAAGCAATGAAATTAGCATGTATTTTCCCGGGGCAAGGCTCCCAGAAAGTTGGGATGTGTAAAGATTTATATAAAAATTTTGCCATAGCAAAAGAAACCTTCCAAGAAGTTGATGATGCGTTAAGTGAAAAACTATCTCATACTATTTTTGAAGGCCCCACAGAAACTTTAACGGAAACAGCAAACACACAACCAGCACTAATGGTATGCTCCATTGCAATCTTGAGAGTTCTAGAAAAAGAAGCGGAAAAAAAACTAAAAGACATGTGTGATTATGTTGCTGGACATTCTTTAGGTGAATTCACAGCATTAACCGCCGCAAACTCCATAGGGTTAAGCGATTGTGCAAAAATTCTTAGAATCAGAGGTAAAGCAATGCAAGAAGCTGTTCCAGTTGGAAAAGGAGCAATGTTTGCATTACTAGGTGCCAATATCGATACAGCAAAAGAAATTGCTAAAGAAGCGAGCACAGCAGGCCCTTGCCAAGTAGCAAACTATAACTCTGCAGAGCAGCAAGTTTTAAGCGGCGAAGCATCCGCCATAGATAGAGCGATTGAAATATCTTCAGGCAAAGGCTTTAAAGCCATCAAATTAAATGTCAGTGCGCCTTTCCACTCAACTCTAATGGCTCCAGCTCAGCATAAATTGAAAGAAGTTCTTGAAACAACAAATATAAAGAAGCCAGATATTCCTTTAATTGCAAATTTATCTGCTAATTTTATAGATCATTCAGATATTAAACAAAACTTGATTGATCAGGTTACTGGAATGGTAAGATGGCATGAATCTATGCTTAAATTAGAAGAATTTGAAGTGACAAAAATGGCAGAAATTGGACCAGGTAAAGTATATACAAACCTTGCAAAAAGAATCGTACCCAACATCTCAGGATCCGCATTAAATAGCCACGAAGCTATAACTGAATTTTTAAATACCTGAGTTACCTAATGAGAATATAAATTCTTAAAAAACAAATCTACCAAGTCAGACTTTCTTGCGCTCCCTGTCTTTAATTTCATTCTAGAAAGATGGTACTCTACTGTTCTGTGAGATATATTTGCTTTTCTTGCAACGTCCTTAGACGTCCCTCCTTCTGCAAGCAGCTTCAAGCATCCCATTTCTTTCTCAGTAAGTTTAATAACTCCTGTCTTTGTATTCAAAATATTCGCCTCTATCGTAATCGAATCCTCTAAAATTCTTTTCTTCTGAGCAAATACATTAGATTTTATAGAAAGATCAAAGGAATTAGGGTAAATAGCCCTCTTACTTTGCTCTTCTTTACCAACTAATACAGAAACATTCTGTCTAAAATTATTAGAAAAATTCTCTATAAAACCTCTACTATTTAGCAATATATTTACACCCTCGTCCATCTGACGATCAAAGGCAAAGGAGATTATCTCCATATACCCATCTTTTCTATATATCAAAGAGAGACCATTCCATATATTATAATTGTAAAAAAGCCCCATATTAATATCTCGATTATACCCGTCTTGAGGCCATATCAAATAAAATGGATTATTGCTATCTTGAGCATATTTAATACTTGTGCCCCAAATATTCCCCAGATCTTTGATTACCTCGTAATATTTTGACAGAAAATCATTGTAGCCATTCATCAAAGTAATATAAGAACAATCATCAAAAACTTTAAGATAACGAAAAAAAGTAATACCTACGTTAGCCAAAGGCTCGGATATTTCTTTTACCTTAACAGAAGAACCAGAAGAAAATAGTAGGGCAGATTTATTTTTAGCGTCTATTTCATGTTTTAACACATATTCTCTTTTCTTACTTTCCCTCTTATACCTGTCTAAACCTAAAATAAAAACTGTCAACTTAAATAATCATTCATATGTACAAAAACACCTAGGTTACCCATTGATCCGCAAAAATTTGTCTATATACTCAATCATTTTTTACTAAGATTGTTGCTGATAGAAATAATTGGCTGTATTATTATAGAGTAAAGAATCTTATTTATTAATATGGCAATATCACTCCACATCCCTGAAAACGTTATCTTAAAACCAACCATTACAGTTTTCGGCGTAGGGGGCGCTGGAGGCAATGCTGTAAATAATATGATCGAATCCAACCTAAAAGGAGTTCGATTCGTTGCTGCTAATACAGATGCGCAATCTTTAGAACAATCAAAAGCAGAGCATAAAATACAATTAGGCGCGCAGATCACCAGAGGTTTAGGAGCTGGAGCAAACCCAGATATTGGCGCAGCAGCAGCGGAAGAGACTTCAAATGAGATCGCTAAGCATATAGATGATAGCAACATGGTATTTATCACTGCTGGTATGGGCGGTGGAACCGGAACAGGAGCAGCTCCAATCATTGCAAAAATAGCTAAAGAAAAAGGGATCCTTACTATTGGAGTGATCACTAAACCATTCAATTTCGAAGGAGCGCACAGGATGAAGCTCGCGGAGAGAGGCATGAAGGAATTAGCAAAATATGTTGATACATTAATAATCATTCCAAATCAGAATTTATTCAAAATTGCCAGCGAAGCAACCACATTTACAGATGCATTCCAATTAGCTGATGCTGTTTTATATTCTGGAGTTAGAGGCATCACAGACCTAATGATTATGCCTGGATTGATAAATCTAGACTTCGCAGACCCCCAAACTGCCATGAGCGAAATGGGCAAAGCTATGATGGGTAGCGGAGAAGCAACAGGAGAAAGCAGAGCAATAGAAGCTGCAGAAGCTGCAATATCCAACCCACTGCTTGAACATTCTTCTATGAAAGGAGCCAAAGGTGTGCTTATCAATATCACAGGTGGTAAAGACATGACCTTGTTTGAGGTAGATGAAGCAGCAAACAGAATAAGGGAAGAAATCGAAAATGAAGATGCAAATATAATATTTGGCTCAACTTACAGCGATAACCTTGAAGGGAAAATCCGAGTATCTGTTGTTGCAACTGGAATAGAATCTTCTGAATATAAAATGAGGGATTTCTTACAGGAAGACTCCCATGCAGATGAAGAAACTCATGAAAACGAAGAATCGTTTGAAGATCATAATGAAGATAATGTTGAAAAAGAAAAAAGCTCTTCTGGTGGTTTCTTTGCAAATCTTTTCAGAAAAATGATGAGCACTGATTCTAAAAAAATAAACTTAGAGGAAGTGCATGATGAAGAATCTGACTCTGAATTTGGAAATGAAATATACGATAAACCGGCGTTATTGCGCAACAAAGAGAAGGAGGATTCGTAACATATGCAGTATTATAATCCTCATTTTTTAATATGTACATGCTTTGGAATCGGCAAATTTTTTAAAAAATGCCCAGGTACAATAGGTTCATTGCTTGCTATTCCAATCTCATATCTAATTAGCTCAATCTCACTAAAACTCGTTAACTTGTTTCTGCCATCCCTATCTAATAATTATATAGCCCTATACATCGCACCTATTGTACTTTTATGTGCATTATTCATCATAGGATCTTATTCCTCTGAAAAATATTCAGAAGAAATTGGCAAGAAAGATTCAAAGGAAATCATAATAGACGAGATCGTTGCACAATCTTTATGTTTATTCATAACCATACCTCTTACTTTTGCACTTATTTATACAAATATTCATGGAAAAGTAATTTATTATGACATAGTTCTGCTGGCCTCTATCTCCGCAAACATAGCACTCTTTAGATTTTTTGATATAATAAAGCCATGGCCAATTAAATTAGCTGAATCAAAACTACAAAATGGTTTTGGCGTAATGTTTGATGATATACTTGCAGCACTTTTCTCTGTGATTATATACTTTGCTTCACTTCTAATTCTCATAGATTTATATGCAAAATAACCACCTATTGATCAAAGTAAACGAGATACTAGAACTTTGCCATAAATACCAAATTAAAATACGCACCGTGGAATCTTGCACAGGTGGAGCCCTAGCTCATCTCTTCACGCAACTACCTGGATCATCTGAGCATTTTGACCGCGGAATAGTAGCTTACTCAAATGAAGCAAAACATGAATTGTTAAACATACCTGTAGATTTAATAGAAGAACATGGCGCCGTAAGCCATGCGATTGCAACATATATGGCTGAAAGCCTAGCAGGTAGTGATGTAATCTCTATATCCACCACAGGTATTTTAGGCCCAAAAAGCGACAAGAAAAACACTAAAATTGGCACCACTTACATAGGAGTAAATATCTGCAGCGGCAGAACTATGGTAAGGAAATGTATTTTTGGGGGACCTAGAAACACCAATCACCAACAGGTTCTGGAAACCACACTGGACTTCATATTACCTCTTTTAAAGAACAAAATGACATAGGAATACTTAGAGTCATCATCGCAACAGAACTCCTTAAAAAGAAGTATCTATACCAAGAAAAGCACTAAAAATATTATCTGCACGCATTAGAAAATGTAGCTTTTTTATAGCAAGATAACTCATAATCAATAAATCAACTGACCTTTAGTTAGCAAATGAAGTTGATTAAAAATTTTAAAGAGGAGAACATGAAGATAGCAAGAGATAGGAACACACAGCACGGCACAAAAATACAGGGCTTAAACATCCCTTCATTTGCTGCAGGTGCTATAACTACAGGTATTTTTGCATCCATTATAACCCCACAGAAGACACTTGCCTATCAGAAAAACGCCTTAGTTTTTATAGCGGTTTTTTCTATGTCATCATCAATAGGAGCTGCAGCAGAAGAAATCCTTGCAACATCCGAGGAAGCACCTGAAGAGGAGCAATATTTCAATAGTAGTTTGCGCGAAGTAACTGACACTGACCTTTACGGTGCAAATCCTACCTTTAATGAAGAAATATAGGGACCTAGCTTATATTAATCTCAACAATATAAAGATTAAGTAATTCATGATCTTATTATGAAGCATTATCGCAACATAAACCCTTCAAAAGAAGTATCTATACCACGAAAAGCACTAAAAATATTGTCTGCATTCGATATTCAACGTACTTTTCATTTACGAACACAAGTAATAATCAACAAAGCAACTGACCTTTAGCTAGTAAATGAAGTTGCTTAAGAATTTTAAAGGGGGAGTAAATGATTATATCATCAAATAAGCCTAACAATTCTCACAAAACAGGAGCAAACAAAGCTTGGAGGGAAGGACACGCATATGCATACATGGCAGGTGTTGCAACTAGTACAGCGTTGATTGCTATGCAGTCAAAGCCCTTTGCAAAAGCAGCAACCTTATGCTACTTTTCTAGCTTGGTAGCAGTTGGATCTGGAGCGACAGAAGAAACCCCTGTAACAACAGAGGAAGCGCCTGAAGAATCAGGGGAATATTTCAATAGTAGTTTGGGAGAATTAACTGACACTGAACTTTTCGGTGCAAATCCTACTTTTAATGAAGAGGTATAGATATGTATGCACATAAAACTATAGCAGAGCCAAATAGTTGCAACGTTACTACCCTATCCTCCTGTATATGCAACTCAATTTCATTGCTTGTAGGAGCTGCTATTGGCGCTAAAGTGATTGCATCCCCTGATTTTTCAACCATGCAGAAAGCAACATTTACTATTCTTGCTTTGTTTGTAGTGCCTACAGCTGCAGATTTATATACAAATGACGATGTGTTTACAGCAGAAGCAACTGATTTTAATGAAGTAGAATTGCACTACGGAGTAACAGGTAGTGTAATGGGCGTACTTAATTTAGAGTATCTCTACAATATTCAGTAACTTTTTCCATAGCACGAGCTTCAATCTGCCTTACTCGCTCACGGGAGACACCAAATTTCTGACTGAGATTTTCTAAAGTTTCTGCACTATCTTTCAAATTACGAGCTGAAACTATATCTTTTTCTCTCTCATTCAATGTTTCCATTGCAGAAAGAAAGATTGCCCTTCTTGAAGATAACTCACTTTTTTCTGAAAGCATTTCTTCATGGCTCGTATTAGAATCTCGAATTGTATCCAACAAAGATATACTACCTTCGTCAGCAGAATTAACAGGAGCATTCAAAGATACATCTTTAGACATACGCTGCTCCATATCCCTGACATCTTGAGTAGACACACTAAGTTCCTGAGCAATTTCTTCAATTTCATTATACTGCTTGCCCCTATGAATATCTCTGATCTTGTTTTTTGCCTTGTTGAGGCTAAAAAATAGCTTTTTCTGAGCAGCAGTTGTACCTATTTTTACTAAAGACCAAGATTTCATAACAAATTCTTGTATAGAAGCTTTGATCCACCACATAGCATATGTAGATAGCCTATGGCCTAGTTCGGGGTCAAATTTTTTGATTGAGTGCATGAGCCCAATATTACCTTCAGCAATCATATCCATCATGGATAGACCATAATTGCGCATCCCCATAGCGATCTTCACAACTAAACGTAGATGGCTAGTTATGAGTGTATGCGCAGCTTCTGTATCTTGATCTTCGGAAACTCTTTTAGCAAGCATATATTCTTCCTCTGCAGAGAGAAGCTTATACTGACTAACTTCTTTGATATAGCTAATAAGGCCCTGCTCACTTTGCAGAGACGGTAAATAAGTTTTGGTCATAGTAACCTCGTTTTCATTCACGCTGACATCTTTATACACTATTATCTCTAATATTTCAAGTAGATTAACCCCTTAGCTGCCAATTCTAGAACTCTTATCATAGAGATAGGTAATCAGAAGTTAATCTTGAAATTTACAGATGCCCCGTCTGGAGTAAAATTAAATGTTGTAGTTCTATAGTCTTTGCTCCACCCCATCCTGCTATTTACCTCTGCAATTAGCTCACACAGCACAATAGAGGAGATTACTTGAAACGGAGTATGCGCTTTCTCCTGTATTCTCTTATAAGCCTCTGATATTCCAAGCCATACATAGGTATTGAGAGCATCTTATAGTCTTCAGAGAAAACTCTTGTATAAGATGCTGATGGCCATGTCCTCATAACATGACCAGAAGGCATTCCTCCATAACTCACACCTAGAGCTTGATTATAAGGTCTCTTCCCCATTTTCCATTTTTTTGACCTTATAACTTTTCTAGTTTGAGTTAAAATAAGCTCAGACTGCAAAAGGATTACACCAAAATGTAACAGTCCTTTTTCTTGAGAAGCTAAAACGGCAGCTGAACCTTTAAGAGCAGCAGTAACTAACTCTGAAGAAGAAGAACGTGCAGAAGCAAAAGAAGCAGGTAACAGCGCTATTATTAATATTGCACATATATGCCTTATCATGGATAAAACCAATATCAAATTAGAACCCTTACAGGGTATCTATCCTCCTGCAGTGTGTCAATAGTATTTGATAGCCATCAAAACAACATTACTCATTAAATTTTTATAGTCACCACATCTTTGACAAAAAGACCTTTTTCCAATAGGATGGCTGAGTTATCAAGTTAGTTTATTCATGTTAGGAAAAGGCTTAATATACATAATAATTCTACCGCTGCTATTGCAGGGTTGTTTTCTAATTGGGGAAACTGCATCTAACTATACTGGGCACTATAAAGTTGGAAAACCTTATGTTATTAAAAAAATAAAATACCACCCTAGACCCTTCAAAAAATATCACAAAACAGGCTTAGCGTCATGGTATGGACCTAGATTCCATGGAAAGAAAACAGCAAATGGAGAAACTTTCAATCAACGTACGCTCACTGCTGCACATAACACTCTACCCCTACCTAGCCTTGTTAGGGTTACAAATCTCTCAAATAAAAAATCTATTATTGTGCGGGTAAATGATCGAGGTCCTTTTGCTAAAAACAAAAGAAGCCGAATAATAGATCTATCAGAAAAAGCTGCTGAATTGATTGGAATGAAGAAAAAAGGAATAGCCAGGGTAAGTGTAAAATTATTGCCAAGAGCAACAGCAATATTGCATAAAAAGCTCAATCTGGTAAAATCACATTATAAGCAACATTTAATTCCTTAATATGAATTTCATAAAATACCTATTAGCACTTTCATTCTTGCTCTTTAACCTCTCATCTTTTGCAATTTCTACAACAGCAAAATATGCATTATTGATAGACGCAGATACTGGAGGAATTATTTACGAGAAAAACTCTAATATAAAAATGCCTCCATCATCCATGAGCAAATTGATGACTGTGTATCTAGCTTTTGATCAAATCAAAAATGGAGCTCTACAGATGAACGATAAAGTGGTTGTTAGCAAGAAAGCATGGTCCAAGAGAGGGTCCAG
>Ga0206124_10003546_pt1 | contig 10921 bp, 8 predicted proteins | sample Helgoland_Spring_3_FD_148671 | JGI IMG/M metagenome (GOLD analysis project Ga0206124, IMG submission 148671) | Pelagic subsurface seawater microbial communities from Kabeltonne, Helgoland, North Sea - Helgoland_Spring_Bloom_20160321_2 | ecosystem: Environmental > Aquatic > Marine > Epipelagic ... | reverse complement strand
ACGAAGCGAAAGAAGAAGACCTCGACGATGCGTCGTAGTATTTCTTCTTTGTCTTCTCTCAAAAGGAAACGATTGCGACGACGATGTCGAACAAGAGGTTGATGATGATGATGATGATGATGATGACGGCGTCGATGCCCTCATCGTCACTTTTTACGTGTTTTATCTCAATAAAATTTGACGAAAACACAGGTGTAAAAAAAATCACAGCCTTTTTTTTGCTTTTTTGCAATTTTTGCGGTTCAATTCCTTGTGAAAAAGCGTCATGAAAAGGGGGGCAGACGAGTATTCTTATTAAAGAACCGCTCAAAAACAGCATCAGAAGAAAGACACAAAACACAAAACACACGGTAAAAGTATAAAAGAACAACAAAAAACATCTGACGATGACGACGATTCAGACGACGACGACGAGACTTTTTGTCGGAAGCAGCAGCGGCAAAAGCAGCGGCCGAGTGAGGGGAAGAGAAACGGTGGCTTTGCGGAACAACAAGAGCAACGAGGGGAATACTGTTCGGGGGAATGCATTTTCATCATCGTCGCCGTGGTCGCTTTTTTTATGCTCCAAAGAAGACAAAGAAGAAGGACGAAGAAGAAGACGGAGAATGAATCCGAGGAGACCAACGGCGGCGTTTGGCAAAGACGACAACAGAGACGGTTTCAAAGACGTCTCGAACATCATGAAGAAATACTCCAAAGAAGTCCCGAAAGACGTGACAAAAGTCGTCGGCACTGCCGTCAACGTCCTGGGAAACAACAACCAAAATAACAAACAAAACGAATACAACGGCGTCTTCGCTTTACTCTTCTTCAACTTTTTATTCTTCGCGTTGGACCATTGGTTGCAACTTCCAATGATGAAAATGTTTTATTTGAACCACGTGGATCCGACGTGGTGGCAATTCGTCACGTGCACCTTCTGCCACGCCAGTTGGGATCATCTCTCGTCGAATATTTTCTTCTTGTACATATTCGGCAAGTTGATCGAAGAAGAGGAAGGCGCGTTTGGTGTGTGGTGTTCGTACGTAGCGACCGGAACGGGCGCGTCGTTGGCGTCGTGGTTGATGTTGCCAAAGTCAGTGGGTGGGGTATTAGGAATGGGCGCGGCGGCGACGGTCTCGTTGGGCGCCTCGGGAGCGGTGTTTGGTCTGTTCGCCGTGAGCGTTTTAGTCAAGCTTAAGTTTGAATGGAAAAGGATTTTGGAAGTCGTCGTGCTCGGTCAGTTTGTGATGGAACGATTTTTGAACGAAGCGGCAATGATAGGAAAAGTTGGAGGCGTAGGAGCGGGCGGAGTGAATCACGTCGCGCATTTAGCCGGGGCGTTAGCAGGGGTTGTCTTGATTGCGCTGTTGTCGAAGATTTTACCGGAATAATTATATACCTGGTACGGTGTGGTTAGTAGTAATCTTAAGAATAACAACCGAGATGATAATAAATAATAGAAAATGACTCTCACAGATTTATAATAATATATGAATTAAAAGACGCCGATAGCGGTGAACAAAGCGAAAAGCAGAAACAACCACCCGCCGCAAAACGCGACGAAGCGTTCGGAAATTTTCTTCGAAATCAAACTTCCGCCGATGACCGCAATGAACGTCGCAAATAAGTGTCCAGCCGTTGCCCCTACGGCCACGCCGACTGGATTTTGCGCCGCGCCTAAAGCAATCGTCGCCAACATGGATCTATCCCCCCACTCGGCGACAAAAATTAAGCAAAACGTTTCGATGATGTTTTGAATGTTCGTCGTCCCTTTCCCGTCCGACTCTTTGATCTTCGATTCTGCTTTGCACACGTCCTCGGCCGCTTCCGCCAACGCGCCTTCAATGATCACTCCATCTTTATCCACTTTAATATTTCCGTTGTTGTTATCTCCGCCCGCGTTCGTCTTCTTTGGCATGTCGCTCGCGTCCTTCAACGACTTCAACCCAAAGAACAACAAACTCGCCACCGCGATGTACTCGCCGATGGGAATTGTATTCGAAAAGCTCGCCGGTACCGCCGAAAACACTCTTCCAATGACCACTGAAATCACTGACATCAACCCTAACGCCGAAGTCGCTCCAATAACCACCGGCATTCGTCCCATTCTCATCGCCAGTAACGCGGCGATGAAAAACGTCTTATCTCCCAATTCCGATATAAAAATCAACGCAAACGCGGCGGTAAACCCAGTTTTCGCGACCGCTTGTACGACCAACTGAAGCGCGACTTGAATGTTATTCGTGGCGTTTAACGACCCTAACCCACTGGAGATGTATCCAACCACCGCTAACACGGTTAAAAAGACTAACGCCAAAGCAGTCGCGTTGGACTCGGCTAACGGGTCGTCCATTTTCTCTTTGATTTCTTGGATGAATTTCAAGGAACAACTACTACTTTTATCATTGTTCTCGTCATCATTTCCGCCCGCCGTCGCGCTACCACTGCTATTACTAATCACGAGTCTTTCATCCGTCATTCTTCGCCCTCCTCGTCCTCGTCGCCGCTTCTGGTTGTTCATAAAAAACGTAGACGAAGAATTGACCATCATCATCACGTGAGAGATGCGATTGCCTCCACCCCCCACACCTTTGCTCGATGATTTTAAAATCAATCTTTTTGTTCTCGATACAGACGATTCAGACGTAAACGACGACGTCTGTCTCCGACGCATCGATGACGACGACACGACGAACGGAGAAAAGGAGAGTAAAGGTGTCATTCGTACGTTCGTCCGTTAAAAGAGAGAAAGAGAGAAAGAGAGAGTGAGTGAGAGCTTTTCGTGTGGTTTTTGTGACTCAGCAAAGGGGAAGATGATTTAAAAAAATGTAGATTTGGTTTACACCGAGGAAAGTGTTTTGAAATCAAATAGGACGAGCGCGTCGAAAGCGAAGACAGTGAGTCTCTGTATTTCTTCAATTTTATATGCCGCATGAGAAACAGATGTTGTCTGAGATGTTCAAAAGTAGGAAAGTCTGCAGAACGTATTCACGTTCCAACATATATCCGTTTCTAATCAGTTCGAATCTCGTAAAGGAACAAAATACTATTACATCTGACCGCCGACGGGGGCGTGACCTCGTTTACTGGGATTCGTCGCCAACTTTCGGAGCAGGCGTTTCTTCCTCGTTTGACTCTCTTTTTCTCTCTTTTTACGCTCGGTGGTGACTTTATCGAGCTTTTTGGCGTTGGAAAACGCGGCGGAGCCTTTTTTACCGACCAAGATTGGCGCTTCGCGGAGAGCGAACGCGCCGGCGACGTGGCCGAGGTGTAAGCGTTTGACGTGGAAGATGTGTTTGAGCGCAGACGGGTAGGCGGCGACGGCTCGGACGTGGGAGCGGAAGGCGTCTTCGGCGCGAGATTTGAGACTTGGGTCGGATTGCATCTTTCGTTCCGCGGCGGAAAGCAACGCTTTGACCGCGATGTGCTCCGTTGGGTTGTTTCGCGAGGAAGGATTCTTGTTGTTGCCGCAATATTTGCGCATGGTTGTTTGCGCGAGAACGTCCAAAACAGCCCCTAACTTTGCCTTTGAAAACGTGAGATCTTCGATATCTTCTTTTAACGTGTCTTCGAATTCCAATTCTTTTGGACCGAGGAAAAGAACGGCTTCGCCGTCGTTGCCTAGACGCGCGGCTCGGCCGACTCTGTGCGCGTACGTTTTCGAGTCCGCCGGAGGGTCAACTTGCACAGTCGCGCCGACGTTGTCGAAATCTAAACCGCGAGCGCCGACATCGGTGCACAAAAGGACGCCTCTTTTTTGGGACTGGAATCTAGAGACTGTCTTTTGACGCTCGGATTGTTTTTGTGCGCCGTGTAAACGAAAGACTTCGTAGAGGCCGCTTCCTCTCTTTTTATTGCTCTTTTTCTTCTTCTTCTTCTCCTTCTTCTTCTTTGCGTCGGTGTCGTCGTCCGAATCGTCCGAATCGTCCGAATCGTCGTCTGAATCGCTTTCACCGCTCGCGCTGCCACTGCTACTACTACTGCTGCTGCTGCTGCTGCTGCTGTCGTTTTCTTCATCGTTTTCTCCGTCGTTCTTCTGCCCAGCTAACCAGGACAAGATTTCGTAGTGATACTCAACGGACTCTCTGCTCGCGAGGAACACGATGACTTTGTTCAAATCAGACATCGCCCATCCGGCGAGTAAACCGGCGATAGCTGCCATTCGACATTTCGGTGGCGTTTCAAATATAGTATGCGTGAGCTGTGAAGGCACGCGAATCTTTCTATTCTTCCCATCGTCGCCATCAACTGCTCTCCCGGAAGCTCTCGCCATTGCTTTCATCAACCCTTCTTCGTCCTCGTCGTTCTCGTTGTCGTCCTCTCCTTGAACAAACTCAATCTCGCGATCAGCTTCTGGGTTAACGTCCACTGTCACCGCATTTTGCATTTTCATTCGCAAACGGTCTGTGCCTGGCGTCAAAGTAGCCGATAGCAACGTCATTTGTGAAAATGGAGGCGACGCCGACGCCGCCCGCGCTTCCTTTTTCGTTCGCTCGATGATATCTAAAATAGCGTCGATATCCTTCTCGAATCCTAAATCTAAAACGCGATCGGCTTCGTCAAAAACGACAAAACTGACATTCACGAATACAAAAGCGGCAGTATTTTGCAAGTGATCTAACAGTCTCCCCGGGGTGGCGGATAACACGACGCACCCTTTTCTCAACTTTGCCTTCTCCTTCGCTCTGTTTTCGCCGCCGTGAACCGATCCGGTGGCAATCCAATGGTACGGTTTCGATAATTTCTCGATAAATGAAGAAACTTGCGTGGACAACTCTCTCGTTGGCACGATAATCAACGCTCTCGTTCCATCTTTCCTCTCGATTCTAGGCTTCGCTACTCCTAAACTAATAACTATCGGTAAAACGTACGCCAACGTCTTACCGCTCCCGGTTTCCGCTCGAACGTAGCAGTCCTTCCCGGCTAAAATCGACGGCACTGCCAACTGTTGTACCAAAGTTGGCGTCGTAAATTGTAAATCCACAGACTCAGACATGACTTTAATCAGCGTCTCCGGAACGCCGAGCTCGGCGAACGATTTCGCAGTCGTCGCGTTGCTATCAAACACCCGATCCCGATGCGGCGCCGCGTCTCTCTTCTCGTTCTTATTCTCTCCGTTCCTCTTTTCCTCTTTTGACTCGCCGTTATCGTCATCTTCGTCTTTCCTCGTCGCTTTCTTCATCAAATTCGCCCAATCTGCGGGATTAAACGCCTCTTCTTCCTCGTCGCCGCTCTCGTTTTCCATTTTCTCAACTTCCACCAATTCGCTCATCTTCTCTTTCGATGATTTTCCCGCGTTGTTCAGCAACAACTTCTCCTTGTGTTCTCGAGAGTTTTTCAAGAACCTCTCCTTGGCCGTCATTTCTTCTTCTTCTCTTTCGTCCTCTCCGTTCTTACTTTTCGTCGTCGTCTGAATCGTCTTTGGTTTCTTCACCCAAGTGGAAACGCCGCCGCCACCTTTCTCCTTTTCCTCCTTTTCCTCCTCTGCTCGGGTGTCGAGAACGAGTCGTTTCCGCCCGGTTCTGTTTATCGTCGTCGTCGTCTCTTTGACGCCTCCTTTTCCTCCTCTCTTTTCGTTCATGTCGTCGTCGTTTCTTCTTCTTCGCTCCCCGTTTCCTCCTCCGACTGCATCACCGTTTCCCCGCCGCTTCTCTTTCCCGCCTTGCCATTTTTTCTTCCCTCGAGCGACGGTTCGCTTGCGCGGATTACCTTTAGGACCACCACCACGACTTCTATCGTCCTCGCCCACGTCGGAAGAAGAAGAGGCGCCGGCGATGTTCAGAGTTAACAACTCATCGTCGTTGTCGTCGTCCGGCATTTGAGTGTTTTTTTCTGAGGAAAGAAACAAGTAAATATCTGCTAAAACAGTTGCCCCGCGTTGTTGATTATTATGATTATTACACTATTACTATTTCACTATTATTACGAGTACGTGTCGTCGTTCCCGTGAAAGGTGTGCAACCAGCCGTGTTTGCACACCAAGCACTCGTGTCCAAAGAGACTCGCTTTTTTACGCACGCAAACGTTCCGGTCTCTCGCTACGTGCGCTTGATACGTTTCGACTAAAGAAGGCGCGCAAAGGTAGACTTTGTTGTAGGCGATGGCAAATGGGACGATTCTACTGGATGAGTCGAGATATTTTGCGAGTCCTGAGATGCACCCGGGCCAATCTGGGTTGAAACAATCGTCCAGTATGACGACGCCTTGTTCGTGCAAACACTCGTCGGCGGCGAACGATAAATCGCGCAACGTCGTCTCTACCGTGTGCGATCCGTCGATGGAGAAGATTCGCACCGGACCGTCGTCGTCTTCGTTAAAATCTGCTTCCTTGGTCAATTTCGTGGAGTCTTTCGAGATGACTTTGATGAAATTCGGCATCTTTGTGTCCGAGTCGACGACTCCGTCCCATACGAATTTCGAGTCTTCCTTCATCGCCTCGCAAAACTTCATCGCGTGCTTCCGAAACTTCTCGTAATCACCCACTCCACTCTCGTCTCTGTTAATCTCGGCTTGGTTCTCGAAACAATCGATCGCTACGCATCTCTCGTTTTGTTTTCGCAAGGAAACTAACGCTAAAAATGACTTTCCGTGATACACTCCAATCTCCGCCAAACTCGTCTTAAAATCGGACATCTTGAACACCTTCTTCTGACACGCATCTATGGATCGGTATATATCCACGTTTCCAATTTCATAAAAGCCGCTCACTTTTGAGAGCGCATTTTTCACAGCATCTTCTTCTTCTTCTTCTTTCCTCTCGTCTTCTCTTTGCCTCCGTTCCGCTGCTTTGCGATGTTTACTTTCGTTCGGAGGAGTACTTCTCTTAGGGGAATTCACGTGAGACGACGAGAACGCTTCCACCACGTTGTTGTTGTTGTTGTTGTTGTTGTTGTTGTTCGTCTTTACCGCTCTGCGCTTCGAATTCAATCGAGACGAGGAAACAGAATAACAGCAGTGGTTCCTCGTCGACGAGGACAAAAAAGCCCCAGAAGCAGAAGGAGAAGACAAAGAAGACAACCAAGCGCGCATCACGCGTGCATATTTCTCGCGCTTTCCGAGAGAGAATTTTAGGGGAAAAGTCTTTCGTATCTTCAAAAATACGCGCACGAATAAGAACAACAACGAGCGGTTGTTTGCGCGACAAAGATGGGCAACGCGCAATCATCATCGAGCGCGCGAGAAACAGCAGAGGAAGAGGAAAGGGAGAACTCGACGACGACGAGCGGACGACGAGAAGGAGAAGAAGTAATAGTGGAAATGTCTTCTGCTTCTTCGCCTCGTTCTCAAAGCGCTGAAAGAGAAGAAGAAAAAAACGAGGAGGCGAAAAGGAAAGAGGACGAGGAGGAAGAGGATGGTGAGGAGGAGACAGAGGAGGAAAACAGAATCGTGGCGTCGTGCAGAGTGTGCTTAGAACCGATACGAAAATCCGACGTGATGATTGAAAACAACAGCGCGTGTTTGTTGGGATGTAAATGTTCCCAAGTTGGCATCCACTTAAACCGAGAGTGCGGGATAAAATATCTGAAAAATCTGCAACGACCGAACCAAACGCTGACCTTGTGCGAGGTGTGCCAAAGCCCAATGTCTGAATTCGCGACTAAAATTCAACCGGTTTTAAACGCGACGACGACTTCGAGAAGGTCTTCTCCGTTTGCGCTTCACGATTCGGACGGTTTTTTGCACACTTTTTCGCGCCCGCGACGACGACCGGCTGAGTTGTGCGAATTCTTTTGCTTCTTAGTCCCGTGTTTACCGTGCGTGGCGCTCGCCTACACCAACTGCTTCCACTCCACGTGCGTCTCTTTAATGCGCTTCCGAGCGTATATTTTCCTCGGGCTCATCCTTGCTCTGTTGATCATCTTTCTCTCCGACGTTTATCTCACCATGGAAGATAAATACGAGAGTCGCGTGAGAGAGCAAAGAAAGGATATCGACAACAACAGGCCTTCTAGATATCCGTCGAACGACGACGACTTTAACAACAACAACAACTTCAACGGCGGTATGAATTATAACCCGAACGCGTACGATTACTACTCGAGAGGGAGAGGATAGAATAGCTTCTATTACCACGCGTAGGGTTTAGGGAGAGAGAGAGAAAAGAGTTTAATAAAAGCGTAATGTACTACTATATCGCGAACACACCACGTTTTGTGTCCGCTTCGAGGATTTCAAACCGCTTTGGAAAAGACTTAAAAATTCAAAATTTCGCTTCATAAAAATGACGGCAGAGGAAGACACAACCACCGTTGCAATGACCACGAAGGCGTCTGAATCGTCGTCGTTGTTTGCAGTCGATGATGCGCTTCATTCGCGTCCGAATTCGCACGACGAATTGCTGGATTTATTAGCGTCCTCATCTTTCACACCCTCCCGTCGTGGGAAAAAAGGGGAATTTGAATCCGCGCAAAAGTTGATGATGAATACGAACAATGCGGACACGACTCCTGGGACCACTACTACAGAGGAGAACGATGCCAGAACTGCTGCTTCATTTTCCACCTCTCCTTCGTTATCGTTTCAAACGCCGCAGAATTTATCGCAGTTAAGGACGAGAGCTCGAATGTCCCCTCCTTTACTGCAAATGCCTGGAGGTATTGGAAATACGAGCGTATCGCCGAGATCGTCATCAAACGGGAGCAAAGGAGGGTCGCCATTTTTTGCAAACCTGTCGTCGTCTCCAGAACGCGAAGTGTGCGCGATATGCATGTGCAGACTGGACGATGTGGAGTCTCCGAGAGTCAGTCGGGAAGATTTGGCGAGTCTCGTTGTGAGTACCGCTACGACGACGACCGACGACGGCGAGGACGGGAAAGAGAACGAAACGAAACAACATCAGCAAAGAAAGAAGAAAGAGATTTATACTTTACCGTGCACGCACAGATTTCACAGGAGCTGTCTGGGGGAGTGTCGCGCGAACGATTTTTCGCAGTGTCCGATGTGTAGGGAGAGTTTACCGGGAGGTTTAACACCGGATCACGTGAGGCAGATGAAGGCGAAGATGGAACAGGAGGATCCGGACGCCGCGAGGAGGGCGTACGCGGTCCAACGAAATCGAGCGGCGAGGGAGGCGGTCAGAGCAGCGGCGTTGAGGAGGCAGATGGCCGCCGGGGTATTTAGCTCGAGTCCGACGAATTCGATGAGTTTATCGACGCCAAGTCAACAACCGAGAACGCCGTTGGCGTGTCCGCCGGGCGTGGGAGGTACGTCGCCGGCGAGCGCGAGCGGAAGCGGAGAAAAAGTGGGTGGAGGGACGTCTGTGGGCGGAAGCTTACGAAGAACGAGCTCTGGAGTAGCGAGTGGCGATGCGAGCACGGATAAAAAACCTCCGCTCCCACCTCGAGGTGTTCCTTTGAACGGAGGCGGAGACGAAGCGTACAATCGACATCGACGACAAAGGTCGAATCTCACGGAACAATTAGCCAAAGCAGAGAATTTGGACGAGGACGAGGACGATTTCGATATGGACGATTTGGACATGGATCTCTCCCAATCGCAAAAATCAGACTACCATTGAAATAGGAATAGTATTTTAGAATGCAAGCATACATACACAGGTATTAATAATCGCGCAGCAGATGCGTGTTTCTTTAATTATATATTACACACACGTACTATATAGAAATATCATTTCAATCAAAAAAGATATCTCCGGGGTTGATAACCATTGGAACACCGAACGCGTTTTCAACCACCCGGCGACCGTCTGGTAACGTTTTCCCTATGTACTTCATCAACTCCTCCTCCGGTATGTCTTCGTATTTCGGGCGCACGCCGTTCGCGCTACTTCTACTTTCCGTCGAAGTCTTCTTTTGCGGCGAAAGCACGCGTCTCGGTTGCGTTCTTGACACCCCAGGCCTGGAGTATTTACTATTGCTCCTATTACTACTGTTGCTACTCGTACTGCTACTACCACTCACAAACGGATGCGTGGTGAAAATCTCCCACCTCGTCGTCCCGTCCACGACGTGCTCGGCGAATCGCATCCCCCATTCTCTGTGCATCGTCACGTCTATATTCCGCATCAACTGATCGAAATCCCCGACAGAGCTCAACCCGTTCCTGATTTCCAACTCAATCGTCGACTCGTTCGCGCCAATATTCCCCGATACGAGTAAAATATCGCGCGTCGGGTCCAATCCAGCCGCTCGCCCTACCGTGTCCGCCCACTCGTGCAACATCTTAACGCACTCGGCTTTGTGGCCGTATTTCGCCACGAGAATCCACCGGGCGATCACAGTCGAGGAAGTCGAAGAAAGAGAAGCTTTACGCGTCGTTTCGCCATCGCCGTTTTCGATGATTTCGAGCCGATTGGAGGACGACATCAAAATCGATGAAAGCGAAGAAACCGGCGGTTCTTTAATTTCTTCCTCTTCTTCTAAAAGTTCCAACAGCGAATTCTTCGGAGCAGGGGACGAGGACAAGTCAGACGATTCAGACGATTCAGACGACGCGTTTTCAAACGTTTCCGCGAACAAAAGCGCAAACTTTGCGTCTCTGTCCTCGTCTTCCGGTTCTCGCGTCGAGAACCCGCCGCTGTTCCCGCCATCAACGCCTCGGCAAAGAGAAGAAGCGTTGGAAGAATTAGAAAACGTTTGAGAAGGAATTCTCCTCGAGGAGAGAACGACTCTTCTTCCTCCGCGATGGCTGCTCTTCCGCGAAGAAGAAGAAGAAGAAGACGAAGAAGAAGACCAAACTCTCGTCGTCGTCGTTTGAATCATCGTCGTCGTCGTCGTTCAAAGTCAAAAATACTCTCTCTTCTCGCTCCCTTTTGTGAGTGATGCGATGAATAAAATAATGGGGAAAAAGCCGCCGCTTTCCTCAAAAGTTTTCCATCCATCTGTGTGCTGACAAGGATGCCGTCGGGGTCCTCTTTGTCCTCGTCTTTATCCCCTTTCGCGGGGGGGGCACTCGGTGGTGCGCGGGATGATACTCACAC
>Ga0206124_10003545_pt1 | contig 10926 bp, 8 predicted proteins | sample Helgoland_Spring_3_FD_148671 | JGI IMG/M metagenome (GOLD analysis project Ga0206124, IMG submission 148671) | Pelagic subsurface seawater microbial communities from Kabeltonne, Helgoland, North Sea - Helgoland_Spring_Bloom_20160321_2 | ecosystem: Environmental > Aquatic > Marine > Epipelagic ... | reverse complement strand
AAAACGAAATACACCCCATCACCGGCCGTTCCGAAATGCGGTATCCGGTTCACTGTGATGCCGATACGGCCTGACCAGACCGCAGCTGTGTCACTTTCGGCAAGTTCGGGAAAGACAGCGACCATACGTTGCTTCAAATCGCGTTCAACATTGCCAAGATTGACATTTGTATAGCTGGCACGTCCGCCAAATATCATCCGGCCATCGGCATCAATCCGATAGTAATTCAGCGCTGTATTACAATCGGCAACCGCGGCGCGATGCGGCAGGATATGTGAAATCAGATTATCCGATAGAGGCGTTGTTGCCAGAATTGATGATGTAACCGGCGCTAACCGGCTGGTCATTTTAGCCGTGCCGATATCTTGCAGATAAGCATTGCCGCATAACAGTACGAATTTCGTCGTTATCTTTTGGCCATTGGCAAGCGATAATGTTTTGGTGCTGGCGCCTTTATTGCTGGCGTCTTTATTGCTGGTGTTGGGCGTCGTATCAAGCGCGGTTACGCCAGCATTTTCATAGATGCGCGCACCGGCGGCGCTGGCGGCGCGGGCCAATCCATAAAGATATTTTAGTGGTTGGATATGCCCGCTATTGGCGTCATGCAAGGCGCCAACATAGGCATTTGTGCCAATATGACCGGCAAGCGAGTCGCGATTATCCAAGGCGGTTAAATGATCATAGCCTTTGGCTTGCCATTCATCGCACATGGCCAATAATTCCTGCATCTGTCGGTCATGAAGCGCGGCATGAAGATAGCCAAACCTTAAGTCACAATCGATTTTATGGCGTTGGACTCGCTGGCGAAGCAGATCAACCGCGCTGATGCCTGCATCCCATATCAGCTGTGCCTCATCAGCAGGCAATTGGCGGCTGATATGGTGAAAATCATTGGGCCAGCCTTGACAGACATGACCGCCATTGCGCCCCGATCCACCGCTGCCGATCACATCAGCCTCAACAAGAACAACATCATGCCCGTTCTCGGCAAGGGTCAAGGCGGCCGTCATGCCGGTAAAACCGCCACCAATAATCGCAATTTCGCAATCAAGATTACCGGCGGGTGCCGGAAATTTTGGCTTGTTGGCAATCTCGGTTGCATAGATGGAATTTAGTTCTGCCATGATCTCGAAATATTCGTTTATTGTCAGGCAATGCCGGACAGGTGTTTTCGTGTCAGATTGATTGCGCTTCGTTAATAACGATAGTAGTCTGTGATCGCAAATTGACGCAAGCATGGTCAATGATCTGATTATGATTTTAATGAATGCGGCTGAAATTTTTAGTCGCGTTTAATTTGCCGGTCATTGCCATTCATGTACTTAATTAAGATGACCAAAACAGTCATGAAAACCCCGATTGGTCTAATTTGGATGGACATATAATGCAGGATATGACAACCGATGATTGGCGTCAGCTTGATGCTGCGCACCATATGGCACCTTTTACCGATTATCGCGAATTGCGCGCCGCCGGATCGCGCATCATTACCCATGCTGATGGGCATTATATCTATGACAGCGATGGCAATCGTATTCTGGATGCGATGGCCGGTCTTTGGTGTGTTAATGTCGGTTATGGGCGGCAGGAATTGGTTGCGGCGGCATCATCACAGATGGCAAGGCTGCCCTATTACAATAATTTTTTCAAAACCAGCAATCAGCCGGTGATTGCCTTATCCAAACGGCTTGCCGATCTTACGCCCGATGGGTTGAATAATGTATTTTATGCCAATTCTGGATCTGAAGCCAATGACACCATCATTCGGATGGTGCGGCATTTCTGGGCGCTTGAGGGCAAGCCGCAAAAACAGACAATCATTGGCCGCACCTATGGCTATCACGGCAGCACGATCATGTCGGCCAGCATGGGCGGCATGGCGGCAATGCATGAACAGGCGGCAACGGCACCTGATTTTGTGCATATCAAGCCGCCTTATGGATTTTTATATCAGGGTAATCTCAGCACAGCAGATTTCGCCGCATTGGCGGCAAGCTGGCTTGAGGATAAAATTAACGAAATTGGCGCGGATCAAATTGCTGCCTTTATTGCCGAGCCGATCCAAGGCGCTGGCGGTGTTATCCTGCCGCCCGAAGGCTATTTAAATCATGTCGAAGCGATTTGCCGCAAATATGATATTTTGTTTATTGTCGATGAAGTGATAACCGGTTTTGGCCGAACCGGCCAATGGTTCGCCAGCCAGACCTTTGGTCTGTCGCCAGATATGATGACCCTTGCCAAGGGTTTGACCTCGGGTTATGTGCCAATGTCGGCAGTCATGATTGGTGACCGGGTGGCGACGCGTCTAATTGACGATGGCGGCGAATTTTATCACGGCTTTACCTATTCGGGTCATCCGGTTGCGGCGGCGGTTGCCTTGGCCAATCTTGATCTGATTGCGCGCGATGGCCTTGTTGAAAAGATTCGTGATGACACCGGCCCATATTTGGCCGCAGCCCTAGAACCGCTGGCAGCGCATCCGCTTGTTGGCGAGGTGCGCAGTTTTGGTCTGCTGGCGGCGATCGAGCTGGTCAAGGATAAAGCCGGCCCGGTTTTGTTTGATCCGGTTGGCGAGGTTGGGGTGATTTGCCGTGATCATGCGATCAATCAGGGATTGATGGTGCGGGCGGTTCGCGACGCGATGATCATGTCACCACCGCTTAGCTTTGAACGTGCGGATATTGATCTCATGGTTGCAACACTCGCAACCGCGCTTGATCGCACCTTAGAGGATATTACGCAACGATAGGCAAGAAGCACCCATCTGATTGCATGAAATCAAAAGACCATCGATGAAAGGACAACAGATGGGATTCGATATGAAAGAATGGCTGGTTGATCAGAACATCACCGAAGTGGAATGTTTAGTAAGCGATATTTCAGGTATTGCTCGCGGCATTTTTCTGCCGGTGACCAAATTTATTTCGGCGCAACAATCGGGTGGTTTGCGCCTGCCGGAATATGTGTTTGGCCAGTCGGTAACAGGCGAATATTATGATAGTGAGGTGCTTGATGAAATTGGCCGTGACGTTATTCTGCGGCCTGATATTTCAACATGCAGGCTAGTGCCTTGGTATGATGAGCCAACCGCGCAAATTATTCATGATGCGGTTCATCAAGATGGCGCCGATGTCACTTTTTCATCACGGGCTGTGCTGAAATCGGTTCTTGCGCTTTTTGACGCGGCTGGTCTTGAGCCGGTGATTGCGCCTGAACTTGAATTTTTTCTGGTCAAGCAAAGCAGCGATGCCAATGCGCCCTTGATCACGCCGCCAGGCCGATCAGGTCGTGCCGAAAAGGCGCGACAGGCCTATGGCATTGATGCGGTGAATGAATTTGATCCGTTGTTTGAAGACATTTATGATCATTGCGATGTGCAAGGGCTGGATATTGACACGCTAAGTCATGAAGCCGGTGCGGCGCAGATGGAAATCAATTTCAATCATGGACATGCGCTTGATCTTGCTGATCAGGCTTTTTTGTTTAAACGCACGGTGCGGCAGGCGGCGATCAATCATCACCTTCACGCCACCTTTATGGCGAAACCAATGCAGGAACAGCCGGGCAGTGCCATGCATGTTCATGTTTCGGTCAAATCAAAGGAAAGCGGTAAAAATATCTTTTCCAATGATGATGGCAGTGAAAGTGATGATTTCTATCATTCGGTTGCCGGTATGCAGCGTTATCTAAGCGGCGCAATGGCGTTGATGGCGCCTTATGTGAATTCGTACCGGCGGCGAACCGGTACCGAAGATTCACCGGCCAACCTTGCCTGGGGTATGGATAACCGGACGGTTGGTTTGCGCGTGCCGCTCGGCGATCCAAAAAACCGGCGCATTGAAAACCGTATTCCGGGTGCTGATGCCAATCCCTATCTTGCGATTGCTGCAACCTTGGCGGCGGTCTGGCTTGGTTTGCAGGAAAGGCGCCGACCAACCCGCCCTCGCAAGGTCAGCGGCGAAGATCTGGAAACATTGCCGCGTAACCTTGATGTCGCGCTTGATGCATTGGAACGTGCCAAGCCGCTTCATAAAGTGCTTGGCGAAGATTTTGTCACGCTATTTGTCGAGGTGAAACGCGCCGAAGCCGAGGCCTTTCTTGAGGTGATCAGCCCGTGGGAGCGTGAGTATCTGCTGCTGAATGTTTAATGTTTCTGGACGGTTGTTTGCGCGGTTTGGCAATCGGCACAAAGCCCGGTAATTTCGATCACCTTATGTGCCGCCTGAAAGCCGCGATCATTGCCAAGGCTTTGTAACCTGCTATCGATGCTGGTATCGGTGAATTCATTGGCGCGTTCGCATTGATTGCAAAGCATGAAGATGCTCACTTCACTGCCACCGCAATCATGCAATTGGCAGGCGACAAAACCATTCACACTTTCGATTCGGTGAACCGCACCACGTTCGACTAATTTGGCAAGCGCCCGATAGACCTGAAGCGGTGCGCGGATGCCCTTATCGCGAAGCGCGTCTAAAATATTATAGGCGCTTAGCGGCCGGTCAGCATCGCATAGCAATTGATAAACAAGGGTTTCATTTTGGGTCATGGCCTGCCTCGTCATGATGGTGATGGTGAGCGGTGCTATCATTTGCCGCAGAAAGGCGGCGCGGCACCACTGTCAGCCCAAGAAGCAAAAGCGCCCCTGCCAGAATAATTGATGGGCCAGATGGTGTATCAAATTCAGCCGATCCATAAAGGCCGGCAATCACGCCGACCACGCCCAGAATTGACGCCAACACCGCCATCATTTCAGGGCTGGTAACCAGACGGCGTGCGGCGGCGGCGGGAATGATCATCAATGCCGTGATCAGCAAAACACCAACAAGCTTGACGGCAATTGAGACCACCAGCGCAATCAGCATCATAAACAGCCATTCAGTGCGTTGCGGCGACAGGCCTTCGGCCTCGGCAATTTCCGGACTAAGCGTTGCCGCAACAAGGCGCCGCCATTGCCAGATAACAATTGCCAAAATCGCCCCACCACCAGCATAGATCACCAAAAGATCATTTGTATCAACAGCAAGGATATCACCAAATAAAAGCCCGTTCACATCAACATTGCGGCCACCCGTAACCGAAACCAGAACCAGCCCAAGCGCCAATGTCGAATGCGCTAAAATGGCAAGAATTGTATCTGATGACAGGCTTGGGGTTCGTTTGGCAATCATCATGGCAACACAGCTGGCAAGGGTAACAAACGGAACCGCAATCAATGATGACACGTCAATAAGGATTGCCAAGGCGATGCCAAGAAGCGCCGCATGTGCCAATGTATCGCCAAAAAACGCCATTTTGCGCCAGATGATCAAACAGCCAAGCGGCCCCACAACAACCGCCAGACCGATACCGGCAAAAAGCGCGCGGATAAAGAAATCGTCAAACATGATCATGCCCATCGCGATTATGCTCATGCTTGTCAGGATGGCAGGATTCGCTGATTGACCCATCGGCATGCTGGACTGTGCCATCGGGATTTTGGATGTGATCGTGATCATGCCGGTAAACCGCCAGCGCCGCCGTGTCATGCGCGCCAAACAAGCGCAAATATTCAGGATTGCTAACAACCGAATCAGGGCTGCCACTGCAACAGATATGACCGTTTAGGCAAAGCACGGTATCCGTATCGGCCATAACAATATGAAGATCATGCGAAATCATCAAAACGCCGCAACCGGTGCTATCGCGAATTTGCCGGATCAAATTGTAAAGCATCGCCTCACTGGCAAAATCAACCCCTTGAACAGGCTCGTCCAGAACCAGAAGATTGGGACGGCGAACCATAGCCCGAGCCAATAAAATGCGCTGAAATTCACCGCCAGATAAATCCTGCACAAAGGCCGTTGCCAAATGCGGCGCGCCGACTGCATCTAGGGCCTGTTTTTTTTGATCCAAAGAGACTTTGGCGGTTAAATCCAAAAGCCGGTCAACACGCATTGGCAGCGCCGGATCAATATGCAGCTTTTGCGGCACATAGCCGACACGCAAACCAGCCTGACGTTGAACGCAACCTTCATCGGCGCGAATCGTGCCAACAGCCAATTTTGCGGTGGTACTTTTGCCAGCACCATTTGGGCCGATGATGGTGACAATTTCGCCTTTGCGAATGCGCAAATCAATACCACGCACAAGCCAGCGATTGTCACGCCTGACACCGGCATTTTCGAGATTGATTAAATCTATATTGTCGCGTGCCATGACAAGCCTTGTTTGATGGTCGGGTCTGATGATCCATGTTCAGTGATGTTATAATATAACATGACTGTTGTAAAAAGGGGGAAAATGATAAGGCTGGCAAAAGCGGGTGATGATGTTTGTCGGGGCAGTGTAGATTTTGCGCAATGATGCTGGTATGAATTTGGGCATCTTGTCGTCTTTTCAGTGTCGCTGTAACGATCAAAATTTTAGGGAAATCTTTTTATGACCCAAATGACCATCCGCCGTCCTGATGATTGGCATCTGCATCTCCGTGATGGGGCCATGCTTAAAGCGGTTATTGATGATACGGCGCGCAATTTTGCCCGCGCCATCATCATGCCAAATCTGGTACCGCCAGTGGTAACAGGCGCCGAAGCTGCGGCCTATCGGGACAGGATCATGGCTTGTGTCAATCCGGATCATGGCTTTACCCCGCTTATGACTTTATATCTGACCGAAACAACCGATCCGGATGATGTGGCAGCGGCGGCCACATCGGGTTTGATCAATGCGGTCAAGCTGTATCCGGCAGGGGCAACCACCAATTCAGCGTCGGGTGTTCGCGATCTGGACAAGGTCATCGCGGTTCTGGAAAAGATGGCCGCAATAGGCCTGCCGCTTTGTGTTCATGGCGAGGTAACCGATCCGCAAGTTGATATTTTTGACCGTGAAGCGGTGTTCATCGAAACCGTTCTTGATCCGTTGCGGCGGCGGGTGCCCGATTTACGGGTCGTGCTGGAACATGTGACCACCAGTGATGGTGTTGATTATGTCCGATCTGGCGGTGTCAATATTGCCGCCACGATCACAACGCATCATCTATTCATCAATCGCAATCATATTTTGGCTGGTGGCATTCGCCCGCATTATTACTGTTTGCCCGTCGCCAAGCGCGAAAGTCACCGCCGCGCCTTGATTGCGGCGGCCATTTCCGGTGATGGCAGTTTCTTTCTTGGTACCGATAGTGCGCCGCATCTAGACGCTGCCAAGCTGATGGCTTGTGGGTGTGCCGGTATCTATACCGCGCCTAACACCATGTCGTGCCTTGCGCATATTTTTGAAGCTGAAGATGCGCTTGATCAGCTTGAGGGTTTTGCCTCATTGCATGGCCCGCGATTTTATCGCCTACCGGTTAATGAAGACCGGATCACTCTTGTCAAACAGGATGCGCCAGTCATCTATCCGGAAAGCCGTGCCACAGCTGATGGGCCATTGACGATTTTTGATTGTGGCACGCCGCTGTACTGGGCGGTTCAGGCTGCTGATTAAACCGGCCCGATGCGGGCGGCGATTGTCACGCCATCATTTCGCGTCGCTGATAGGCTATAGTTTCGTTTCGCGGGCTCCGGCATTTGGCCGAAGCGATTTTTTGGCGCGCGCCTCACGCTGGGTGATATAGACGGTCGAGGCAAAAATAACCGCCCCGCCAATCCATGTCCATAATCCGGGCCATTCGCTAAAAACCATCCATGCCAGAATAACCGCAAACGGCAATTTGATGAATTCAAGCGGTTGCAAAGCGGTAATATCAACAAGCCGATAAGCGCGGGTAAAACATAGATGCGCAATCGTTCCGGCAAGCGCCATTGCCCATAAATAGCCCCAGCTTTCAAGGCTTGGCCATTGCCAGACCCTAATCGCCGGTATCAATGCCAACGGCGCCTGCATTGCCACCATCCAGGTCACAATGGCTTCGGGTGTTTCGGTTGCGGTTAGTTTTTTTACGATCAGCGACGCCATTGCAATTGATAAGGCGCTGGCAAGCGCCATCATCGCGCCAATCGAAATGTCGGTAAAGCCCGGTTGCAAAATGATCAATGTTCCCAGAAATCCAACAGCGATAGCAGCGATCCGCCGCGCGCGAATGATTTCACCAAGAAATAAAACCGCGCCAATGGTTACAAATAAGGGGCCGGTAAAACTAAGCGCGGTCATTTGCGCCAGCGGAATTAAGGTAAGGGCGGTAAAGCCGCAAAACATACCGCCAAAATTAATCACTGCTCGCAGGAAAAATAGCTTTGGCTTTTGCATGCGGATGCTTGACCAGCCAACACGCATGATCAGTGGTAATAACAAAACCACCGCCAGCGCATTGCGGAAAAACACAACTTCGATAACGGGCAGTTCGGCCGCAGAAAGCCGAATGAAAATACCCATGCAGGTAAACATGAACAGCGCAACAATCATCAAGATTGTGGCGCGCATCTGCGGCGGCAAATTTTGAAAGGCCAAAGACAAAGGCATAGGCAGTGACGACCAATATGATTGAGGGTGGCAGCAAGCCTGTTTTATCCAAGATTGCCTGTTACCAGATTACTGCCAGCCTAGGCGCGAAAGGAAATCAGCGTCAAAGGAAATCATCATAAATCGCCGATTGTCGCTAGCCAGTTATTTTGGCGGCGGCCCATTCATTCAATGTTTTGACATAAGCGGCATATTCATCACGAACCGATGGATGGGCGCACAAAGCTGCTTCATAGGCCCTGATCGATGCGGGTAGGACAAGATCAAAGCCAAGCAAGCCCTGTAAACAATGAAGAATGGCAAAGCTTGGCGCAAAGCCGCAATCGGCAAGGCTAAGATTGGGTCCGGTCAAAAGCGGTGACGGCGTCGCAATTGCCGCAAGCTGGTCAAAGCGCCGCTGGAGAAGGGCGGCATTTTCGGCGATGAAATCGGCATTGCGGCTAGCCGGTGTGACCTGTCCAAAATAGGCGCGAAGCAGCGGCTCGATGCGGGTGTCGTGAAACCGTGACAAGGCGCGTGCCTTTGCGCGTTCTTTGATGGTTTCAGGAAGCATTGCCGGTTCAGGCGCCAGCTCGTTCAAATATTCGGCAATGGCATCCGACTCGCCAAGGGTAAAACCGTCATGCACCAACGCTGGAATCGTGCCTGATGGCACAATCTTACAATAGGCTTGACTGCCATAGCCATCTGGTGGGGCAAGGCTTGTCCAATCAAGCCCCTTATGGCGAAGCAAAATGCGGGTTTTGCAGCCATAGCTGCTTATCGGGAGGTCATAAAGCACAAGCATGAAACGGGTCCGGCAAATTTGGATATGGCGTTGGAATGGTTAAAAAAAGAGAGGCATAAACTGCCCCTCTTTTCAGATTTGATGTTTTGTTAGGCTAGTTGGCAAGCTGCCATTTGCGACCAAGATCGGCAAAAAAGCCACGCTCGGTCTTCAGCGCAATCCATGTATTCACATAATTGATCCATACCTGATCGGCTTGTGGCAACAGCATGGCAATTGGTGTTGGTGCCTTTGGCGCTGAAACGGGAACGACCATCATTTCTGGATATTTTGCGACCAGCTTATAGGCTTCGACATTTGACGTGATATGCGCGTCGGCGCGGCCGGCTAGCACTTCTTGGAAATCGCGTGCAGGGGCTTCGACAATTTTATATTTCGCATTTGGGAAGAACTGCTTGACCTGTTTTTCCTGAGTTGTGCCAAGCGTCGCGGCAACGGTAACAGATGCTTTGTCAAGATCGGCCCAATCGGTGAATTTGTCAGCATTCTTTTTCAATGTTAGCGGCACTGTTGCCAGCGAAAAATAGCTGTTTGAATAGCCAGCGGCTTTCGCGCGGCCGGGTGAAATCGAGGCAGAACCGGTCATGTGATATTTGCCTGATGTGACTCCGCTTACCAAAGTTTTCCAATCCGTTGGTACAAACTCGACCTTTACCCCCAGATCCTTTGCAAGCTCGGTCATGACATCAATATCATAGCCGGTATAGCTGTTTGTCGCTGTGTCTTTCATGGTCATTGGGTTCCAATCGCCGGTGGTGCCAACCTTAAGCACCCCGTCGGACAGAATTTCATTCAAAACGCTTGCCGCATGAACTGGCGCAGTCATCGTGCCAAACGCAAAAAGAGCGGCTATTATCTTTAGAAGTCGCATTTACAAAGTCTCCTTGGACTCAAATTGGGGTAATTTTTCGATTAGAATTTCTAGATGTAGAGATAGGGTATTGTTTGGACAATGCAAGCTTTGACTATGATTTCTTGTGCCAAAAACGATTGGGGGCTAGCCGGTGACCGCGGAATCGGATAAACAGAGATCAAGCTTTGAGTGGCCATGATGGCCGGCTCTTCCTTGTGGCGCATTTATGATCTGCCCTTATGTAATGATAGAAATTTAGGTGACAGTCACGATGAGCCAGCCCGTAACACAGCCCTATATTCAGGTAAGGGATGTTTGTGGTGATTTGCGGGCCATCGGGTTCGGGTAAATCAACTTTAATCCGCTGTATTAACCGGCTTGAGCGCCATGAGGCAGGTGAAATTCGGATTGACGGCATTGTCGTTGATGACAGCCCCACCGGCCGCGCCGTCTTGCGCAATAATGTCGGGATGGTGTTTCAGCAATTTAATCTGTTTCCGCATTTGACCATTCTGGAAAATCTGATGCTGGGGCCGGTTCGCGCCCGGGGGATGGCCGAAGCTGATGCTCACGATCTGGCGATGCATTATCTTGAGCGTGTGCGGATTCCCGAACAATTCAGTAAATATCCAGCGCAATTATCGGGCGGCCAGCAGCAACGTGTGGCGATTGCGCGGGCGCTTTGCATGGCCCCAAAGATTATGCTTTTTGACGAGCCAACATCGGCACTTGATCCGGAAATGATTGCCGAGGTGCTGGATGTGATCGAAGAGCTTGCCGATAGTGGCATGACAATGATTTGCGTCACCCATGAAATGGGCTTTGCGCGGCAGATTGCTGATATGAT
>Ga0206124_10003543_pt1 | contig 10928 bp, 9 predicted proteins | sample Helgoland_Spring_3_FD_148671 | JGI IMG/M metagenome (GOLD analysis project Ga0206124, IMG submission 148671) | Pelagic subsurface seawater microbial communities from Kabeltonne, Helgoland, North Sea - Helgoland_Spring_Bloom_20160321_2 | ecosystem: Environmental > Aquatic > Marine > Epipelagic ... | reverse complement strand
GGGCAACTTTTTCACCAAATGGTTTATATCTAACTAATATTAGGTATGATTCTCATTGGGGGCTGCCTAAGTCAAATAATAAAATAAATATAAATTTATAGCTTTTAAAAAATATTGAGAACTAGAGTAAAAATTTGTGGGATAACAACAAAATCTGATGCAGTTTTTGCATCAGACCTAGGAGTTGATGCATTAGGCTTTGTCTTTTATGAAGATAGCCCACGGTTCATTGACCCAGAATTGGTTGGACAAATATCATCATGCCTTCATCCTTTTATATTAAGGGTAGGTTTGTTTGTTAATGCCAAAGATAGTTTCGTAAAAGACTCAATTAATAGATCAAAAATAAATCTTTTACAATTTCATGGAGACGAATCAGAGGAGTATTGCAATCAGTTTAATTTACCTTATATCAAATCTATTTCAATGAAAGACAACATAAATTTGATAGAATACTCTAATAAATATAATTCAGCATCTGCCCTTTTGCTTGACACTTTTAGTAGAGAACTTAAAGGCGGCACAGGCGAAGTTTTTGATTGGGAAAAAATCCCCAAAAATTTTTCAGTACCCTTAATTGTTGCAGGTGGATTAAATCCAGACAATGTGGATACTTTGATTAAATTAGCGAATCCTTTTTGTGTTGATGTTAGTGGTGGAGTTGAAATTAAGAAAGGTATTAAGGATAGAGAAAAAATGAAGAAATTTATGGTGGGAGTACACAATGCAACCTTATGATTTACCCGATGAATTTGGCCACTTTGGACAATTTGGTGGTACCTTCGTCGCTGAAACGCTCATAGAGGCCTTAGATGAACTCAGAGAAATGTATACAAAATATAAAGATGACCCCGAGTTTTTGGCTGAATTTCATAGTGATTTAAAGCATTTTGTGGGAAGACCAAGCCCTATCTATTTTGCAGAAAGACTTACCAAGCAAAGTGGAGGAGCTAAAATATTTCTTAAAAGAGAAGATCTTAACCATACAGGTGCTCACAAAGTAAATAATACTGTTGGACAAGCCTTGCTAGCAAAAAAAATGGGAAAACCGAGAGTTATTGCAGAGACAGGGGCAGGTCAGCATGGCGTTGCGACGGCTACAATTGCTGCTAGGTTAGGGTTGGAATGTGTTGTGTATATGGGGTCTGAGGACGTCAAAAGGCAATCTCCCAATGTTTATAGGATGAAACTCTTAGGGGCTACTGTTGTTCCAGTAGAAAGTGGATCAAAAACACTCAAAGACGCATTAAATGAAGCTTTAAGGGATTGGGTTACCAATGTGTCAAATACCTTTTATATTATCGGCACTGTAGCCGGACCTCATCCTTATCCAATGATGGTTAGAGATTTTAATTCTGTTGTAGGTAAAGAATGTTTGGAGCAAATGCCAGAAATTGCAAATAAGCAACCTGATGCAGTTGTCGCCTGTGTTGGAGGTGGCTCAAATGCTATGGGTATTTTTTATCCATACATTGAACATAAAGATGTAAAGTTAATTGGTGTAGAGGCTGCAGGAGAGGGAATAGAGACAGGAAAGCATGCAGCTCCTTTAACATCTAACAGTAAAATAGGTGTCCTTCATGGAAATAGAACATATCTCATGCAAAATGCAGAAGGACAAATCATCGAGACACACTCTGTATCTGCAGGTCTTGATTATCCGGGTGTTGGCCCTGAACATTCTTGGTTAAAGGATTCAGGAAGAGCGAGTTACGTGGCAATAAAAGATGATGAGGCATTGGAAGCATTTCATAATTTATGCAAAGTTGAGGGAATTATTCCAGCATTAGAGACAAGTCATGCTCTTGCCTATGCGCAAAAATTAGCCTCTCAAATGTCTTCAGAAGAGGTTATCTTAGTAAATTTATCTGGAAGAGGAGATAAAGATATCAATACAGTGGCAAATATTTCAGGAATTTCTTTGTAGATATGTCAAAAATAAAAGTTACATTTGAGAAATTAAAAGAGGCTAATAAAAGTGCATTAATTCCATTTATTACTGCAGGTGACCCTCACCCAAAGGACACTGTTCAATTAATGGATACATTGGTTGAAAATGGTGCTGATATGATCGAGCTGGGCATCCCTTTTTCTGACCCAATGGCGGATGGACCAGTTATTCAGAGGGCTAGCGAACGTGCACTTAACAATAAAGTTGGCATTAAAGATACAATAAAACTTGCAAAAGATTTCAGAAAAACTAATAAAGAAACACCTTTAATTCTAATGGGATATGCAAACCCTATTGAGGCCATCGGTGTAGAAAATTTTATTCAGTTAATAAAGGAAGCGCAAATTGATGGAGTTATTACTGTTGATTACCCACCTGAAGAATCGAGAGAATTTGTAAAAAAACTAAATGAACAAAAGATTGACAGTATTTTTTTATTATCACCAACAACTGAAGATGAGAGAATTAAATTAATCGCTGAACAGGCTTCAGGTTTTTTATACTACGTCTCTCTAAAAGGCGTAACAGGCGCAGCTAACATTGACATTAAACAAGTATCTGAGAAAGTAAATAACATAAAAAAATACTCTGATTTACCAGTTGCGGTTGGTTTTGGAGTAAGAGATGCGGATACAGCAAAATCAGTTGCAGAAATTTCAGATGCCGTTGTTATCGGAAGTAGAATTGTCAAAGAGATTGAAGCATCAGAAAAAAATCATATATTTTCAAACGTAAAAAAATTAGTTGAGAGTATGAAAAATGCAATTGATTCATCGAAAGCTCAATAATTTATGAGTTGGTTAAAAAAAGCGATTCCCCCTAAAATTAAAAATATCCTTGGAAGGGTGAAAAAAAATATTCCAGAGGGATTATGGCAAAAATGTCCCTCATGCCAGACAGTTCTTTATGGGACTGATTTAGAAAGAAATAACTATGTATGCCCTAATTGTAATTTTCACCATCGAATTGATGCAAGAAAAAGAATTAGCCTGCTTCTAGATACCCCTGATCAGATTGAGTTAGGTAAGGACATCAAACCAACTGATCCACTTGGTTTCAAAGATTCTAAACCTTACAAAGAAAGAATTAAATCATCACAGAAAAGCACTGATGAGAATGATGCATTAGTTACCATGAGGGGCCACTTGGAGTCTTTAGATGTAGTTATCGCATGCTTCGAATTTAAATTTATGGGTGGATCAATGGGATCTGTTGTGGGTGAAAAGTTTGTCGATGCCGTTAACACTGCTGTCAAATTAAAATGCCCTTTTATTTGCGTTTCTGCAAGTGGGGGAGCCAGGATGCAAGAAGGGCTTATATCCTTATTTCAAATGGCCAAAACTAGTGCTTCATTAACAAAATTGAGCGCTATCAAACAACCATTTATCTCAGTTTTAACTGACCCAACAATGGGTGGTGTTTCAGCAAGCTTTGCAATGCTTGGAGATATTATTATTGCTGAACCTAAAGCATTAATTGGTTTTGCAGGCCCAAGGGTTATAGAAAAAAAACCGTCAGAGAAAAGTTGCCCGAAGGGTTTCAAACTTCTGAATTTTTATTAACTCATGGTGCAATAGATATGATAGTAGATAGGAGGCAATTAAGAAAAACATTGACCGATCTTATTGTAAACCTAAAAAATTGAAGTGAAAGACGGCTTAAATCGTTCTAACTCTATTGATGAGTGGCTGGAGTACATAGATTTTATTACTCCAAAGGAAATCGAATTAGGCCTTGATAGAGTCCGTCGAGTTTATAAAAATCTAGAAATTGAACAAAGCTTTCCGGTCATTATGGTTGCCGGAACAAATGGCAAAGGCTCTACTTGCGCTTTCCTAGAATCTATATACCATAATGCACATTTCAAAGTTGCTTGTTACACATCTCCGCATTTTTTTAAATTTAATGAGAGGATCAGAATTAAAAAAACCCTAGAATCTATATACCATAATGCACATTTCAAAGTTGCTTGTTACACATCTCCGCATTTTTTTAAATTTAATGAGAGGATCAGGATTAAAAAAACTCCTTGTTCTGATGAAGCCATTGTTGACGCGCTTTTTAAGGTTAATAAAGCACGAAAAGATATACCTCTCACTTATTTTGAAATGACTACATTGGCAGCTATTTTGATATTTTCAAGCGAAGACATTGATATTGCGATAATGGAAGTAGGCTTAGGGGGCAGGCTGGATGCAGTGAATATTTTTAACCCTGAAGTTTCTATCATTACCTCTATAGCCCTGGATCACCAAGAATTTTTAGGAGACTCATTAGAAAAAATTTTTAAAGAAAAGTCAGGCATTTTTAGGGAGCATAAAGACGCCATTCTAAATTTTTATTCTGATGAAGCATTTATTAAAGATTTTAAGAGCAACTCAAAAGCTATTGTCTCAGAAATTAATAATGATTATCAAATTGTTGAAGATAATTCAAAATTAAATTTTTTTGGTCAAAAGCAAAATTTTATAGGCCTTCCCCGACCAAAATTAAATGGAAAGAAACAACTTCAAAACCTATCTGGAGCCCTTCGAATTGTTGAGCTTATGTTTGATGTCTTCCCTGTTAAGGTGAATATTTTAAAAAAAGCAATAGAGGAAACAAATATCACTGGAAGAATGCAGATATTAAAAAATAAGCCGTTAATAATTTTAGATGTTGCACATAACAAAGAATCTGCTGAATCATTAAACACTTTTTTTAGAGAAAAGCGACAGAAGGGTAAGGTGCGCTGTATTTTTTCTTTACTTGAAGGCAAAGATATTATTGATATTACAAATCAGTTTATTGATTATGTAGATGAGTGGTATATATCAGAGTTAAATTCCCAAAGAGCTTTTAAATCTGAAGAAATAATCTTAAAATTAACGAACCAAAGAGAACATGTAGCTTACAAAACATTCAGTACAACACAAGAAGCCTTTTCAGCAGCATACAAAAATAGTGACGATGATGATAATATATTAGCGTTTGGTTCCTTTTTTGTTGTAAGTGAAATTTTAGAAGATACTTCAATATGTCAAATTCAAAAGATTCATTAAATAATCAACTTTTAATTAAAAGAGCTAAAAGAAGGCTTGTTGGAGCAATAATAATTCTTTTAATTTTATTTTCTTTGTCTATCTTTTTCGTGAAAACTAAAACTGAAGCAATTAAAAGTAATCCAAAAATTTCTTTTTTAGAGACTAAGTCATCATATTTAGCCTTAGGGAAAAAAATAAATGAGGATAAAATTGCAACAGCTTTTTTAAATGAAGAATTAGATGCTGATCAAGATGTATCAAAAAAAAAAGGCTTTACCGTTCAGCTAGGTATTTTTTCGGATGAGTTAAATATGAAAAAAGTCAAAAATAAAATTCATTTAATGGGTTATAAAACAAATACGCAGCTTATAAAAATTGATAACGAAGATAAAATAAGATTAACGACAGAATTTTTTTCAAGTGAAAAACAAGCTCGTTTAATTCTTCAGGAAATTAAGAAAGCAAATTTATCAGGCTTCGTAAGAGAGTTGCAATAAATTTATGTCATTAGTTGATATTTTTGTAATTTTTATCTTATTTACTTCCTTAATATTTGGATTTTTTAGAGGTTTTGTCAAAGAGCTATTAAGTGTTATTGCATGGGTAATAGCTTTTTTTATATCATATTACCTAACATCCAGTGTTGCTGTGATGCTTCCTTTCGAAGTGGAATTTTCCATAAAATATATTATTAGCTTTGTAATTATCTTTGTTTTGGTTTTAATTTTTTCATCGATAGCCATTAAGTTTATAAGTTCTTTTGTGCACTCAATTGGTTTGGGGGCATCAAATATAATTCTTGGAGGTTTTTTTGGTATCTTAAGAGGCGTCATTCTTGTTTATTTTTTGATTTTTATAATCGAAAAAACTTCTTTTGCGGAAGATGAGTCTTGGCAGAACTCCAATTCAGTTACTCTTATTAAACTCTTAGCTGAAAAAACATTTCCATATTTACCCCAGGACTGGCTTAACAATGTAAAATATGAGGAAATTTCTACTTAGATGAGATATATATGTGTGGGATAATTGGAATAGTTTCAAATAGCCCAGTCAATCAAATGCTCTATGATGGACTATTAGTTCTGCAGCATAGAGGTCAAGATGCAGCCGGCATTGCAACCTGTGATAACGGTAGAATTAAGATGTATAAGAATAATGGTCTTGTGAAAGATGTGTTCCATACAAGGCATATGCGGCATTTATCAGGAAATATCGGCATAGGCCATGTCAGATACCCAACTGCAGGCTCATCATCTGCAGCAGAAGCACAACCCTTTTATGTAAATTCTCCTTATGGATTAGTCTTAGGGCATAACGGCAACTTAACTAATTCTGAAAAATTAAAGGGGGATATGTTTAAGCAAGATTTGAGGCATATTAATACAAACTCTGACTCAGAGGTTTTGTTAAATGTCTTAGCTGATGCTATAGAAAAATCGTCAAATAAAAACGTCCTTACGTCAGATATTATTTTTGATTCTGTAAGTTCAGTTTATAAAAGGTGCAAAGGTGCCTACGCAGTAGTCTCGATGATAAATAATTTTGGGCTACTCGCTTTTAGAGATCCCCATGGAATCAGACCTTTAGTTGTTGGGGTAAGACAATCTGAAGATGGTCCTGAGTATGTAGTTGCATCTGAAACAGTTGCGCTTGATATTTTAGGCTTTAAGTTACTTCGGGATGTAGAGCCGGGTGAGGCTGTATTTATCGATCTAGAAGGTAATTTTTACTCAAAGGTTTGTAGTAAAACAGTTAAAAGAGCGCCATGTATTTTTGAATATGTATATTTAGCTCGACCAGACTCGATGATAGATAATATTTCTGTTTATCAAACCAGATTAAATATGGGTAGATCACTGGCAAAAAAAATTAAAACAGAATGGTCAGATCTAGATATAGATGTCGTTATACCAATTCCTGATACAAGTAGACCTAGTGCGCATGAGGTTGCATTAATGCTTAATGCAGAATTCAGAGAAGGTTTTATCAAGAATAGATACATAGGAAGAACATTTATTATGCCTGGTCAAGAACTTAGAAAAAAATCTGTTCGTCAAAAACTAAACCCTATCAAAATTGAGTTTCAAAACAAAAATGTTCTTTTAATAGATGATTCAATTGTTAGGGGCACTACCTCAAAAGAAATTATCCAGATGGCAAGAGATGCTGGAGCAAAAAATGTATATTTTGCATCTGCAGCACCCCCGGTTAGATATCCAAACGTTTATGGAATTGATATGCCGTCAAGAGATGAGTTGGTTGCTTTTAATAAAGATGACGAGCAAATACGTAAAGAGATTGGCGCTGACGCACTAATCTATCAAGATCTTGAAGAATTAAAAAAGAATATTCTCCAAGAGGGAAATATTATGGATGATTTTGATTGTTCATGCTTTGATGGTAAGTACATTACTGATGATATTGATGATGCTTATTTAAATAGAATAGAAATGCTAAGGTCAGATGAAAATATACAAGAACCATCAAAAAGTTCTTCACAACTCGACTTAATGTTAGACCATACAGAAGAGGAACATGCATAATCATTTCTTGCTAATGTCTTTTGTATGACTGTATAATTTTAAAAAAAACTTAAGTAAAGGAATGTAATCTTTTACTAATTTTTGGGTGAATTTAGTCCAACTTGCTCCACCCGTACATAAAAAAAGGAAGCTAAAAAGGAAAATAATGAATAAAAAAAAATCTCTTAGTACAAAATTTGAAACAAATGCAGTTCGTGCAGGAACAATCCGCTCAAGCCAAGGTGAACATTCTGAGTCGTTATATTTAACTTCAAGTTTTATTTTCGAAAGTGCAGAACAAGCGGCAGAAAGATTCTTAGATCATGAAAGCGGTAATGTTTATTCTAGATTTACAAACCCCACAGTTAAGATGTTTGAGGATAGATTGGCTGCCCTTGAAGAGACTGAAGAATGTGTTGCCACTTCAACTGGGATGTCAGCAATTTTGTCATGCATCATGAGTTTATGTAGGGCAGGGGATCATGTAATTGTTTCTAGAAGTGTATTTGGTACAACCGTTAAGTTATTCGATAATATCTTATCTGAATGGGGCTTAGAGGTCAGTTATGTTTCTCTTACAAATAAAGATGAATGGCAAAACGCATTAAAGAAAAATACAAAACTTTTCTTTGTTGAAACCCCTTCAAATCCACTCATGGAAATATGCGATATTAAATTTTTGGCAGAATTAGCCCATGACAATAAAAGTTTATTAGTCGTAGATAATTGTTTTTGTACCCCTGCCCATCAAATTCCAACTAGATTTGGGGCAGATATAATAATTCACTCTGCAACAAAGTTTCTCGATGGACAAGGCAGGTGCCTTGGGGGAGCTGTTTTAGGTAATCGTGATCTAATGAAAAAAGTAAGAGGTTTTTTAAGGTCAGGTGGAACATCAATGAGCCCTTTTAATGCATGGGTTTTTTTAAAAGGCCTTGAAACCCTCAAGATAAGAATGGATGCACATTCAAATAATGCTAATAAATTAGCAGTTTGGTTGGAAAAAAATAAAAAAATTGATCAAGTTTATTACCCAGGCTTATCTTCACATCCTCAGTTTGAACTGGCGAAAAAACAACAAAGCACGGGTGGAGGAATTGTATCATTTAAGGTTAAGGGTGGAAAAGAAGAGGCATGGAATTTAATTAATAATACTAAATTATTATCCATAACAGCAAATTTAGGTGATACAAGATCGACCATAACTCACCCAGCAACAACAACACACTCAAGGCTAAATCAAGAACAAAGAAATCTTGCAGGAATTACTGAAAACCTTATCAGAATTGCGGTCGGCCTAGAAAATATTGATGACATAAAAGCGGACATTAACTAGATATTAAGTTAACAATTTGCACTTAGTAACATTGCTATACATGGTAAAATATTTCTAATTAAATCATAGAATTTATAATCAATTATGGATGATCAATTCGCAAAAGAAACAATCCCGGTAAGCCTCGACGGAGAAATGAAAAAATCGTACCTCGACTACGCAATGAGCGTAATCGTTGGACGAGCTTTACCTGATGTTAGGGATGGGTTAAAACCTGTACATAGACGTGTTTTATATGCTATGCACGAACTAAGTAATAGCTTTAATAGACCCTACAAAAAGTCTGCAAGAATTGTAGGTGATGTAATTGGTAAGTATCACCCACATGGAGATACAGCTGTTTATGACACTATTGTTAGGATGGCACAAGATTTTAGTCTTAGATATATGCTAATTGATGGGCAAGGAAATTTTGGTTCTGTTGATGGAGATAATGCTGCAGCAATGCGTTATACCGAAATTAGGATGTCCAAAATTTCACATGAATTATTATCTGATATAGAAAAAGAGACAGTTAATTTTGGTCCGAATTATGATGGCTCAGAGCATGAACCTCTTATTATGCCAACAAAACTTCCCAACCTTCTTATCAATGGGAGTTCTGGAATAGCCGTTGGTATGGCAACAAATATCCCGCCACATAACCTAACAGAGGTGATTGATGGATTACAAGAGCTTTTAAAGAAACCTGAAATTACTATCGACGAGCTTATTGAGAAAATACCAGCTCCGGATTTTCCTACAGCAGGCATAATCCATGGGATATCTGGTGTTAGAGAAGGATATAGGACAGGGCGTGGTAGGGTTGTAATGAGGGGAAGGACTCATACCGAAGAGCTTGATAGAGGAAAACGTGAAGCAATTATCGTAGATGAACTCCCATACCAGGTTAATAAGAAGAACTTTATTGAAAAAATTGCTGAACTTGTTAATAGTAAAAAAATTGATGGAATCTCTGATTTAAGGGATGAGTCTGATAAATCTGGAATGAGAGTGGTTATTGAGTTAAAACGTGGAGAAATTCCAGACGTTGTTCTGAATAACTTATATAAACAAACTCAGCTTCAAGATAGTTTTGGAATGAATATGGTTGCCCTAATTGATGGCCAACCAAAATTGCTTAATCTAAAAGAGATCCTTGACGCTTTCCTAAGGCATAGAAGAGAAGTTATTACACGAAGAACTGTTTATGACTTAAAAAAAGCCAGGGACCGAGGTCATGTTTTAGAGGGCTTGGCAGTGGCATTAGAAAATGTCGATGAAATGATTAAAATTATTAAATCCGCAAAGACTCCTCCGGAAGCAAAAATTGAATTAATGAAGCAAACATGGAAATCAACAGTAGTTGAAGGTATGCTCCAAAAAACTTCTTCAGGCCTTTCAAAGCCCGATGGCTTGTCTGATAAATTTGGTCTTACAGAAAAAGGCTACAAGCTCTCTGATAACCAAGCTCAAGAAATACTTCAATTAAGATTACAAAGATTAACAGGCCTTGAGCAAGAAAAAATTGTTAGCGAGTATAAGAATATTCTTGAGGTAATTAGTGACCTTTTAGATATATTAGAAAATGCTGAAAGAGTAACTAAAATAATTGAAACAGAGCTTGATGAAATAAAAGCCCAATATGGTGATGAGAGAAGAAGTGAAATTGTTGAAGATGCTAATGACTTATCAATTGAAGATTTAATCACGCCTCAAGATTTAGTCGTTACTATTTCTAATACAGGTTATATAAAAGCCCAAGTGCTTGATGAGTATAGAGCTCAACGCAGGGGTGGGCGAGGAAAGCAGGCCATGACTGCTAAGGAAGATGACTTTATTGAGCAGATGTTCGTTGCTAATACCCACGATAACATCTTATGCTTTTCAAGCAGAGGTCAGGTTTATTGGTTAAAAGTTTATGAAGTACCTCAGGGAAGCAGAATAAGTAAAGGTAAGCCAATTGTAAATTTATTCCCCTTGATGCCTGGAGAAAAGATAAATGCAACACTGGTGGTTAAAGACTTTGTTGATGATAAATTTATTTTTATGGCAACTTCTAAGGGAACCGTAAAGAAAACGCCACTTTCTGATTTTTCAAATCCTAGAAAACATGG
>Ga0206124_10003541_pt1 | contig 10934 bp, 7 predicted proteins | sample Helgoland_Spring_3_FD_148671 | JGI IMG/M metagenome (GOLD analysis project Ga0206124, IMG submission 148671) | Pelagic subsurface seawater microbial communities from Kabeltonne, Helgoland, North Sea - Helgoland_Spring_Bloom_20160321_2 | ecosystem: Environmental > Aquatic > Marine > Epipelagic ... | reverse complement strand
ATTTATCAAGCGATATTTGTTTTCGTATGATACAGGAGGCCACCATATGGTCCACCAAAAGTGCTCTTATTTAAAGCTAAATTTATATTTAGTATTTACTTAAAAAACCACCTCTTACGCTTAACTACATCTTTTGGCGCGGAATTGGGTGTTTTCTGTAAATCATTCTGATACTCCAAAAGTATTTTAGGGATTTTACCCCCTTGGGCTTCGATTAAGGGAATTTTTTTTGCCATATCTGCTAAGATATGTTTAAGATGCTGTGGAACTGAATTGAAAAGCCTTTCTTTATTATTCAAATATTCATCTAAATCAAACGTAGTGCCTATCTTTTTAAGTTTTCCAATGGCCTCAATATCGTATATTGTATGTATGCATTTCCAGCATCTACCACAATTTAAGAAGTCATCATTTCTTTTAGACGCCTTCATTACACAGACATTTAATCGGCTCTTAGGATCAGTTTCGAATATGTATTTTATCTTCTCAAATCGTGTTAGACCAGCTGCTCCAACTTGGCATATGAGCTGTTCTGTTGAAAGTAGTGGTGCTAAAATAGGCTCAACTCTCTCTGTGGAAGCAAGATTTTTAATTTTTAATTCTGAGTAACCTATATTTCCAGATGGCAAATACAGCTCAACTCGTTTCTGCATCACCAATGTAGCTGATATATTTACTAAGCTAACATATGTTGAAAACCATTTGTATGGGATAACAGATTTCTTCTTAGTTGATCAATAGACCTGATCCATGTTGCTAGAAACACCAAAGGCATGAACCGCGTGTTCAATTGCGAAATGAGTAAAGCAAAAACCCGTATTAATTATGTAAGTATTGATAAAAGTCGACAAGAAATAATCGATTATTGCATGATAGGGAGTTTAATAAAAATGCCTTCAAGTAAATTGTGGTGGGTCATGCTAACAATTCACGATAACGACTTATGACTGCTTAGAAAGCTTATATATTCTATGTAAGTGCAATGAATTTTGAGGAACGTTTGGTCTACGCTAAACGCATTTTAAGCACCTGCTTTGAAAATCCAAAATCTATCCCTTAAAGTTTTAACATATTGATATTTAGTAATTTGCACTCTTTTATGGGAATATTGGTTTTGGACGTGGTATCAAAATGAATACCTTATTAATAAATAATTATTAATGATGCGTATTTTTACGTCAAATTGGCACTTGTAATTGGAAAATAATAAATCGATAGTAGTATAAATCAATAGTAGTATAAATTAATAGTAGTATAAATTATGTAGGTGTCATTATGTTTAACTGTAATAAATTTGTTACTAGAGGCCATTTTGGCGGCCGTGTGGTTAAGTGGAAGGGCCGTACAGCAAGTATCGCGCCTGGCATTCTATTTGCAACAGTCTCAGCAATTGCTTTAACTACAGGTGGATTATCAAGCGCTAAAACTTATACATACCCAGAAATACTTTATAATAATATTGAAACTGAAATTATTCTGAATTTAGATCTTACAGTAACAACAAGCTATAGCACTTCTACTACTGAATTTAATTTCTCCTCTGCTGAAATACATGGTATTGGTATCAATGGTATATCAAATGGGGGGTCGATCACAAACACTGGCTCTATTAAAGTAGAGGTAGAAAATGTACCGATTTACTTTAGTTCTTCATCTACTTACACCTCGGGTTCGACATCATCCTCTACGCAAACTTTCACTACTTATACTAGTACTACAAATTATATTCTTGCTAATGCTAGTGGTATTAATGTCTATGGAAATGCTTCAGGCTCTATAAAAAACTCTGGGATGATCGAAGTCAATAACTATGCAACTTCCTCGTACGAAACAGGAACTGCTCAGGCGTCTGGCGTTATTGTAGGTGGAAATGTTTCGGGTTCTATCATGAATAGTGGTACGATCATAGTAGATATGGAAATAACAACTACATCAATCAGCGCTGATGCTGCATATGGTATAAATGTTATCGGTGATATAGATGCTAATGGTGAATTGGAGAATAGCGGATTAATCGACGTGTCTGGCCAAGTGGCTTCAGGTATTTATGGCGATGGTGCTCTTTCAGGAGAAATTATAAATTCAGGAGAAATTATAAATTCATCAAGTTCACAGGGTATAATGGTTAATGTAGACGGATTGTCTACTCGAACTAACGCTATTGGTGTGGGTATATTCCAGGAGGAATTAAGCGGCGCAGGCAAGATTGTTAATAATGGAAATATCACTGTAAATGCGTTTAGTTACACTTCAGCATCTCTTGAAGGAGTAGTCGCAAATACTATTGGTGAGAGTGGATCAATCTCTAATAGTGGTACGATTGAAATCAGTGCAACTGTGCATTCGGTCACGGCAATTGGCTATGGTGTGAACGCTGGTTCTGTGGATGGAAATATCACAAATAGTGGAATGATAAGTATAGATGCGGTGCAATCAACTGGAATATTTGTGGAAAATAAGCTATCGGGAACTATAACAAACACAGCTGACGGTGTGATTAATGTCGCTGGTAATGGTTCGGATACTACTGGCAGTGCGGTAGGAATTAATATAGCATATGGAGGCGGGTTAGTATCAAATCTTGGAGTGATTAATGTAGAGGCCTCTGCTTTTGCTACTTCTTCTTCCGAGACCAAAGCCAATGCATATGGAATTTTTGTAGGTTCGCTTTCAATTGGTGGGTCGATCACGAATTCTGGAACTATTGGTGTGGCTGCTGATGCCAACAATACTTCTCATACTTCTTCTACAACTGCCAATATCACTGCCAATGCATACGGTGTTTATATGTACTCGGCTGGTGGCTCAGTCATAAATTCTGGTACGATTAATGTATCTGCTGAAGCAGATGCATATGCTTCTTACTCTACTTCTACTTCTACTATTAGTTCTTCTTTTGATCTTTCTGCATCTGCCAATGCATACGGAATTATTGTGAATATGCTTGAATCTGGCGGATCGATCTCGAATTCTGGCACTATTAATGTGGAGGCCTCTGCAGATGCTTCTTCTTCTTCTTCTTCAGGTGCTTCTGGAACTATCTATGCTTCCGCCACTGCATATGGCATTTATGTAAGTGACGCAGCTGGCAACATTGATAATAGCGGAAATATATCTGCAAATGCTGAGAGTAATGCTCATGGTATCTATGTTGATGGAACACTCACAGCTACAATTGAAAACAATGGCACAGGTTCGAGTGATGGTATATTTGTAGGTATTGATACTAACCCTAAGTATGCTGAGGGTATTTTTGTAGATACAATAGGTGACGGTGGATCAATCTTGAATTCCGGTTCGATTTATGCCTCTGCTGATGCTTCTTCTTCTTCTTCTGCTTTTGCATATGGTATTAATGTAGGTACGCTTGCATCTGGCGGGTCGATCACGAACTCTGGCACTATTGATGCAGATGCAGATGCTTCTTCTTCTTCTGGAACTATCTATGCTTCCGCCACTGCATATGGCATTTATGTAGGTGACGCAGCTGGCAACATTGATAATAGCGGAAATATATCTGCAAATGCTGAGAGTAATGCTCATGGTATCTATGTTGATGGAACACTCACAGCTACAATTGAAAACAATGGCACAGGTTCGAGTGATGGTATATTTGTAGGTATTGATACTAACCCTAAGTATGCTGAGGGTATTTTTGTAGATACAATAGGTGACGGTGGATCAATCTTGAATTCCGGTTCGATTTATGCCTCTGCTGATGCTTCTTCTTCTTCTTCTTCTGCTTTTGCATATGGTATTAATGTAGGTACGCTTGCATCTGGTGGGTCGATCACGAACTCTGGAACTATTGAAGCAGATGCTGATGCTTCTGAGACTGCAGTAGCTAACGCATTTGGTATTAATGTGAAAACACTTGAATCTGGCGGATCGATTTCGAACTCTGGCACTATTGATGCCTCTGCTGATGCTTCTGAGACTGCAGTAGCTAACGCATTTGGTATTAATGTGAAAACACTTGAATCTGGCGGATCGATTTCGAACTCTGGCACTATTGATGCCTCTGCTGATGCTTCTTCTTCTGCTTCTGCTTTTGCATTCGGTATTAATGTAGGTACGCTTGGCGGATCGATTTCGAACTCTGGCACTATTTATGCCTCTGCTGATGCTTCTTCTTCTGCTTCTGCATATGGTATTAATGTAGGTACGCTTGCATCTGGCGGGTCGATCACGAACTCTGGCACTATTGATGCAGATGCAGAAGCTTCTTCTTCTTCTGCCACTGCTTTTGCCACTGCATATGGCATTTATGTAGGTGACGCAGCTGGCAACATTGATAATAGCGGAAATATATCTGCAAATGCTGAGAGTAATGCTCATGGTATCTATGTTGATGGAACACTCACAGCCACAATTAAAAACAATGGTACAGGTTCGAGTGATGGTATATTTGTAGGTACTGATACTAACCCTAAGTATGCTGAGGGTATTTTTGTAGATACAATAGGTGACGGTGGATCAATCTTGAATTCCGGTTCGATTGAAGCAGATGCTTATGCTTCTTCTTCTTCTGCTTCTGCATATGGTATTAATGTAGGTACGCTTGCATCTGGCGGGTCGATCACGAACTCTGGAACTATTGAAGCAGATGCTGATGCTTCTGAGACTGCAGTAGCTAACGCATTTGGTATTAATGTGAAAACACTTGAATCTGGCGGATCGATTTCGAACTCTGGCACTATTGATGCCTCTGCTGATGCTTCTTCTTCTGCTTCTGCTTCTGCTTTTGCATTCGGTATTAATGTAGGTACGGTGAGTTCTAGTGGTTCAATTATAAATAGTGGAGATATTAAAGTGACTGTGGGTGAGCAGTTAGAAGTACTGGGCCAAAGTATATCCCTAGAAAGAATAGCACCATCTTTAGATGTTTATGCAGCTGGTATATACGTGGACACTCTAGAAGTTGGCGGAACGATAAGTAACACTGGTAATATAGATATAACCAATAATCAAACTGGTGGAATTGTCAGTGGTATATTTGTGAATAATATGAATGGAACCATATCTGATGTTGGCACAATAACTACTGCTGATGAAGGATCTTATTCAATCTACTTAAAAGATGGCACGGGTACATTGAAATTAACTGCTGATGATGATGTTACAGGTCTTATACATGTAAACAAGCATGATGTAACAATTGATGCAACTGGTCAAAGTGCGGTGTTTAACTTTGAAGATGAAAATATTGAAGTGGGAGAATTTGACACCAATACAAATGAATATTCAGGTGCATGGACAACTAAAGGCAGTGATGAATACCCTTCATACTCTTGGAGTAGTATTTCAATTAATTCTGCAGATATGGACACATCAAGCATGGCAGTTCCGATTTTTGGTAACCTTCTTAATGAACTGAGCGCAACATGCGCAACACCCAAATTAATAATTGATGATTATTTAGCCTATAATACGGAATGTTCTAAAAAAGATATATCAACAATTGAGCCTTTCATTACAACCTCTCGAGATCGATCAGGGTTTGTAGGAAGTAATGGTGCAAATGATACTGAGATTTCAACAAATAGCGCTACTGTCGGATTTGGTGGATTTACATCTGCTGGAGTTTGGGTGGCTGCTGGCGCAGGACAATTTATCTCAAAAGGTGAATCATTGCCAAATAGTGCCGGTACACAAGGTTATTTTGTGGGATACACATTAGGTAAGAGCTTTAATAATTACTATGTAGAAACTGGCTTGGGGTATGGTATTTCAAAAACGTATAATGATCGTAAAATTATTGGAAGTGAGGATGCCAAATCAATTTTCAATAGTAATTTTACAACTGCTCACCTTGGTTTGAAACGTAACTTTGAACTATCAAACTCCACTGATCTACAATTGTTCGGATCAACGCGTTACAGTAAACAAATAAATGACAGTTATACTGAAACAAACTCATCTGCAAATGCCACAATTGCTGAGCGTGATATTATATCTCTGGAAAATAAAATTGGCATTGAAGCAGTCTTTAAGCTTAGAAAGGGTGCTATATTCACAGCAGGTTTGAGTGCTGTGACAAGAAATATGTCTGGTGACGAGACTATGAACATCACAATTGGAAGCGAAGAAAAAAATCTTGCAACAACACTTTCTGATTATTCAGGGAAAAGTTTGACATTTGAATACAAAATTCCAGTAAGTGTAAACGGTCAGTTCAAGTTTGGCGCAGAAAGAAAAATTTCTGAATCCACATCCATAAATGCTGGCTTGAGGTGGTCGTTCTAAATCTGTTAAAAAACATTTAATGAAAATAAACTTACCTAAAATAATAACTATATTTATAAATGTTAAATATATGTGATTGTGATATTCATAATTTGCATCAAATAAATTGTTATATCACGAGGAGAAAATTAAGTTGAATCAAATACGCCAGATTTCAATTCCTGATGCTTATAATGCAGGCATGTCAGATTATCAAAACGGGGCCCTCAAAAAAGCTCTATTGATTTTTTCAAAAATAATTAAAGCGGATCCTACTCATGCACATTCGCATCATATGCTAGGGGTGATTGCTGCAAATACAAATCAATACGAAGCCGCTTCAAAGGCCATGTCAGAAGCGATAAGGTTACAGCCTAATAATCCAGAGTTTTTAAGTAATTTTGTCGAGGTATTACGTAAAGTAAATAAACCTGAGAAAGCGATTGAGATTGGGAAAAGAGCTGTAAAAGCAAACCCTAGTAAGGCGAGTGCACATTCTAATCTTGGACTTGCTTTCTATGACTGTGAAGATCTTATTGAGGCGGAAGCTTCTCAAAGAAGGGCAATTTCATTAAATCCAGATTATGATCCGGCACTAAATAATCTTGGAAGCATTGCATTTGATAATGAAGAATACGAAGAAGCAATTAAATTTTATCGAGCAGCTTTGAATGTTAACCCATCATCAATGGAATTTTCCAATAATCTTATAATAGCCCTCATACAGAATGAAAATTTATCTGATGCAAGAGAAATAGCAAATTCTGCTATAAAACTACAACCAAATGATCCAAAGCTGCAAAATAACATAGGCAAGATTGCTCTTCTTGACAACGATCTTGACGCTGCTGAAGTCGCTTTTAGAAATAGTATATCGACAAGTGAAGATGAACCGGATGCTTACTTAGGTTTATCCAAAGTGATGTATAAGAAAGGGCAACCACAACTTTCTTTGATTGAAGCTGAGAAAGCGTTGCGCATAAAGCCTGAAAGTGCACTTGCACATTATCAAATTGGCAAAGCGAAGGCTGATCTTGGAGATATTGAATCAGGCTTTATACATTATGGAAAATCAATAGAAATAAAACCAGATATGTACGCCAGTAAAATGGAAATTGGTCACTTACATATGGAGCAAGGTGATTTTGATAAAGCCCGAACTATTTTTCAAGAAGTATCAGAAATATCATCCGAAATTATAAATGCACATTGCGCGCTTGTTCGCTTAGATAAAATGACAGCAGACAATCCTGCATTTTTGGCACTCGAGGCTGAGTTGCCAAATGTGGATGAATTTAATTCAGAAAAAGCTATTGGTTTTCATTATGCAATTGGAAAGGCATATGATGATTTGAAGCAATATGAAAATGCTTTCAAACATTTTGAAAAGGGAGCAAACAAAAAACGTGGAATTATTAAATATGACGCAGATGCTTTAGATAAAAGCACAGATGAGATGATAAAATCTTTTGATAAGGAAATGATTTTAAAATTACGTAAAAGTGCTGTTTTATCAGATCAATCAATATTTGTCGTCGGTATGCCACGCTCTGGTACAACATTAACCGAGTCTATTTTAGACTCTCACCCAAAAATTATGGGGGCAGGCGAATTACATCAATTAAGATCATTATTTATGAAGGGGCATAATCTTGATATTTTGAATAAGAGTTTTAATCACGACACAGTGGAAATTACTCGTAAAATTGAGAGTTATCTGAACTATACAAAAGAGCTTGCTCAAGATATGTCCCATGTTGTTGATAAAATGCCTGCGAATTTTCAACTTATTGGCTTGGTCCATGCTCTTATGCCAAATGCAAAGATTATACACATAGCACGAAATCCTTTTGATACGTGCCTTTCAAATTTCACGAGATTGTTTGGCCGTAGCCAGCTGCACAGTTATGATCAAGTAGAGCTTGGACGGTTCTTCAATAATTATGTGAGATTAATGAACCATTGGAAAGCTTTACTTCCAGAGGGTAGTTTTCACACTGTGCATTATGAAAATCTAGTGGATGATATTGATATTGAGGCGCGTAAAATTATTTCATTTTGTGGTTTAGAATGGGACGAGAATTGTCTCGAGTTTTATAGATCTAAACGCAGAGTGCGAACTGCGAGTGTAAGCCAAGTACGTAAACCTTTATACAATACATCAAAAGAAAAGTGGAAAGTCTATGAAGAGCAACTTCAGCCTCTTGTATCAACCATTGGTAATAATCGAATAAAATTTTGAAGGATTTTACAATTAAAAACAATAATATAACAAGATCTAGGATTTTACTGGCTTAGCATGACCTCATAATAGATAATGGTGCATTGTAGAAAGATCCGTGATGTGACTGTGTATTATATATACCTCAGTAAGGAATCCTACGTTGAGGCTTTAGGTGGATTGGGATATGTCCACCAGATTCCCCGCAGTAGTTTAAATATTAATAGTGTGAAGCAGATATAATATCCTTTATATTATAAGTAGCATTTAATTTTAATATATCTATATATTTTCATAGTAACTGGTCTCTAAATATAGCATTGATTATTCATTAGAATGTATTTTTAACATGAAGTGAACATACTATATCTAAAACTATTTATTGAGCATATATAATCTACGTTTAATGTAGTGCTATGATTAATCGTATCACCAAAATTGTAATATTTTTACTGCTCTCTAATCAAGTTGTTGCTGAAAGCCAGAATAAACTTAGAGATTCAATATTAGATGTAAACGCTAATGTTTTGTTCATGCGCCATGCTCTTGCACCTGGTTTTGGGGACCCTATTAATTTCGCAATAAATAATTGTAATAGTCAAAGAAATTTAAACAAAAGAGGTAAGGCGCAAGCGCAAGCTATTGGTGCGGCAATCATTAAAAGTGGTTTCCGCTTTAATCAGATATACCCAAGCGAGTGGTGTCGTTGTAGGGAAACTGCGGAACTTATGGATCTAGGTAAGTGGGAAACCTTTTCAGGATTGAATTCTTTTTTTCAAAGCTATGCAGATAAAGCTAAAACATTACGACAATTAAACTCAAGATTTGAAGAATTCAAAGAGGGGGTGACTTTGCTGATAACACATCAGGTAACTATCAGTGCTATTACGGGTGCATCAGTAAGTAGTGGAGAATTTGTGGCATATAATACCATCTCTAAAGAGGCAAAAGTGTTTCGATTGGATTGAAATGATGCACATTATTATAGTTGTGATATTTATTGCATTTGCATGTAGAGTTACTGCTCTTGAAAAATGCGATATTCTTGGATCATTGGAAGCGGATCCCCTCAAAAAAACTATGCCCATTAAATTTGAAGATCTACAATTTTTAGAGTTAATAGAAGCATGTACCAAGTCAATCGAAATACAAGATTATAATATAGGTAGGTATTATCTTTTAAGGGCAAGGGGCTATCTAAGATCTGGATCCTATGAAAAAGCAATCAGTGACATAAAACATTCACACGATTTAGGATACGCAGCTGCGACTTTTGCGTTTGCTACGCTATATCGTTTTGGGGAAGCCATGCCAAAAGATCTAACAAGAGCAGAATTTTTATACAAACTTGCATATAGAAATGGAGTTAAATGGGCCGCCCAAGGCCTTTCAATATTATATAGAGATATAAGTTTTTCTCGCTAAAATTTAAAGCTTTCGCATGAATGGTTAGAAAAATTTAAAAATGATAAACTTTCAGTAAGGTTTAAGACCAATCGAGAACGACCTGGCCACGGTAAGCTGTAATTTTTACGTCTGCCATTATTTCACCATACTTTTCAAAAAACTCTTCACCGTTTTTTTCCCAGATTTTGTTGCAAACTTCGAATGCAGCCATGTCTTTATATTCAAGCCAGTTGCCCATCATTAATTTCCCTTCAGGGAGAAATAGACGGCTCGAGTGGAATTTGATCATTCCTTGCGGCCTCAGCTTATTAGCGAGTGAAGACATTTCTTTTTCAAATATTTCATGTCCTTTATCCATCATTTCTTGGTTAGGATATTCGATTGTTGTAAAACTAATTATTGTATCGGGCATTTATGCTCTCCCTGAATTGAATTTTAATTTAATTTCTGCATAATATATCTATGATGTGAAGAATTACGTAATGTAATATCAATAATTATAATAATATTATCATTATACTATAATAACCTTAGCAATGGTAAAAGAAGTCTTAAATTGAGAGTGGTTTTTATCTCAGATTTGATTGCTACTAGATATACCGCAATTATGGAGAAAAAGTTTGCGGATGGATATATTATCTGGCAGTCTGACTTTGATACCAATGGAGGTAAATATGCAGAAACTATCGATTATAAGATTTAAACCGAAGTCTGAATGTTTTGATGAATTTGTAGTGAATCTAACGTCTTTTAACGAAAAAAAACATCGTATATTTCATCTAATGCGATCTGGTGATGAGCTTCATGCGATTGTAATTAGGGATGCAGGTATATTAAAACAAGATGCTTCTGATGGTGTAAAATGGTTAGATGATCAGCGACACTTATTGCAAGAGTATGATGAGGATAATAAACATACAATCCCATTAAGTGGAGATCTGCTTTACAGCTCTGTATAAAAATCTGTACTTTTTAATTCGATTAAAGAAAGGAAATTAATAATGTTATTTATGGTTCAGTCTTCACATGATTATTCTACATGCCAAACGCATGACCCTGAAAAAGGCCCACTCTTCAAAAA
>Ga0206124_10003532_pt1 | contig 10951 bp, 10 predicted proteins | sample Helgoland_Spring_3_FD_148671 | JGI IMG/M metagenome (GOLD analysis project Ga0206124, IMG submission 148671) | Pelagic subsurface seawater microbial communities from Kabeltonne, Helgoland, North Sea - Helgoland_Spring_Bloom_20160321_2 | ecosystem: Environmental > Aquatic > Marine > Epipelagic ... | reverse complement strand
GGTTTGTCTTGGGTCACACCTGCCAAAGAAGAAATCATCATTCCACCCGTTTCTGTTTGCCACCAAGTATCTACTATTGGGCATTTATTTTTACCAATATTATCGTCATACCAGTGCCATGCCTCTTCGTTAATAGGCTCGCCTACAGTTCCTAATATTCTCAGACTACTGAGGACATGGTCATTAACGAACGATAACGGATGTTTTGCTAATGCTCTAATGGCAGTAGGAGCAGTATAAAATTGAGTGACTTTATGCTTCTCACAGACTTCCCAAAACCTTCCATAGTCTGGATAACTAGGAACGCCTTCAAACATGACCGTAGTGGCTCCAGTAGCCAAAGGCCCATAAACAATATAACTATGGCCTGTAATCCAACCTATATCTGCTGTACACCAATAAATATCGTCGGGTTTATATTGGAAAACATTTAAAAAAGAATAGGCAGCGTAAACCATATAACCACCGCAAGTATGGACCATTCCCTTGGGCTTTCCAGTAGACCCAGAAGTGTATAGAATGAAAAGCATATCTTCCGAATCCATCACTTCTGCAGGACATGAATCATCTACTTTTGTTAATTCTTCATGCCACCAGACATCTCTGCCTGACGTCCAGGCAATGGTTTGCTTTGTTCTTTGAAAAACGATTGATTTTTTAATGGAAGGGCAGGTCTTTAAGGCTTCATCGGAAATATCTTTTAATGGCGTCACCTTATCCCCCCTAAAACTGCCGTCAGAGGTCAATAAGACCTTACATTTGGCATCGTTTATTCTTGCCGCCAATGCCCTAGAAGAAAACCCGGCAAAAACTACAGAGTGAATGGCACCAATTCTGGCGCAAGCAAGTACAGCTACCGAAAGTTCAGCAACCATTGGCATGTAAATACAAACACGATCACCTTTAACTACGCCATTGTTTTTTAAAACATTAGCAAAGGTGCAGACCTTGCTATGAAGTTGTCTGTAGGTAATGTATTGTGCTGCATCATTTGGATCATTAGGTTCCCAAATAATGGCAGTTTGATCCCCTTTTGATGCTAGATGGCGATCCAAACAATTTTCTGTAATATTTAATTTACCCTCCAAAAACCATTTTGTTTCAGGGACACTCCAATCATAGGTTAATGTTTGGGTCCATTTTTTTCTCCATAAAAAGTTTTTGGCAATGTTATCCCAAAACTCTGAAGGGTTTTCAACACTGGACTGGTACGCTTTATGATAATCTTCCAGAGAATTTATTTGTAATGACATAAGTAACTTCTTAATGATTATGAGCAGCGCCTGCGCCACTTGGAATTCTAATATTTTCAACAATTTCTTGAACCTCTTTTGGCGGGTCAGGAGTAAACTTTGATACGATAATTGAAACTATGAAATTAGCCATCATAGCGATACTTCCAAATCCTTCAGGGGAAATACCAAACCACCAATCTTCTTTGGAGCCTCCAAACCACCAACCAAATTTGAATTTAGTCATGTAAAATAGCATCAATAGAATTCCGATAATCATCCCTGAAATAGCACCTTGTTTATTCATTTTATTATAGAAAACACCCAAAACAATGGCAAAAGGAAAAAAAGAAGAAGCAGCCAAGCCAAAAGCCAAAGCGACTACAGCAGCAACAAAACCTGGGGGATTGATACCAAAATAACCAGCCACACAAACAGCCACCACGGCAGCGGCTCTTGCAGCGATCAATTCACCTTTCTCAGAGATCCTAGGATTGACCATTCTTTTAATTAAGTCATGGGCAACGGAAGAAGAGATAACCAACAATAAGCCTGCTGCGGTAGACAGAGCAGCTGCCAAACCTCCAGCCGCTACGAGTGCAACTACCCAATTGGGTAGACTAGCTATTTCTGGATTGGCCAATACCATTATATCACGATTTACTTCAAGTTCATTCAATTCTTTATTAGCTACATATTGGATCACCTGATCCTGATTTTTGTCTATAAAAGTAATTAAGCCAGTAGTTTCCCATTTTTTAAACCATTTTGGCATGTCAGCATACTTTTTATCACTGACCGTTTCAATTAAATTCGTTCGTGAAAACACGGAAATAGCTGGAGCAGTGGTATATAATATGGCTATAAATAGTAATGCCCAACCTGCTGATTTACGTGCATCAGCTACTTTTTTTACTGTGAAAAATCGAACAATTACATGGGGTAAGCCAGCGGTACCAACCATTAATGCTGCCGTAATACAGAAAACATCTAGCTTAGACTTACTTCCTGTAGTATAAGATGAAAAACCTAAATCTTTATGCAGCCCATCCAATTTATCTAATAAATAAATACCATTTCCATCGGTACTTCCGAAACCTAATTGAGGAATGAAATGGCCTGTCATTTGAATAGAAATAAAAATAGCAGGCACCATAAAGGCAAATATCAGTACGCAATACTGCGCTACTTGTGTATAGGTAATTCCTTTCATTCCTCCTAAAACGGCATAAAATAATACGATGACCATTCCTATGATCACACCGGTAGTAATGTCCACTTCTAAAAAACGTGAGAAAACAATACCCACTCCTTGCATTTGTCCGGCTACATAGGTAAAAGAGACCAATAATGCACAAAAAACAGCGACGCTTCTAGCCATATTGGAATAATATCTATCGCCTATAAAATCAGGAACCGTAAATTTTCCAAATTTTCTTAAGTAGGGAGCGAGTAACAATGCCAATAACACATAACCTCCGGTCCAACCCATGAGATAGACAGAACCATCATAGCCTTCAAAGGAAATGATTCCCGCCATGGAAATAAATGAAGCTGCCGACATCCAATCTGCCGCAGTAGCTAAGCCATTTGCCAATGGAGATACGCCCCCCCCCGCTACGTAGAACTCTTTTGTGGAACCTGCCCTTGACCAAATAGCAATACCGATATACAGGGAAAAAGTAACACCTACTAAAACCCAGGTCCACATTTGAATACTCATTTTGCGCTTGTTTTAAAGGTTATTTTCTTCCTGAAAACCATATTTTTTATCCAGCTTATTCATGAGTCTTATGTAGACCAGGATTAAGATGACAAAAGTATAGATGGCACCTTGTTGCGCAAACCAAAACCCAAGTTTAAAACCACCTATTTTTATTAAGTTCAATTGATTTACAAAAAGTATTCCTGCTCCAAATGAGACGGTAAACCATACAATCAATAAAATGGTTAAATATTTGAGGTTTTGTTTCCAGTATGCTTGCATCTCTTTTTTTAACTAAGTCACTAATATATTAAGTTGTAAAATAAAAAACGGTAAAAAACTTACTTCGTACATATTATTAGAGTTAAAAACAATAAAAAGGGCATCACTTTTTAGAGGGTTTCAGTTTTCATCAATAAAATAAACCATAAAAAAAGTGATTGGAGAGATTGATTTTTTTTGAATTATTGAACTCATGTAAAGGACAGGTATAATCTATTTTTATGGAAGGTGTAGGCAAAGATCAATGGGAACAGATCTGAGGGAAATACCTCTTTAAATATATAATTCTGTGAAAATGGCCAATAAGGCAGCTAGGATACTGATGGCAATTTTGTTAAACCTAAATCGGTGCCCTGGACTAGATTCTACAAAAATAGTCGTAGAAATGTGTAAAAAAGCGCCACTCACAAAAGCAAATAAAAGGCTTAATTCGGCTTCGGATAGTGTTAAATAGTTATTGGCCATGGCCCCCATGGGCGAAGCTAGACTGAAGATACTTAATACTACCCATTGTTGTCGAGAGAATTTTGATTTCCCCTTAAATACCGCCATCAGGGCAAAGGCGGCAGGGGCTTTGTGCAGAATGATACCAAAAAGTAAGGTATATGAATTATTTTGTTCATGTAATGGAGAATCATGGGTAAGTAAAGCACCTTCCATTAAAGAATGCACGACTAGGGCAATGAGTACGTAATACTTTGATTGTGTTGATTTATGTTGGTGAAAGTGACCATGCTCCACACCCGAAGTAAAATATTCTAAAAATTGTTGGAAGAAAAACCCTAATAATATGAACAAACCAATTTTAGTAGGATCTGAGGACAAGGCAAAGAGCTCAGGAAAAACATGTATGATGGTGATGGAAAAAAGATAGGATCCACCAAAAATTAAAGGTAAAAAAATATTTTGAGGTTTGTACTCTAAGGGAATGGTGGCCCATCCTCCAATAAAGGTTCCTATGATTAACAGGGTAATAGTAAGGCTCATGGAGTTTCGTTTTTCGTTACAATTACAGCTGTTTTGATGCCATCGGTGATGATGTGTTCAGGACTTGATTCACCTTGATAAATCAGCAGCGCATCTAAGCGATCATCTGCTTTGAGAATGGCCATGGAAGTTTCAACCCCCAGTACCATAAAGGCCGTTGCATAGGCATCAGCAAGCATACAATTGGGCGCGAAAACAGACGCACTTAAGATATTTTTTTTACTCATATTCCCCGTTCTAGGATCGATGATATGGGCATAGGTTTTATCATCGATCTGATAAAAATTTCTATAATTACCTGAGGTTGCAACTGATCGATTCTCTAGGTTGACGATTGCAAAAGGGGGTTGATATTCTTCTGATTCAATCAATGGATCTTGAATACCAATCTTCCAAACTTCATTCCGGTCATTGGTACCAAAAGTTCTGACTTCTCCACCAATCTCTACCATCGCATGTTCAATATTTTTGGATTTGAGATAATCAGCGATGACATCTACAGCATATCCTTTAGCTACGGCACTTAAATCAAGGTACGTTCCTTTGGGCATTGTAATGAGTGAGGGATTAAAATTAATTTTTGAGAAACCTACGAATTGAAGTAAAGAATCAATAAGGGGTTGATCCAATATTTTTGAAGTCTTATCTGAGCCAAAACCATAGGCATTGATCAAAGGACCAATGGTAGGATCAAAAAAGCTCCTTCGGTAGCTGCATGGACTTCTTTACTAGCCAAGAGGACAGGATAAAAAACAGGGTCTTGGAAGACTAAACTACCAGATTGATTCAATCTTGAAATTTCGGATTGAGGGATGTATGTAGATAACGACTCATTGAATTTTTTCAGAACAGAATCTATTTGTGTTTTAAAATCAATGGGTTCCAAAGTTTTATATTTAACATTATAAACAATGGTTCCCATTGTCAATCCGGAGACCTCATTCATCAACAAATTAGGATTTTGATTTCTTACGAGCTTTACGAGCAGTAAGATTGCAGCAAAGAATAAGAGGACTCTTTGGGTTTGTTTACGTTTGTCGATATTCAATTTTATTTTTTTACAATATTAGTAAGACCTAATTAGAATATTCAATCGTTATATTTGTTTTCTATTTATTAACTATGAGAGAGGATTATTTAAAACCAGATGATGAGGAATTTTCATCTGTTGATAAAGAGATAGAAAAAGCTTTAAGACCCCTCAGTTTTGATGACTTTACAGGGCAAGAAAAGATAGTTGACAACTTAAAGATATTTGTCGAAGCGGCCAGTCGACGATCAGAGCCCCTCGATCATGTTTTACTTCACGGGCCTCCAGGGCTCGGTAAAACGACCCTTTCTCACATTATTGCCAATGAGCTGGGTTCTAATATAAAAATAACAAGTGGACCTGTACTAGATAAGCCGGGAGAATTGGCAGGCCTTCTCACAAATCTTGAAGAGGGAGATGTATTGTTTATCGATGAAATACATAGGTTAAATTCGGTAGTTGAGGAGTATTTATATTCCGCCATGGAGGATTATAAGATCGATATTATGTTGGATTCAGGGCCAAATGCAAGAACTGTACAAATTGGATTGAACCCATTTACCCTCATCGGTGCCACGACTCGTTCAGGATTGTTAACCGCGCCCTTACGTGCGCGTTTTGGAATCAATGCGAGGCTAGAATATTATGATGCCAAGCTACTGACCCGAATCGTTGGAAGATCTTGTGATATTTTAAATTGTGAATTTGAACTTGAGGCCACTTTTGAAATAGCCAGAAGAAGTAGGGGAACTCCTCGGATCGCCAATAACTTATTAAGAAGAACCCGAGATTTTGCTCAAATAAAAGGGGATGGATCTATCAAGCTTATCATCGTAAAGATGGCATTGAAGGCCTTAAATGTGGATAATCATGGATTAGATGAAATGGATAATCGTATTTTATCTACTATTATTGATAAATTCAAGGGGGGGCCGGTGGGTTTATCGACCATTGCGACGGCATGCGGAGAGGAGGCCGAAACGATAGAAGAGGTTTATGAACCTTTTTTAATCATGGAAGGCTTTTTGAAGCGTACGGCACGGGGGCGTCAAGCGACTGAATTAGCCTACAAGCATTTGGGTATGATACCCCCGGCACAAATGAATACATTATTTTGACTAGGCGGCATGTCACGCTTCATAGGATGGTAATGAGAGGCGTCATTAGGATTCCTTTTGATCATCTTTTTAGATGATGAAATCCAACAGAGATATCGTTAAGGAGATCGCATTGGATTTGGGCTTTTCGTATTGCGGCATATCAAAGGCTGATTTTTTGGCAGAAGAGGTGGATCATCTTGAAACTTGGTTGAAAAGAGGCTATCAAGGTAAAATGAGCTATCTGGAGCGTCATTTTGATAAACGATTGGACCCCCGAAAGCTAGTAGCTGGTGCCCAATCGGTGATTTCCCTATTGTATAATTATGCACCACAAAAAGATGAAACCGATCAGACACCCTATAAGATCGCCCGATACGCTTATGGTAAAGATTATCATTTTGTCATCAAGGATAAATTGGCTGAATTCATGAATAGGATGAAGGCGGGCATAGGTAAGATTGAGGGGCGTGCTTTTGTCGATTCAGCACCGGTACATGAGCGGGCATGGGCCTCAAAAAGCGGTTTGGGTTGGGTAGGTAAAAATACTTTGTTAATCAATAAAGATTCGGGTAGTTACTTTTTTTTGGCAGAGCTGATTATTGATTTAAAATTAGAGGCCGATGGGCCGATTAAGGATTACTGTGGTACTTGTACCAGATGTATTGACGCCTGTCCAACGGATGCAATCTCAGAACCTTATGCCCCTTATGCGGTGGATGGAAGTCGTTGCATTTCTTATTTAACTATTGAATTGAAAGACGAAATACCCAAGGAGTTCAGTGATAAAATGGAAGGGTGGGCTTTTGGTTGTGATATCTGTCAACAGGTGTGTCCTTGGAATAGATTTTCAACCCCACATAATGAACCCCAATTTGCTCCCCAAGGCTGGGAAGAATTATCAAAAACAGCCTGGGAGGAAATGACGGAGGTAGTCTTCAATAATGTATTTAAAAAATCTCCAATAAACCGGACGAAATTTAAAGGATTACAGAGGAATATATCCTTCATCCAAACGACGGAAGGATGACACCTATCAACTCAAAAGGGCTTCCATAATTGATTAACCACTTATAGGCGGTGAGTTACCTTAGCTCAATCGCTACAGTATTCCATAATACCTTCTTTGATTCGGGTAAAGATTTCAAGTTGATCCTCTAAGTCTTCTTCTAAAAGTGTAATCCTAAATCCTAAAAGAGGGGAACAGAAAGCTGAGATAGGGACTACACAGACCTGTTTAGCGGCCAATAAATAATAGACGAATCGTTGGTCCAATGGCATTTCAGGGGTCAGCCAATTTTCCAGTAGGTGTGCTATTTTTGGATCCGTAATATTTAGTTGTTGTTTGGGTTTTAATGCTCCTGCTTTAAAGATTATGGTGTTATAAAAAGCCCCGTTGGTCTGGTTGAAGTTGACATAGGGAATTTCAGCAAAAAAATCACAGAGCTTTTTACTTCTTTGACCAATTTCTTGACTAGTGCTTTTTAAAAAAGCGTCATAACGGGAATCGGTCATGATCTTGGGAATAGCCCTTTGAGGCAACGTAGTTGAACTGACCTCGATCATTTTGGCATTATCTATGGTTTGACAAAGCTTATTGAAGTCAGTATCTTGATCTCGATTGTAGTATTCTGCCCATCCACATCTTGCCCCTGGCCAAGGCACTTCTTTAGAAATCCCTTTCAATGAAATACCAGGGACCTTTCCGATGACTTTTGCCATTGGCGCAGTACTTGCATTATTGTATATGATGTGTTCATAAATCTCATCAAAAATTAAAAAAAGATTAAAGTCTTTGGCAATGGCGACTATAGCTCTCAAGATTTTTTCAGGATAAACCATCCCGGTGGGATTGTCAGGATTGATGACCAATATACCGACAATATTGGGATTGTAGCATACTTTATTTCGTAAATCTACAAGATCTGGATACCATTTATTTTCGGGATCAAGAGCATAAGTAATTGGTTGGTGATTGGCATGAGCTGCTTCTGCAGAAGAATGCGTCGAATAGGCAGGTGAGGGCCCTATTACCCGAGCCGTTGGTAGGAGGTATTGATAAATTTTCGCAATGGCATCTCCTAGGCCATTAAAAAAGGTAATATCCTCTGCGTTGATTTGAACCCCATTTAATAAATTAGTTCTATGAGCAAGAAAGGTACGTGTCTCTAGGAGCCCCTTGGAATGACTATAACCATAAGTAGTATCGTCTTTCAAGAGTTCAATAATAATGTCCTTGATCCAGTTGGGGAGCGTACGATGCTTTTGGATGGGATCACCTATGTTTTCCCAATAAATTCGATGACCAAGTTGTTCAAGTTGTTCTGCTTTACGTACAATTCCCCGAATTTCATAGGAGAGTTCATCCGCACCTTCGCGAAGTAATTTTTGTCTCATAATTAGTAAAAAAAAGTGCTAATTTATTTATTTTACTATTGAAAAATGTAATTTTTCTAGCATAGAAATTAAGTTATTCTTCTTAGAGGTATGCACCTTCTTTTAGGTTGTATTTGCAGAATTGGACTTGTAAGGCTCCATTGAATAAAGCCATTTTTTCACTTGGTTTTAAATGTAACTGTTTGAGCGCTGGGACATTTGAGCTCAATACCCAAGCATCGAAACTTGAAAAGTTATTTTTAAAGGAATCTCCTAGTTTTTTATAAAGATTATCGACGTCTTCTCCTATTCTTTCACCATAGGGAGGATTGGTGATGATCATACCTGTTTGAAATTTGGGAATAAAGTCCTCAAATGCGACTTGTCTGATTTGAACATCTCGTCCCATTCTCAGTTTTTTCAAGGCTCCTTTGGCGAGGGCAACGGCATGACCATCGATATCTCCACCGGAGATCATCAAGGGGGCACTTCTGATTTTACCCTGTGCTTCTGCTCTGATTCGATTCCACATCATGGGTTGAAAGTTATTCCAATTCTTAAAGCCAAACTCCTTTTGATTGATTTGAGGAGGAATATTTAATCCCATAAGTACCGCCTCAATGATGATGGTTCCGGTTCCACACATGGGATCAACCAGAGGGATACTTTTGTTCCAACCTGCCAACTGTAATAGACCGGAAGCCATGACTTCATTGAGTGGAGCTTGATGTCCTGGTTCCCTATAACCGCGTTGATTGAGGAGTCGTCCGGAACTGTCCAATGAAATGATGAATTTATCTTGATAACCATGTAAGTTGAAGAGGATATCAGGTTTTTCAATATCTACAGAGGGCCGCAAATTAAATTTTTCTCTAAACTGATCGGCAATCGCATCTTTCATTTTAAGTGCAGTATATTTTGAGTGTGTAAAATACTCTGAGAAAATAGTATTGTCGATGGCAAAAGTTTGCCTGACATCAAGAAATTGAGACCAATCAAATGATTTGACTTGGCCGTAAAGTTCGGTTTCATTACGGGCTGTAAATTCATATACCGGGACCAAAATACGTAAGGCAGTCCTTAAGTTCAAGTTTGCCTCATAAAGGAAGGGCAGTTTCCCTTCACATTCTACAGCGCGTTTTCTTTTTTTGATGTTTTGTCCACCTAGGAGTTCAACTTCCTTCATGAGGACCTCTTCGAGTCCATGTAAGGTTTTGATGACTATTTTCAATGAATTTATCTTTAAGGTACGTAAAGTTAATTGAATATATTTTGTCAATATGACCTTACCAATCGATCCATGAGCTTTTAAAACATTTTTTGCTCATTGTGATGGGTTTTAGATTTGATCAATTTAATAAATGGGGCCGTCTTTCTTTGGTTTTCTTAACAGCTGCTTCATGCCTCCAATCATTGATCACAGCCTTGTTACCCGATAATAGAATTTTTGGTACTTTCCATCCATTATATATAGCAGGTCGTGTATACACAGGAGGTGCCAAGAGGTCATCTTGAAAAGAGTCGGTGAGCGCGGAGCTTTCATCGTTGAGCACACCTGGGATCAGTCGGATTAAACTATCGGCAACTATCATAGCGGCTAGTTCGCCTCCAGAGAGAACATAATCTCCGATACTGATTTCTCGGGTGATTAAATGGTCACGTACGCGCTGATCTATACCTTTGTAGTGGCCACAGAGTAAGATGATGTTTTTATTAAGAGACAATTGATTGCACGTGGATTGATTTAATTTCTCTCCATCGGGTGTCATAAAAATAATCTCGTCATAATCTGTATGCTTTTTTAGAGCACTGATGCACCGGTCAATAGGCTCAATCATCATGACCATCCCTGCACCTCCTCCATAAGCATAATCATCAATAGATTTTTGTTTGTTGCTCGTAAAAGGTCTTAAATCGTGAATATAGAGCTCTACCAATCCTTTTTTTTGGGCCCTTTTTACAATGCTTTGATTCATGGGGCCCTCAAAGAGTTCAGGTAGACATGTGATAATGTCAATTCTCATTGCTAAAATAGATTTCCATGAAACCATTAGGAAGTTCAATATGAGCTTCTTTTTTTGTTAGATCGACTTTTTTGAATATAGCGTCTTCGATCGGAATTAACAGTTCTTGCTCTTTGTAGAAGACAGCTGCAAGATATTGTGAAGAGGGTTGATAAATTTGTGCAATTGTACCTAAAAAAGCCCCTAGGTGGAATATCTTAAATCCGACAAGATCGTTT
>Ga0206124_10003522_pt1 | contig 10972 bp, 8 predicted proteins | sample Helgoland_Spring_3_FD_148671 | JGI IMG/M metagenome (GOLD analysis project Ga0206124, IMG submission 148671) | Pelagic subsurface seawater microbial communities from Kabeltonne, Helgoland, North Sea - Helgoland_Spring_Bloom_20160321_2 | ecosystem: Environmental > Aquatic > Marine > Epipelagic ... | reverse complement strand
GGGGCGCTGGCTTCCAGATTCGCCGCCGTAGGTAATGGTCCCAATGGGCTCACTTGCGCTGTACTGGAGTGCCTCTGCTTCTTGCAAAATATTGAACATACCGGGGCGGTTTGAAACAGTGGCCGATTGTTTGACGGCATCGTCCAAGTTCCCGTCGTCGTGTCGAATGTGCCCGATGAGGAGGGAGCCTGCCGCTTCGCCATCCAGTTCCATGTTGCGTATTTCATTCACGGGGTCAAACGAATGCCGGACATGGGAGATGCCTCCGATTCGCATGCTCATGGCTACAGGAACCAGCGGGTCTTGGGGTCCTAAGCGACCGTTTACCACCTCGATATTGGTATCTTCAGAGAGCAAGATGTGGTCCATTTCAGGCAACCAAGGCTGAGGGCTGCTGGCCAATGCAAAGGCCATTTCGCCGAGGTAGGTCGCTTCTCTTTGGGACGTGGGTAAACTTTTCTTCACCTGGTTGAAACACTGAATGTCAACTTCTCCACCGGTTGAACCCGCAGTCCCAACAACCGCATTGGGCAATCCATTGAGAATCGTACCGATGTCCAATACAACCTCAATCACCGTCAGGAGAGCATTGTCAAACAATTGCGCTATTGAGTTTAAATTCGGGTTATCAAAATTGATCCGACTGGTCCCACTCGAGGGGATGAGGAAGCTCCCTTGAATGACAATAACTCGAGGCACATCTTCTACTCGGACAAGCATTGACGAACTGTCGTCTTCGTAGCCACCTCGTTTGAACGTGGAAATGAAGTCCAGAGAGGAAATCGAGCCCGTTCCAGCAATCAGCAACAAGGTATTGGGGGGTGCCGCCGGATTGACAGGCAAGGTGGGGTCGTTGATGTTGTTGGTTTGGTCTCCAGTGAAATTCTTGATGGCGATAATAAAAGACAGGCGTTCGGGGATTTCGCCCGGCAGGTTTGCTGAACCTGGTGCTTCTCCAATCATCGTGAAGATGGCATTGATTTCGTCCTCGTGCAACGAATCCGAAGGAAGGCCGCGAATCCATATGCGTGAATCCGTGATGTTCCCGAATGGACTGTCGCCTTCCGGGACGTTTGAACGGTCCTCAAAGTAGTGGAGGTACACGTCGATATCAACATCGGAGTACAATTCAACGGTATCAAAGGAGTTTTGTCCGTAGTTGTCGTTGCGTAGCGTCAAATCAACTTCGGCCGGTAGAATCGATGAACCCTTGTCGGGATGGAATCCTACGTCAAGGTAAGCCACTTCAAGAATGGGCACCGTACCATCGCCTCTTGCTTCACCAAAGTGAACGTAACCGATACCGATTCCAATGCTGCATTTGTGGGCTCGACTTTCCGCTTCACCGTCCGTAGCAGGGTCGTAATTGAACGTTTGACTGCAGTCTGTCTGCTTCTGACCTCCGTCGGCATTTGGATTTGCTAAGCGTACGGCGTAAGGGGCAGAGACACTGGTGAGCGTGAGGTCGCTCGAGTTGACTTGACCCAGGAGAAGGTCGAGGCCCAACTGACCAACCGATGCGTACAAGGCGTTGAGATTGAACGTCATCTTTTGGATGCCAACCCCGAGTGTTACGTCGTGTGGAGGTTGAGTAAATCTTGTATCGATGACAATGGCGTAAGATTCTGAATTGGACAAGGTAATATCAAAGGCGAGTCCCTTCATCAACGACACTTCAAGATGCTCAAGTTCATCCCAAAGAGGGTCGTTTTCGTTGAGGGCTTCAACGTTCCATTGGAAGGTCGGGCGAAGCCAGATTTCTTCGATGACCGGTATGATCCCATCGCTGAATTCCACGCCCCATCCTTCGTTGAGGGTGGTAAGGCCCTCGATGGTTAACGCAACGGAAAGGTCGTCAGTGCCATCCCCATCAATGTCAACGAAATTCTTGAACAGGACAAGATCGGTTCCAACAATAAGTTCCCCAGTGAAGGTTCCCGAATCCCAGGCCTCGTAAGAAGGCCCGTTGTTTCGAGATGTGAAATTGACGTAAATTGCATACGTGTTGATGCCAACGCCGAGGAGGTTGTCAATCCCGAGATTTTCAACCGAAAACAGCGTCTGCCAGAGATTGTAAGGCCAATCGTCCGGGCTCGTGGCCAGGTCGGTCAAGAAATTGTAGGGGCGTGGATGATCTTCGACCAGAGGTGAAGTATCCCGAAGTTCAACTTGGTTGAGGTACCCCTCTGCGTCAGCAAGAGCGTCTCCTGCCTGAACTGGCCGCTTGGAAGCGTCGAGAATAGCGAAGGAATTCTGCGCCCCGTTAATGGCCACCAGTTCTTCATTCGCATCAGAACGGCTTGCAAGCGTTTCTGCGAGCGCATCAAGAACCCCGAAGTCATCGCGGTCCACGCTAGAATCTGCGGAAACAGGTTGCATCATGGAAAGCATCATGATGATCACAAGGAGCAATGCTGCCTTTCTTGGGTCACCCGATTGAGGAAGGCCAGCACGAATAACACGCGTAACCTTCTCATCCATGGGTGCAGGTCGGGGGTCATCCTTTGAGAAGGATTCGCCGGTTTGCTCATACAAAGTGGTGTTCTTCATTGCACATCAAGAGGAGGTTTGGGTGATGGTTTGGTCAACACCGCAACCGGGGCAACCGACAACCGCAAGTTCAACGCCCACCGGCATATCGATTTCAAACACTGCATTGCATGCTGAACAGGTGTGACGGATGTTGACAGGCGCATCCGGCTGTTCCACTTCTTTCGGAGCGGGTTGAGGCTCGATGGCCGTGGCCGGCATCTGGATTTCCGAACGGGTCATCACAGGTTCAGCAGCAGGCGCTTCCGGTTCATGAATGGCGGCTGCTTTCTCCACTGGAACAGGAACGGGTTGAGTTACGGGCTCGGGTTCGTCGTCCATAAATGCTGCAAGTGCATCAACTGTGACTGCCGAAGTCGGGGTTGCAGTCTGCTCCATATCAAAGAGCGATGCTGCTTCTCGAGCCGCTTGACTGCTTCCTTGTGAGATCACTTCGGTTTGATATTGTGGAGGAGGAGCAAACGAAAGGTTCGGGTCAGCAGTACTGGCGGCGGTGCCGTAAATCGCTTCCATCTCTGCGGCCTTTGCATCGGCTACCAAATCGTCCTTGGATTTGATTTCTCCTTGGTCCAATCCAGCGATTTCTATGGCCTTCGCAAATAAGGGAAGTTTACGACGCTGAGCTACCATCCCAATTTGGCCATGCGCCTCGTCTTCATTGAGGCCTCGACCGGTCAACATATCGACGGCAAGACGACGTTGCCAGGAACGGAACCCAAGAACGGAAACAGCTCCGGCTATACAGAGCAGAATCAGTACCATCATGACAGGCCCAGCAAAGCCTGCGCTGGATGATGGAGGGTCCACTTCTACTTTGAATGCAAACGAAGCCGTGTTGTTTGACGCATCAAATACCGTAATGACGATGTCTTGGACTCCTTCATCGTCGAAATTAATGTTGGGTTGAAGTCCCATCAGGTCTGCATCGTCTCGAGTATCTCCGTTACCGTCCGAATCTTTTAACGGATTCAAATCCCAGTGCACTCGCAAGGCAGTGTCGCTATCGTATGCATCACTGACTTCAATTTTGAAGGTGTAACTGTCACCTGCGGAAACTTTGGCTGGGAAGTCGGCCAAGAGCGATGTGTTGAATGTAGGGATGGTCGGATCGACGGAACGAATTGTAGCCGATGTGGTCGCAGTATTCCCTGCGGCGTCCGACACGACGAGCGCGAGTTCGTAAACTCCAATCTCATCCCAGAGCAATGGAAGGGTTGTTGCGTTTCCAAAGGGTACTCCATTAAGCGTCCAATCGCATGCTGCTATTGCATCGTCGTCGCTACTGGAAAGGCAGTTCATCGAAATGCCAGCACCTCTGTCGACCTTCCAACCTCCAGAAATCGGTGTGCCGTTTGATGCAATACGAGCGGTTGGTTCTTCGGTATCAACAACGGTAACTGAGTGGTCAGAGAAGGCTTGCTCTCCGGTTGGAGAAGTGGACGTTACGGTGACCGTTTTGACACCGGGCGTGCCCCAAGAGGGAGATGCTGTGAACCCTGAGCCGTCAGCATCGTTTTTGAAATCCCCGTCGTTATCTTCGTCCACCGTATCATCAAAATCCCACTGCAACGAAGCGATTTGTCCCAGACGGTTTGCTGTTGTTGAACCGTCAAGTAGAATGGATTCCCCTATGGATACCGTTGATTCGCTTGCGTCCGTAACGACCGGAGTCAACGGAGGTGCCAGTTCAATTCGTACCGACATGCGCAGGTCATCTGTGCCATTGCCTCCACCAAGAGGGACGTCTGTATTGTCAACAACCAAAAGCAATTCTTCGCCGTCAAGGTCATTGGGAACCATCCAGGTCACTGATTTTGGAACATCAACGTTCTGAAGGGCACCGCCGTCGATGTACTGAACGCCTACTGCCCCTAATTCGTAGCGTTGATGCATCAGGCGTGTTTGCAAGTATACGTCTCCAATAAAGTCCAAGTCCCACGCTGAAACCACAACGGTTGTTCCCGCATCCAGGCGCAAATCATCACCCGATAAGAGGATGGAAAAATCGTTTTCACCTACGGCGACCAAGTCGTGGTAGGGCGTCCAGTAGGCCTGTTCAAGAGAAGCAACCGAGGCCGATACTTTGCTGCGTACGCCGCCCTGGTCACCGGCACTTGCATCACCATCATGAGCGAGATTGTCCAGGACCATGTACCAGTTTTTCGATTGGATGGAAGGAGGGACGGCCCAATGGAACTCATACCCGCCCAAAGCAGATTCTGTGGATGCTGGTTGTTCCATTGTCGAGCGGTAGGATTGTCCCAATTCATAGGGCTGAATGGTGTTCTCATTGAAGAACAGAACATCCAGTGCATCGTCAAGGATAACGAGTTCGATTTCAAAGACATCTCCGGGGGTAAGAGCGCCCAAGTCCACGATAATACAGACGCCTGGGTCAATGTCTACCGTAGAGGCAAGGTTAGCAATGCTTTGTGTCAAACAGCCAGGACTGTCTCGTCCTTCAGTTGCAGATGTTGCCATTGGAACGCAGGCCGCTGATAGCAAAAGAAGGACCAAAACGAACGAGCGCATGAAACGAGGATGAGCGTTTTCCTCTTCAACGATTTGGTGACATGTTTCGCTTTGACCAGCCTTCTTGGGTGAACGTGAGGTGACTGACTGAGCCGTCCTCACCAATACGGAGCCGGTCACCATCGTTGAGGCAGACGACATGAAGCGATGCATCTCCAATATCGATTTCATTTGATACCGTTTCAATATCTTTGATCCTGCTGCTGTAGTGGGTAAGGGCGAGGTGGTTGACCTTCATCTTTTGAGCAGTTCGTACGGCCCCGGAAACGGTCGAATGGAGGTGTTCATCCGCTTTGTCGCTTTGAGCCTCAAGGAAGGTTGCTTCGTGAACGAGCAAGGTTGGTGTTGCCGTAGTGAGGAGTCCCGGAGCTCCCTCGGCAGTATCACCGGATAGAATAACGCTCAATTCCGAGCCAGATTGGCCTCGAAATGAACTGGCATTGAGGCGATCCCCATTCTCAAGTGTGATGTCATCCCCGCGAGCAAGACTCATTCGTTGCTGTTCAGTAAGGCGAAGTTCTGCCGCGCGGAGGCGGTCAAATTTCCCCCGCTTGCCAACTTGTTTGATGGCCCATGCGCATGAGGGGACGGAGTGGCGTGTTTGCAACGCCTCGATTTTGCACGAAGACCATCCGATGGGTTGAGGCATGCTTTCCAAAGCTACGGCTTTGCCTGTTAGCGCATCGAGTTCGACCCAACGGTGCTCCGCCATGTCGCCAAGAACCCAACGGGTTGGGAACGAGAGCCCCGAGTCATTAGCACCCAGAGAATGCCAACTGCGCCATTGGCGTGCAAGTTCGGATGGCGGTGTGTCGGCCGGCAATTCGGAGCCACTGAGCAGAGCATCAAGTACCGGTTTGGAGCTCGGGCCGAGAATCAACAGAGGCGCTTCCCTGTGGTCAAGGCTCATGGTTTGCATCCAGGGAAGTGCACCCCAGGTATGGTCAAGGTGGCCGTGGGTAAAGAGCAATACGTCAACGTTTCCGGGTTTGAGCGTCGTTCCTTTTTCATGTTGTTTTAGCATCTTACGCTGATGAGAAAAACGACTTTGAAACCCTTCACCGCAATCGATAACGGCAATGCCGTCAGGGCATTTAACTGCACTTCCACTGACGTCCCGACGGTTGGTTGGGCGTGCCGAAGCAGTACCAAGAACGTGAACGTCAATACCCATCTTAACACCTCAAGAATTCATCGGTATTGGAGTCGGTGGAAACCAACGTAGCAACACCACTTCATCGATTGCACGGACCCATCGCCAAGGAACCGCAACGTGCAACTTTCCTTCCACCAAATCCTCAGGCGTATCACAAACAAAGAGATGCGTACAATGGAGGGTATTGGTGTCGATGACTGCGTCGTAAACGGTACCGAGTTTCCTTCCAGTAGGCAAGTAGACTTCAAGGCCGGCCCAACGGGACATGACCTCTTCTCCTTGCACCATGGTCATCCACTACCGGCTAGGGTCAATAAAGCAACGGCTCAAGATGGTTACAATTAACCAAACATCAGCACTGCTGAATGCTTCACTTACCGCGGTTGAGGTTTGCTTTGAGCGAAGGACGCAACTTCTCTGCACCCTTACCCTTCTTGTGCAATCCACGTCCTCGCTTACCGGCAGAAGTCTTACCTCGGTATGCACGTCCACGGTGGGCGGTCTTGCCGTTTGCACGGGAGAACACACCGAGTTGCTTGTCGTTAACGATAGCAGGGTGGTGTGTGTCGATCATGATCACTTCGAAGAACTTGTGCTTTCCGTCTTGGCCAACCCAGTACGAGTTGAGGACTTCCAGGTTAGGGAAGTGACGTGCAACACGCTCTTCTGCGATACGCTGCGTGTTCTTGGCCATGGTAATCTTGGAAATACCGGCCTTGGATGGCTTGCGCTTCATGTGAATCTTACCCTTACGAAGTCCACCTCGGCGGACACGGGTGCGGATGAGGACAACGCCTTGCTTTGCTTTGTAGCCCATTCGGCGGGCGGCGTCAAGGCGAGTTGGGCGTTCGATGCGGCAATTGACCGGCTCGCGGCGCCATTGGGCCATGCGAGTCTGCCGGTACATGTGGGGCAGTGCATCCTTTGGACGCTTCCAAGTTGAACGAACATGTTGGTACAAACCTTGAGTCATCATAACCACCTACGCTTCTCAGCATCCTGCGGACAAAACTCCCCTTTATGAGTCTGCCCACGCGATGAAGAGAACTATGCCTTCCAAACGGGTAGGCCTTCGGCTTGGATTCCACGCCATCCGCCCCACAGCGATGATACATTCGTCCATCCCATGTCCTGCAACGACTTCGCCGCTAATGCGCTCCGGTATCCCCCACCGCAATACAAGACTACACGAGCATCATCGGGGATGTCCTGTTTCTCAATATCCCGCTCAAGCACACCTTTTCCAATGTGAACCGCCCCCTCCAAGTGGCCAGCTTCGAATTCATAACGTTCCCGAACATCAACGACCAGAAGCGGCTGACCATCGGACAGCATGTGCTTCAATTCTTCAGCATTGCATTCAGGAATTGATTCTCTTGCCGCTTCCACGATGGCTAAGAAGCGAGGGGCATGTTGTTTCGCCATGTCCTCCCCAGAAGGGTTAGCCTCTTGAGCATCCCGCTCCAGCCCAAGACATGGCTGGCCAAATCACCGGATTGACCGCGGTCATGGACGCCTTGAACAGTGGAGTCGCCATCGACAGGGTCCTGGTTGACCGTGAACACGACACTACGGAACTGCGGGCCCTGTGTGAAACCTTGGACGTGCCGCTTGATGAAGGTTCAACCAACGACCTCTGGAGAATGTCGGCAGATGGAGGCCAAATCGCCCTCGCATTGACGGGCCGACCCCAGCACAATACGCTGGAAGAAGTCATGAGTGCCGGTGGGTGTGTTTGGCTCTTTGACGGCGTTGAGTATTCAACAAACCTGGGATTCACCATCAGAACCGCTGAAGTTTCTGGAGCAGATGCTGTGCTGCTTAACGTCGTTAAAACGCATGAGGAACGCCGCACCATCCGCCGCGCAAGCATGCGAGCCGACCGATTTATCCCTGTCATTTACACCACGACCGAAGAACTGCTCGTCAGCGCAAAAGAGAACGGTTTTCGGATCGTTGCTGCTGAAGACATCGGCACGCACGGACCGTGGGACGAGGACTTGACTGGAAACGTGCTGCTGGTTGTAGGCGCAGAACGGCATGGCGTGAGTCAAGAGGTCTTGGACGCAAGTGATGCTGTGGTCAAACTGCCCATGGCCGGTTTCGTTCCATCTTACAACCTTCAAGTTGCAGTCAGTGTTTTAGCGGTTGAAGCCCTCCATCAGCGCCAAATTCGGGAAAACTGAATTAAAGCAAGGGCGCTTCGGAGAGTCATGGGATTCTTCGCAACCATCGGACGCGGCTGGCAAATGAGCAAATTGAGCATGAGTGTGGTCAAAAAAGACCCCGAACTCATGGTCTACATGATCATCTCCGGTGTGCTGAGCATGGCCGCATTTGTTGCTATAGCCATTCCACAAATCATGGAAATGTCTTGGGCCATCGACGCAGAAGGTGCCGCTACCCCGGCTTATCTTGGATTCACCTTTGTCGGCTACATGCTCGTCAGCATCATCGTCGTGTTTTGGAATTGTGCTATTGTCGCCAATGCCAACATTCGTCTTTCAGGCGGAGACCCTTCGTTTTCCGATGGATTCAGAGCTGCTTTGAGCCGCCTACCCATCATCATTCTATGGGGTATTATCGCCGGAACCGTTGGACTTCTGCTCAAGATGCTCGAAGGAGCCGCTCGCAGCAGTGATAATGATGCTATGAAAGTCCTTGCAACCATTGTCCACCTCATCGGCGGACTCGCATGGTTTGTGATGACCTTCTTCATGCTCCCGTACATGATCATCGAAGGCAAGAGCGTTGGAGAGAGCCTGAGTTCAAGCAAGGATATGTTCTTCAAGACATGGGGAGAGCAAATCACCTCTGGACTTGGAATCGCCTTGATCGCTTTCTTGATAGGAATCCCAATCGTCATCATCACCCTTGCATTGACGGTTGCAATAGGCCCCATTGGCCTAATTTTTGGAGCCATCTGTATCGCTCTGTTGGTCGCCGCAGTCAATGCAGCAGAACAGGTTGCAGTCGTCGCCCTTTACCACTTCGGAACGACTGGCCAAATGCCTCAACTCTACCAAGATGCAGGCATGATGACCTACACCTTTGGAAACGCTGCTACCGTTTGAGTTGAACACTCAACGGTCGAACCCTTCGTCCCGACGAAGTTGAAGTTGCCGTTGACATTCAAGGCGCACGCCCCTGTATTGAGACTCCATTCCTTTGAGGAGTACAGCTCTTGTCCGAGGATGACGCTTGAAGGATGCAATCCAGACATAGGCCCTTCGTGATACGAAGCGCAATTCATGGTTGGTTTGACTCTCGATAAGGCAAAACGCTTTGTCGGTCCCTACATTTGCTAGATGGGGCATCAACGATGTTCTTACGCTTCCTGACGATGAGTTAAACAGGTATTCCCATAGCCTGAAGTGGTCGAACGAAGGGTTCAGGATCGTGGCATTCAGCACCCCACGGTTCAGCCTGCTTCGGCCGAGTTGAAGTTGCTCAAATGCAAACGCCTCAAACCATGGGCCATAGGTTTGCACCTCCATGAGAAACGATGGGAGTTGATGGGACCCAAGTTGGTTGAGAACGGTTTGCACCCGTTCATCCATGTTGCGGTAATTTGACAACCAAGCAAGCAACCTGGATTTGAATTCAAGTTGGTCCGATCCTTCGTATATCTGCTGACAACGGTCCAACAAGCGTTCCCGTGAATCGGGATACTCCATCAAGCGGAAAATTATTTCCCAAAAGGACGGTTCACCGTCTGGCTGAAGCAAGGGTAACCATGTATCCCACGCCTCTTTTTCATCAGCGGGTTGGAATTGTTGGACCGCAAAAATAACGATTTCATCGCTCGGATGAACCATGAACCTTGGAAGGTGTTTGTTGTTGCCGTCTTGGTCGAGAAAGAGCAGCGACTCCAAGGCCCAGAGAACGTCCCTGTTGGTTGCGACAGATGCCGAGAGGATGCGCTCTGCGTGGAACTGTGTGCATTTCGGATGGTGATGCCTGTCCAAAAGGTCACGGCAATGCATCCACCGTTGGTCGTCCATATGCGTGAAGAATTCAATCGCTGCTTCGTCGTTGGTAACCTCCTCTTGAAACAAATTTTGGAGGCGAGCACGTTCGGGGTTGTGGCCCATTGCATCGAACCTTCCCCCGGGGAAGGCTTTGGGATAGAGGGCTTTTCCAAGGGTCCGAGGAAGTTTGTTTAGAGGTGGGTGTTCAACACAAAACAACTGCAAAAGAGAAGCGACTAAATCCGTGTGGAGGAGGGTGGACCTCTCTCGCTCTTTGATTCCAGAAGAAGGGACGACGCACACGGATTTGCCGTTGACCATCACCGGGAGATGATGACGTGAAAAGCCGGTTTGACCGTCTCCGAAGTCCTGCTTCGCAGCTAGAACAGGAAAAATCGTCACCAGTTCGCCATTGACCTGCCGTTCTACAGCAAGATGTTTTGAAACCTTCCTGTGTTCCCAAAATGGACTTGTTTCGGTAATGGTATCGCACCACTCAAGCGCTCGCTCGACCGCGCTTACGCGCTCTTTTGGCACACTGTGGGGAACGTGAACAGAACCGAACGGTGTAATCAGACCCATGCTCGCATAACCGTACAACCGCATATAAAGAAACGAAAAGATGAATTCAATACCGTTCCGGATGAACCTGGGTCCGCTTCGGTACGAACAACCAAGAATGAGGTCAGTGCGATGTGCAACACCCCCTCTTGTTTTAGGGGAGGGGGCGGACCGAACGCTGTTCTGGATGGACATGCTTTTT
>Ga0206124_10003521_pt1 | contig 10972 bp, 9 predicted proteins | sample Helgoland_Spring_3_FD_148671 | JGI IMG/M metagenome (GOLD analysis project Ga0206124, IMG submission 148671) | Pelagic subsurface seawater microbial communities from Kabeltonne, Helgoland, North Sea - Helgoland_Spring_Bloom_20160321_2 | ecosystem: Environmental > Aquatic > Marine > Epipelagic ... | reverse complement strand
TTGCAAAATGGCATGGTGGATCCGGAGGCGGTTGTCGGTTGGTGGAGTGATATGTGGTCGAATGCGCAATGGATTCGCTCCATTCGCAACTCCTTTTTCATTGGCTTCTGGGCCACGATGATCTCGACAGCTCTGGGCACTCTGGCCGCAGTTGGCCTGTCCTCCAGCGACATGCCCTGGCGCCGCCCAATCATGGCCTTGTTGATTTCACCGATGATTGTGCCCTTGGTGATCACTGCCTCGGGTCTGTTTTTCTTTTTCTCGAGTGTCGGCTTGGCGAAGACCTATCTTGGCATCATTCTGGCTCATGCGGCTTTGGGCACACCATTTGTGATCATCACGGTGACGGCCACCTTGTCGGGCTTTGATCAATCTCTGACCCGGGCCAGTGCGAATATGGGGGCGGGGCCGATCCGTACCTTCTTCAAGGTGCAAATGCCGTTGATTCTGCCTGGGGTCATTTCCGGGGCGCTGTTTGCCTTTATCACGAGCTTTGACGAGGTCGTGGCGGTGTTGCAACTGGCGGATGTGCGCCAGCGTACGATTCCGCGGCAGATGTTCAGCGGTATTCGTGAGCAGATTTCGCCCACTATCTTGGCTGTAGCAACGATCTTGGTCATCATCTCGATCTTGCTTTTGACCACGGTGGAATTGCTGCGCCGCAGATCGGAGCGTCTGCGCGGTGTCAGCCCGTCCTAAGGCAAAATTTATCGCCTCGCGTCGGTTTTCATGAGGACAAGCGACGCAATTTTCCTTTTTTGCTATGAAACTCTGCTAGTCTTGCAGGGAAAAAGCAGGGGAGGGGCATATGGCTGAACTTGAAACATTGCAGATGCTGATTGATGGCCAGTGGTGCGCGGCCTCGGATGGGGCGGCCTTTGACTGCATTGATCCCTCCACCGGCCTGCCTTGGGCCCGCATCCCAGAGGCCACCTATGCGGATGTGAACCGGGCTGTGGAAGCCGCAGCGGCGGCCTTGGACGGTCCGTGGGGGGCTATGACCCCGACCCAGCGCGGCAAGCATTTGGCCCGGCTGGCAGATCTCTTGGCGGCCCATTCCGAAGAGATCGGGCGCATCGAGACCCGCGACACCGGTAAAATGTTCAAGGAAACCGCTTGGCAGGCCACCTATATCGCCGAATATTTGCATTTTTTTGCGGGTGCCGCCGATAAGATCAGCGGTGACACATTGCCTATTGATAAGCCCGAAATGTTTGTGTTTACCAACCGAGAGCCCTTGGGGGTCATCGCGGCAGTGATCCCTTGGAACAGCCAAATGTTCCTTACCGCGACCAAGCTGGGTCCGGCGCTGGCCGCGGGCAATACGATGGTGCTAAAGGCCTCCGAACATGCCAGTGCGCCCCTCTTGGCCTTTGGGAAGTTTATTGCTGAGGCCGGTATCCCGCCCGGTGTGGTCAATATCATTACCGGACATGGCGCGGTTTGCGGTCGGGAATTAACCCGTCATCCGAAAGTGGCCCGCGTCGCGTTCACGGGCGGGCCGGCGGCTGCGGCACAGGTGATCAAGAATTCTGCGGAAAATTTTGCAGAAGTGAGTTTGGAATTGGGCGGTAAATCTCCGATTATTGTTTTTGACGATGCGAATATAGAGAGCGCTGTGAATGGTGCGATTGCTGGGATATTCGCGGCCAGCGGTCAATCCTGCGTGGCGGGCTCACGGCTCTATTTGCATGACGACATAGCGGATGACTTTTTGGCGCGTATGCTCAACATCGCCCGCGGCATTGTCATTGGCGATCCGCAGGCCGATGCGACGGAAATGGGCCCCCTATGCACGCTTGGTCAAATTGAACATATCGAGCGGCAAGTGGCCCTGGCCATCGAGGAGGGGGGCAGGCTTCTTTGCGGCGGCCGCCGCCTTGCGGGGCCGGGTTTGTTCTTTGAACCCACCATCATCGAATGCCCGCGCCAAGATATGACCATTGTCGACACGGAGCTCTTTGGCCCGGTGCTGGCCGTCCAGCGGTTTCGCACGGAATCGGAGGTTTTGGCCCTGGCCAATGACACCAAGCATGGGCTGGCCGCGGGGCTGTTTACCCGCGATGGCGCCCGGCAACTGCGTTTGGCCAAAGCATTGAAATCCGGAATGGTTTGGGTCAATACCTACCGAATGATTTCGCCGATTGCTGAATTTGGAGGCGTGAAAACCTCCGGCCATGGGCGGGAGGCTGGGCTGCAAGCCATGTATGATTACACCCGGGCCAAAACCATCTGGGTCAACCTGTCGGATGATCCTATCGCCAACCCCTTTCAACCAAGGTGATCAGATGAAGTTTCACATTGCGATAAATTTAGAACGTATGGATGCGCAGACAGATATGCGCGCGGTGCGCGATCATGTCCTCGAAATGGTTCAAATGGCTGACCGAGCTGGCTTTGAAATTGCTTGGGCGGCGGAGCATCACGCGCTGGAAATGACTATTGCGCCCAATCCGTTTCAAATTATGACGTGGTGGGCGGATCACACCGAAAACATCCGCTTGGGATGCGGCGTGGCCAATGCGGCCTATTGGCATCCGATCAATCTGGCGGGTGAAGCGGCCATGGTTGATCTCCTATCCGACGGGCGGTTGGATTTGGGCCTGGGTTCGGGGGCCTATCAACGTGAGTTTGACCGTATGAAGCCCGGATTGGCCCAAAGTGACAGCTGGCGCTATATGCAAGAAATGCTGCCTTTGGTGCGCAAGCTTTGGCAGGGGGATGTGACACATGACGGAACATATTGGCAGTTCCCTGCGGCCACATCCTGCCCCAAGCCGCTGCAAGGCGAGGTGCCAATGTGGGTTGCGGCCCGCTCGCCCATCACCTTTGACTATGCGGTGGCCAATCACTGCAACATTATGTCTTGGCCGTTTTCCATGCCCTTTGCGGAGGCGGAAAAATATAAAGCGCAGCTCGATGAGGCCATTGAGACAGCGGGCAATGGCTGGGATGGCACATTCGCCATGATGCGCCACACGGCGGTTTACGAGACAAAAGAAGATCGCGCCGCAGCCATGGACGCCATTCGCAGCGTTTTGGGAAGATTTGGCAATCTGATGACCAAAACTGGAGCGGTGCACAATGGCTTTCCCGATGAGGTCTCTGCGGAGGACTTAGAGGGCAATGTCCGTGTAGATCCAGAAATGCTTGAGGAAAATCTGATGTTTGGATCGCCCGAACAGGTGATTGCAAAACTGCGCCGTTATGAGGCTTTGGGCGTTGATGCTTTTATTTATTATGCGTCAATGGGATTGGGGATGGCAGAGCAGAAACGCTCCCTCCAAAGTTTCATTGACCATGTTATGCCAGAATTTACCTGAAGGATGTCGCCATGAGTATTGAAATTCGCCGCACGTTGACGCTGGTGCAAACCACCTACGAGGAGGGGGGCAAGGCTGTGCCGGTGCCAACCAAATTGGTGAGCGCCATGGCGATTGTCAAAAACCCTTGGTTTGGTCGCGGGTGGGTTGAGAATCTCCGGCCAGAAATTCAAGAGCATGGGCCGGTGCTGGGCAAGCTCTTGACCGATCTGTTGCTTGAGATTTGTGGGGATAAGATTGAGGGCTGCGGCAAAGCCAGTATTGTCGGCATGGGCGGCGAGGTCGAGCACGCGCAAGCGATGACGCATACGCTGCATTTCGGCAATCAGTTTCGTGAGGCGGTCAATGCCAAGTCCTATCTCGCTTTTACCAATACGCGCGGCGGCGCGGGCACATCCTTGATGATCCCGTTGATGCATAAGGATGATGGCGGTATGCGAAGCCATTACCAAACCATTCACACCACCGTGCCGGATGCGCCTGCCGAGGATGAGATTTTGATTGCGCTTGGCGCCTCCATTGGTGGCCATCCTTTGCACCGGATTGGCAACCGCTATGATGATCTGCGCGATATGGGCCGCGATGTGGACAATCCCGCTGGTGTTTAGAGCAGCCGATGACACGGCTTATAGGCTCGACGGGCCCGAAGATGGGCCGCCATTGGTGCTGATCCATGGATTGGGGCTGAGCTCATCGCTGTGGCAGTCCCATTTGCCAGCGCTCTGCGGCCGGTATCGCGTTTTGAGTTATGACCTGTATGGCCATGGGCAGAGTGCTCCGGCAGAGCGCCCGCTCAACCTGTCGGTCTTCGCCGATCAAATTGCCCGACTGCTGGAGGAAACCGCATTGGGCCCTGCACATCTGGTTGGATTTTCCATTGGCGGGATGATCAATCGACGTGTCGCCATGGACCACCCGCATTTGGTGCGGTCATTGGTTATTTTGAATTCGCCCCATGACCGTGGTGCGCAGATGCAGCAAGAGGTGGAGACGCGGGCAGGCAAGGCGCTGGATCGGGGCGCTGAGGCGACGCTGCAGGCCGCATTGGAGCGGTGGTTCACGCCGGAATTTCTGGCCTCGAATGCAGAAATCCCGCAGCAGGTCGCGGCTTGGCGCCTGCAGGCGGATCGCACGAGCTATGGGCAGTCCGCCTGGGTTTTGGCCCATGGGGTCAGAGAGTTAATTCGCCCAGTTCCAGCCTTAAACGTGCCAAGTTTGGTGATGACTTGCGCGGAAGATGTGGGTTCAACGCCGCAGATGAGCCGGGACATCGCCGCTGAAATCGCAGGGGCAGAGTGCCAAATTATACCGAAGTTCAAGCATTTGGGGCTGCTCGAAGCGCCAGAGGCCTTTACCCAGCCCGTTTTTGACTTTCTGCAGCGGGTTTAAGTCTCGCCGCGGTCCTGTCACTCGGCGGCCTGGGCGGCAAAGAGCCGGCCAGGACCTTGCAACGCCTTTGGATTACCAGACAGCTGCGCGAGATGCCACGCGAGCACAAGGTTGCTGGACAGCACAGGCAGGCCCAGCTCAGCTTCCATGGGGGCAATCAAATCCATGGTGCGCAGGTTGGTGCAGCTGAGAAAAATGCCGTCAAGCCCGCCCTCTGCGAGCAGATGACGGGCCGCGCTTTGAACCGATGCGCCAGAAATGCGAACAACTTTTGACTCTTCGGCCTCGCCGAAGGTGCCAAACACTGGGGTTTCAACGCCGTTCTGCTGCAACACCGTCCGCAGATTGGCGCTGACCTCCTCGAGGTAGGGGGACAAAAACGCAATACGTTTGAGCTTGAGATGCTGGCAAGCTGCCACCAATGCGGAGACGGGCTGGCTGACCGCCTGGGTTTTTGTGCCAGATTTCACCAGCCGCTCAATCTCCTGCACGCCAATTTGAGCCGTGCCGGACGTGCAGCCATAGCCCACGGCGTTCAAGCGCAGGGTCTGGGGAAAGAGCGCCGCTGAAGCCTCAATATGCCCTGCCATAGATTGCAGTGTTTCAGCTGTGACCTCTTGCCCGCTGGGCACGCGGCTAAAGAAGAGATCTGCGGTGCCGCGCATCTGCATCATATCGCGCTCGATGGTTTCATCCGATTGCAAAACCACAATCCCAATTCGAGTTGGTTCAATTGAAACAATGTTATATGGCAGTAAGCTCATGTTAAATCCTAATCATTTCGGCGCCATAGGGTTGGCTCAGCCACTCGGCTCCATTCTCGCGAATGACGATATTTTCCTCATGAACCAAGGCGCGACCTGGCGCCAATTCGATGCCGGGCTCCAAGGTGAGGACCATGCCCTCTACCAGCGGCGTGTGATCGGTTGGGATCAGGCTTGGCCATTCGGTGAGGTTCATGCCCAGCCCATGGCCATAGCGGCCCGCCTCGGAGCCGCCGGCGCCGCCGGTGACAATCTTATCCATAACGTGAAACAGCTCCGCCGCGGTCGCACCAGGTCGTGCGGCTTCAAATGCGGCATATGTGGCCTCAATCAGACGGCTGTGTCCGGCGGCAACATCCGGCGATGGGCTGCCCACGGAAAAGTTGCGATCGAAATCGCAAAAATAGCCATCATGCACCAAGCCTGTGTCCAGCATCAAGACATCTCCCGCCTCGAGCGGGCGGTCGTCCGCTGGAGAGATGACATCGCCATAGCCGCCGGGCGCCGCAGCACCGGCAAGATAGGGCACCCAATCGGCGCCTTCATCCAGACAGAGGCGCTGAAAATCTCGAAACACCGGTGCCAAAGGCTGGCCGATGCGGGCAATCTCCGGCACGCGTTCAAAGGCGCGGGTGGCAATCTGGCACGCGGTTTTGATCTTCTCAATCTCAGCCTCAGATTTCACCAAGCGCAGGCTGCGCAGAATGTCAGCATCCGCGCCAATCGGCTGGGGCAGAGCGGCATTGAGCCGGGCAAAATCGCCCAGCGGCATGCGCAGATGTGACTGCAACCCGCTGGGTGTGCCAATACGAGGGCCTAAATCCCGCAGTGTCTCGGCCAAAAGGCTAATGCCATCATCTTCGAGATCTGGCGCACGCCATGTGCGAATATCTGTGATCCATGTGCGGGCCATGAGCGCGGCGCCAATTGAGGGGATGACAGCAATGGGATCGCCAGAGCGGGGCAGGACCAAGAACCAAGGCCGGCACGGGCTTTCCCAAAATCTTGTGAGATAGCCGGTGAAATAGCGAATATCTGGCTCTGTGGTCAGTAAAATAGCGTCGAGATCCGCCGCATTCATGCGGCTTTGTGCGCCTGTCAGGCGCGCTTTGAATTCTGTGGTTTCAAAACCTTGGGGCATTATTCTGGACCTTCTGAAAGTATGACAAGCACATGGGAGTTTGCGTCAAGCTTGAGCGCTGCACGATGGGCCGGTGAGGCCAAGAGCGCCGCCAGACCCGCGGCCCCGGAGGCTGTGCTCTCCATCTGATGGGCTGCGGCATAATCGGCGCCGGCTTGGCCTTCCTCTTCGCTGATGAGCGCAAAAACATCGGCATCCTTGGCCAGCCCCTTCAGGGCAATCAAAGAGGCCTCCAGGCAATCCAGCCGCCCCATGGCGCTTCCTGGACCTTTGGCAGCGACGAAATCACCGGCTTGAATGCAGCCGTGCAGCGCGGGGGCGTGCTGTGGTTCAACCACCACGATCACCGGTACATCGCCCCAAAGTTTGCGGGCCATCGCGGCTGCAGCTCCGGCCAACCCGCCAACGCCAGCTTGCAAGAAGATATGGGTCGGCGCAGAAATTTGCCGCTCGGCTTCGGCCATAAAGACGGTATAGCCCTCCATCAAACGATGGCTCAAATCGCTATAGCCTGGCCAAGAGCTGTCCGACAGCAGGGTCCAGCCATTGGCTTCGGCCGCGGCTTGCGCCGCGCTCATGCTCTGCTCATAGGTTTCGCCGGCGCGCTCGACTGTTGCGCCCTGAGCGATCAAGCGTTCGGCAAAGGCTTCCGGCACGCTCTGGCTCAGAAAGATCACGGAGGCGGCGCCAAAGGCCTTTGCGCCAGCCGCCACGCTGAGCCCGTGATTTCCTGCGCTGGCGGTGACATAGGTTTTCGCGCTCTGCGCTTCGCCTTTGACGATGGCGCTATGGGCGATGACATAGGCCGCGCCAAGTGCTTTGAAACTGCCCAGGCCCATGCGGCCGCGCTCATCTTTCACGCTGAGCTGCGCGATCTTGAGATCTTGCGCCATTCTGGGAGCTTGCAGCATATCCGTTTCGGCGGCGTCGGGACAACGGGCCAGAAGGGCTTGCACTGGGGCCGCATCGGTCGAGGGGGCGGGGATGTCGCGCAGGATGTCGACGGTCAAGCCCGTGTGGCGGTGGGGGTTTTGCATTATATCCATGGGGCAAATGGAGCCCATCGCGCCGGTAAGAGCAAGCCCATATGCGACCTGTCACAGCGCGGAATTGTCAATTTCACCGCGCGCCATTAACATGCGCCTACCGACATAGAGAGGCCGCATGAAACATCAACATCCCACGCACCCAGAACCCACAGATGCGCAGGCGCGGCGGGCGCGTCCGGTGGTTGTGTGCTATCCCACCGAGACCCTGCCGCAGCTCGATCTGGCGGCCTCAGCCGCGCGGCGCGAGGGCGCAGAATTGCTGCAACGGCTCTCGGTGCCGCCCCGCTCGGCCGCCTGCATTGACGTTCCAGCCGGGCATTTCGCGCGGATTGTATCTGTGGAGGGGCCGCAGGTGGGGGATTTGAATATTTGGAACAGCCACAACATCGCCGAGCGATTCTACAGCGGCAAAACTCGCGCTCTGCACGGTACCCATGTCAGCACGGGGGACAGCCTCTGGTCGAGCTTTCCCTTCATGCGGCCCTTGGCGCATATCACTTGTGACACGCTGGACTGGTATGGCTATGACGCTGATGGCGGCTCGGTGCATGATGTGATTGGCACGCGCTGTGATCCCTATACGGGCCGGCTGCTCAGCGGCTCAGATTACCACTATTGTTGCCATTCCAACCTGACCCGCGCTGTGGCCGAGCACTTTGATCTGCCGCCGGAAGAGGCGGAGCGGCATGTGCATGATGTGCTCAATGTCTTCATGCTGACGGGGTTTACCCGCGACACGCATCAATATTTCATGAAGGCCAGCCCCGTGCGCCCGGGCGATTTTCTTGAGCTGGAGGCGCAGATTGATATCACCCTCGGCCTCTCTGCCTGCCCGGGCGGTGATTGCGGCGCAGAACATTCCAGCGACACGGCGCACTGCCATCCGCTGGTGATCGAAATCTATGCGCCCAAAACGCTGGCCGGCTTCACCCCCGCGCCGCCCAATCCCTACGGGAGATAAGCGCGCCGGGGGCGGATTGCCGCTCGCGCAACGCCGGAAGCGAGGGGGTTTTTGTTTTAGGGGTTTGTAATATATAGGCTTTACAGGGGGCTCGGATGGGGCAATACTCCCCTGAATTCATGAAACTTTTAATTGATACCGAAACGCTTTGAATGGACAAACACCCGCAAAATTGGTTTTACTGGCTTAATCGCAATGCCCCCGCAGCGGGGATCATCGTGACAGTTGTCATTGCATTAGGTAGCGCGGGATGGGCGCTCCATACATGGCAAAAATCGAACGCTTCGCTTGACATCAGCGGACAGGTGTCCATCGGTGGTGATGTGACCCAAGTGGGCGGTGATCTGATTATCACGGGTGACCCATTGGATCAAAAAACCATTGGGCATTTGAACAGCCTGCTGGATCGCTACCGCGCAGATCTGGACCAGCGCGACATCGAGCTTGCAGACAAAGAGGCGTTGATTGCCCAGCTGAAGGCCACGCTTGAACTCGCACAAAAAATCGCGGCGGGCGGTGACGATAAGCTGGCATCCCGCGCGCGGGCGCTTTTGGCAGATTTGGGGTCGGGCAGCCTTGGGGCGGCCCTTCTGCCCAATCTGCGGGCTTTGATTCAAGACTATGAGCAGGGACCGATCAAGGATTTGGTTCAGCTCCATATGGGGGAGGGCGCCTTAACCTATTACGGGGATCCGCAGGCCGCGCTCGCCGCCTATCGCCGCGCCCATGCCCTCGACCCGGAAAATATAGTGGCCATCAATTCTATTGGCCTGTTGGAGCTTCTTTTCGGGAGTCTGAAGGCCGCTGAAGATGCCTTTCGCCAGGTTTTGGACCTTGGCCGGTTCCAGGACGACCAAGGCGCCATGGCCGTCGGTTATGGCAACCTTGGCAATGTTGCTTTCAAGCAGGGGGACTTGGATGCGGCGGTTGATTATCACAACCAAGCTCTTGCCTTGGACAAGGAGTTGGGAAGCAAGGAGGGGATGGCAACGCAGTATGGCAACCTTGGCAATGTCGCCGAAATGCGGGGTGACTTGGATACGGCGGTTGAGTATTACAACCAAGCCCTTGCCTTGGATAAGGAGTTAGGGAGCAAGGAGGGGATGGCAACGCAGTATGGCAACCTTGGCAATGTTGCTTTCAAGCAGGGGGACTTGGATGCGGCGGTTGAGTATTACAACCAAGCTCTTGCCTTGGACAAGGAGTTGGGGCGCAAGGAGGGGATGGTTCTGGGTTATGCAAATCTCGGCCTTGTCGCTTTCAAACGGGGTGACCTGCTGGAGGCGCGGCAGTTTTGGGTGCAGGCGCGGGGGCTTTTTGCTGAAATGGGAGCGCAGCCGGCGGTGGCGCAATTCGATCAATTGCTGGCCGATCTTGAACCGACGGCGGGGCCATAGGGCCTGGGTGGCTGCGGCTGGCGTCAGCCGCGCCCGGTCGGCGCGTCAAAAGCGATGCGAAATCCCATATGGCTGGTGGTGCTCTCAGGGGAATTGCCCGTGCGCGCGGCGATGCGGTAGCGCGTGCAATAGGAGGCATGGCATAGAAAGCTGCCGCCTTTGATGACGCGATATCCCCGCATGGCCGCTGCATGGGCCTTGCCGGCTTTGGACAGGGATTTGAGGCGAAACAGATCGGCCGTCCAATCCCAGACATTGCCGGCCATGCCATGGAGCCCGTAGCCATTGGGGGCAAAAGAGCGCGCCGGGCTGGTGAAAGCATAGCCATCGGCGGCGGTGTTTTGAGTGGGAAAATTGCCTTGCCAGATATTGCAGGGCAGATGCGCGCGATCATCGGGCGGCGCATCGCCCCAAGGATAGGTCACATCCCCCAAACCGCCACGGGCGGCATGCTCCCATTCGGCTTCACTTGGAAGACGTCCCCCCGCCCAAGCGCAATAGGCCTGCGCATCCCTCCACGACAGATGAACCGCAGGGTGATCGGGCAGGCTTTCGGCGCCCAAAGGGCCCGCGGGATATCGCCAATTGGCGCCATCGACCCGCCGCCACCATTGCGCGCCAGCCGCGCCTTGCACCGTGGTTTGGGCCGCGGGAACCTGGAGGTGAAAGACAAAAGACCAGCCGAAAACCTCAGCTTCTGTTACATAACCGGTCTGTTCTGCAAAATGGGAAAACTCCGCATTGCTCACTGGGGTTTGCCCCAGCAGGAACGGTTTCAGCTTGACCCGGCGCTGCGGTGCCTCGCCGTCCAGCTTGATGATCGGCCGGTTGGTTCCCATCAAGCCCGCCCCGCCCGGTATGAGGCAGAGCGCGCCCCGATGCGCCCCGCTGCCCATGGATTGCGGGGCAGGCCGCGAGCTGGCGCCCTCCGGTCTGGATGGGGCGCAG
>Ga0206124_10003517_pt1 | contig 10979 bp, 8 predicted proteins | sample Helgoland_Spring_3_FD_148671 | JGI IMG/M metagenome (GOLD analysis project Ga0206124, IMG submission 148671) | Pelagic subsurface seawater microbial communities from Kabeltonne, Helgoland, North Sea - Helgoland_Spring_Bloom_20160321_2 | ecosystem: Environmental > Aquatic > Marine > Epipelagic ... | reverse complement strand
GAATCACATCCAACAAATGCGTGATGTCGGTGGTGGGCTTTTCCCAGTCGGGACCCATCCAGCCCATCTTGGCCGATCCGTAAACTGTTGGAAAGTCCAACTGTTCTTCCGTAGCGTCTAATGTGAACATAAGATCAAACACTTGCTCTTGTGCGATGTCTGGGGTGCAATTCTCTTTATCGACCTTATTGACCACCACAATGGGCTTCAAACCAAGCTCGATGGCCTTTCCCAGAACAAATCGTGTTTGGGGCATCGGGCCTTCGAAAGCGTCGACCACCAACAAAACAGCGTCTGCCATCTTCAAAACACGCTCCACTTCGCCACCAAAATCGGCGTGACCGGGAGTATCGAGGATGTTTATTTTGACTCCTTTCCAAGTAGCCGAAACATTTTTGGATAAAATCGTGATGCCGCGTTCGCGTTCGAGGTCGTTGTTGTCAAGGATTAGTTGTCCGGTCTCTTTCCGTGTGTCAACTGCTTGACACTGATGGATGATGTTGTCTACCAGGGTTGTTTTTCCGTGGTCAACGTGCGCAATAATGGCAATGTTTCGGATGCCGTTCATGGGGGTCGTGCGAAGGGATAAACGTTTCGCCGCGCGAAGAACGTGTAGATAATTGCAGATTACTACAAATCCTTTGCTATTTTTGTCGTCCGCTTGCCCGGATGGCGGAACTGGTAGACGCGCACGACTCAAACTCGTGTTCCGCAAGGAGTGTGGGTTCGATTCCCACTCCGGGTACAAAAGCTGCAAAGCGGCAGCGATAAAAGCACTTCCCTCGGGAGGTGCTTTTTGCGTTATCACCGCCAACGAGGAATGCCTTGGAATCGACAAGAGTCAACTGTTTGGCCTAGTTTTGACAAAAAATAGCCGGAATGAAAAACGTATCTCTTCTTTGCGCGGTTGCACTTCTATCATCAACGCTTAACGCTCAGTTGCAATTGTTTACTCCTGAGTCGGGCGAGTTTTTCACCCAAGGTGTTGGGGAGTATTTGACGATTTCTGAGGACACGGGAACCACAGGGCAAACCTGGGACTTTTCGGGTACGACCACTTTGCAGTCAGCATCTGCCAGCTTTGTAAGTACGGAAAGCACAGTTTTCGGCAAGTCGTTTGCGAATGCAGAGATTGCCGTTGAGGCTGGCAATACGAGCACCTATTATTCGTATGATGGTGCATATCAATACTACGGAGGAGTGGAGAACCAGTTGATTGTTGCCTATACCGATACAGAGGAGTATTTCCCATTGCCCTACAATGTTGATGACAATTGGGAAGATACTTTTGCGGCGACATTTGGAGCGGCGGGGATCACATTTGAGCGCTCAGGAACGATTTCGACGAACTGTGTGGCTCAGGGGTCGTTGACACTTCCGGGGGGACAGGTTTTGGAAGATGCGTATCGCATCTCTGTGAGTGAATACTTGATGGACTCCACATTCCTTGGGACGTACGAAGTTTTTACGGAAGGGGATTATTGGTTTGTGGAAGACTACCCACTTGTCGCTTTTGCCAATTTGACACAAACCACATTTGACACAACGACAGGAGGGGAGCCCATCACACAGGAGAATTCATTTTCCGTTTGGATGGAGTCCTACACAGTGGGCATTGACCCGGTTGTTGAGGCTCCTTGTTGGTCGATGACGCCCAATCCTGCATCTGCGCAGCTTACCATAGCACGCGGCAATTTTCAATTGCCTGTCGAATGTGTGGTGTACGGACTGGACGGTCGTGAAATGATGCGAGAGCTGATTCACCCGGGCATCCAAGTGAGTCGATTGGACGTGAGTCATTTGACCGAAGGCATTTATATGGTGCACTTGGGCGAAAGTCAGCAAGCACAGCGTTTGGTGATCCAGCGCTGATTCTGCGCTCGTTTCCTTCAGTACGCCCGGTCGTTCCGTCCCTCCACGTAGTAGACAAATGCGCGGTTAACCACCTTGTTTCCGCCCGGCGTTGGGAAGTTACCGGTGAAGTACCAGTCACCGGTATGGTCCGGGCAGGAAGCGTGCAACCCTTCGATGGTCTGGAAAACGATTTTCACTTCTGCCTTCATGTCTTTGGGGGTGAGTAGCAAAGAGATTTCTTCGCTGATTTCGTCTGCTGAGAAGGGCTCATAGATGGCTTTGACGCGGTTTACATTTTCTTCTTTGGGCAGCTCCAATTCTTTTTTGCACACTGCGTAAGTGTCATCGATTACCCCCTCCAGTCCGCGCTTTTTGAGGAGGCTTATGGCCGCCTGGAACGCGATGAAGTCACCCATTTTTGCCATGTCGATGCCGTAACAATCAGGATAGCGAATCTGCGGAGCGCTCGAAGCGACTACAATGCGTTTGGGCTCGAGTCGATCGAGAATGCGTAAGATGGATTTCTTCAAGGTCGTGCCGCGAACGATGCTGTCATCAATCACGACAAGGTTGTCCTTTCCTTTTCGGACTGTGCCGTAGGCAATGTCGTAAACGTGTGCCACCAAATCGTCGCGCCCCGTATCCTCGGTTATGAAGGTCCTGAGTTTCGCGTCTTTGATGGCAATCTTTTCAATGCGCGCACGCTCATCTAGAATGGCGCGAACTTCTTCAGGATCGGGATTTGCCCCCATTCCGATGATTCGAGAAATCTTGGCTTGATTCAGGTAATCTTCCAACCCCTTGATCAAGCCATAGAAACAAACTTCGGCCGTATTGGGAATGAAGCTGGTGACGGTATTGTCCAAATCGTGTTCGACGGCCTCGATGATCTGTGGGACCATGTTGCGCCCCAGTTCCTTGCGCTCGTTGTAGATGTCTTTGTCATTGCCGCGGCTGAAGTAAATCCGCTCGAAACTGCAAGCGGTGCGTTCTCCGGGTGACTTGACTTCAGGCATGCTCACCTCACCGTTGCGTTTGATGATCAACGCGTGGCCCGGTGCTACTTCTTGCACCCGATCAGCGGAAACATTGAACGCGGTCTGGATGACCGGACGTTCGCTCGCAACCACCACCACTTCATCGTCTTCAAACCAAAACGCGGGGCGAATTCCGTTGGGATCCCGCATGACGAAAGCGTCCCCGTGGCCGACCAACCCACACATGACATAACCTCCATCCAAGGAGTTTGCAGCATGTTTGAGGATCGTAGGGATTTCCAAATTTTCAGCGATGCGTTCGGAAATCTCGGTGTTTTCCAGTCCCGCATCTTTCAAAGAATCAAAAATGCGTTGATTCTCAACATCGAGGAAATGCCCAATTCGCTCCAAAATGGTGACGGTATCGGCTTGCTCTTTCGGGTGCTGCCCCAACCGCACGAGCTTCTCAAAAAGCTCATCGGTGTTCGTCATATTGAAGTTACCAGCGACCACGAGGTTGCGGGTGCGCCAATTGTTTTGCCGCAAAAACGGATGGCAATTTTCAACCTCGTTTTTGCCGTACGTCCCGTAGCGCAAGTGCGCGAGAAAGAGTTCACCCGTGAATGCGCGTTCGCGCTGCAAAAAAGAAGCGTCGCTCAGCTGAGATTTGTCGAGCCCTTCAAAGCGTGGCATGATGCGGCTGAACACATCCTGTATGGGACGTGAATCCACCGATCGAATGCGGGATATGTAACGCTTTCCGGGGGGAACATCGATCTTGATGTTGGCCAAGCCAGCACCATCTTGGCCGCGGTTGTGCTGCTTCTCCATGAGCAAGTACATCTTGTTCAGGCCATAGAAAGCCGTACCGTACTTGTCGATGTAATGCTGCAGTGGCTTTTTGAGCCGAAGCATTGCAATGCCACATTCGTGTTGGAGAAAATCGCTCATGCTGGATGCCAGTTTGCGCTTGATTGCCATGCAAATGTAGTGCCCGCCGCATCATGAAATAAGGCATGCGCCTGCATTTTTATCGCATCAGAATTCCCGGGATCGGTTTCCCTGAATCCCACCCGTGTGCACGAACAAAACACGAGAGCCTCGGTCAAATTGTTCGGGACGTTGCGCAGAGGGTGTTTGAAGAATTGCTTGCAATTTGAGCATTGTCTTGGCGGTATATACGCCATCTAGTTCAATGCCGGTTTCCGTTTGAAATTGGTCCATGAAGGCCTCAACCTTGGTCGGGATTTTCCCAAATCCACCTTGGTGTGCATCATGCCAAGGGGTCACTTCCTCCATGATTTCTGCGGCCCACCTTGAATCCATTAATGCATTGTCGAGTCGTTCTAGGATCAGGTTTCCCATGTCAACACCTTTGAGTGCGCTTCCCGCAAAGAGGTGGGACAAGCCGCGCAACCCAAGGGCGATTCCTGCGGCTGTAGCACCCGTTCCGGCGCTGACAACCACCGCATCCCACGGATGCTCGAGATCTTCGGAGGTGATCAAGCCTTGACAGCCCATGGTGCCAAATGCGTCGCCCGCTCCTTCAGGAATGATCCAAGGATTGCCGAATTGGTCGCGGAGCCATGCCTTGAAAAAAGGCAAGTGCTTCTCCCGGTATTCGGCCCTTGAAACGGGCACCAATTTCATCCCCCAATCCATGCAATCTTGCAGGGTGGGAGTGGGATTTGCCAATTCTTGTGGCTCGGCACGAACCATTCCTATTGTTGGGATACCCAGTGCCCTTCCGGTCGCGGCGGTCGCGTGCAGATGATTCGACCACGCTCCTCCAAATGTCAAGATTTTAGGCTGAGCCATGCGCAGGGCTCGTTCAACATGGTACTGCAGCTTCCAAGCTTTGTTTCCAGGCGCAGGACCGGAAACCGTGTCAAGTCGCCGCATGGAAAATTCAACCCCAGCTTCTTGGGCAATCGACCATGCGACGGGCTCTGTTCGGGGCCGAGGCAAGGAATGTGCCGAAGAATGTGCCGGGGGATGGGACGACGGTTTCATAGGTGGTAAATTTGCAACATGCGGAGCGATTTGGAACCCGAAGATTATTATTACAGCCCGGAAGGCTTCGTGGTCTTCACGGAACAATACCACCTCAAGCGAGGTCACTGTTGTCAAAGCGGGTGCAAACATTGCCCATTCGGCTACGATTCCCGCACTGGAAAAATTCGAAAACCATGACCACTTCCATGAACCCCGATGAGCTGAAGGCCTTTCAATTGGAAATTGCAGGAGGCATTCCAACCCCTTTGCCCGAGGCTTCACCGCGCTCAGCGAGCTTGAGCCACGCCCCAGTTCGCAAGGATATTTTGACACCGGCGGAAAAGGAGCTGGCGCTGCGCAATGCACTGCGTTATTTTCCTGTGGAAACACATCCGGTTCTTGCGCTGGAATTCGCACAAGAACTCAAGGATTATGGGCGCATTTACATGTACCGATTGCGTCCAAAACACCCTGTTTTTGCTCGGCCCATTGAAGCGTATCCCGCCCGATGCCAGCAGGCAGCTGCGATCATGTTGATGATTCAAAACAACTTGGACCCTGCGGTTGCGCAACATCCTGAAGAGCTCATCACCTATGGCGGAAACGGTGGGGTCTTTCAAAATTGGGCACAGTACCGGCTGACCATGCATTACCTCTGCCAAATGACGGAGGAACAAACGTTGGCGATGTACAGCGGCCACCCCATGGGATTATTCCCTTCGCACAAAGACGCGCCACGTGTTGTCGTTACCAACGGCATGGTCATTCCGAATTATTCGAAACCGGATGATTGGGAACGCATGAACGCGATGGGCGTATCGCAATACGGTCAAATGACCGCAGGTTCATACATGTACATTGGACCACAAGGCATTGTGCACGGCACCACGATTACGGTTTTGAATGCCGTGCGGATGAACGACAAAACGGGCACCGGTCCCGCCGGAAAACTTTTCGTGACGGCAGGTTTGGGTGGCATGAGCGGAGCCCAACCCAAAGCCGGTAATATCGCTGGGGTCGTCAGCGTCACAGCGGAAGTAAATCCGGACGCAGCGTACAAGCGACATGAACAAGGATGGGTGGACCATGTGGTCACGGATGTGGAAGAACTGGCCAAGCGAGTGAGGCGTTCGGTAGAAGCCAAAGAGGCAGTTTCCTATGCGTACCTCGGCAATGTGGTGGACGTTTGGGAGGAGTTTGATCGGGCAGATCTCTTCGTCGACTTGGGCTCAGACCAGACTTCTCTGCACAATCCTTGGGCAGGAGGATATTATCCCGCCGGACTTTCTTTTGATGCATCGAACGAAATGATGGCCCACGATCCTGATGGCTTTGCAGTTCATGTCAAGGAATCATTGCGCCGGCATGCGGATGCGGTCAATCGCCACACCGCTCAAGGGACTTATTTCTTCGATTATGGAAATGCTTTTTTACTAGAGGCTTCGCGGTCAGGTGCTGACATCATGAATGAGGATGGTACGGGCTTCCGTTATCCCAGTTATGTCCAAGATATCATGGGGCCGATGTGCTTCGATTTTGGTTTTGGTCCCTTCCGTTGGGTCTGTGCGAGTGGAGAAGCGGCGGACTTGGAATTGACGGATGCCATTGCCTGTGAGGTGCTTGAAGATTTGAAGAAAGAAGCGCCTGCTGAAATTCAGCAACAAATGGACGACAACATTCGCTGGATCAAAGGTGCTCAAGCCAACCGCTTGGTCGTGGGTTCCCAGGCGAGAATCCTTTACGCTGATGCGTTGGGCCGCATGAAGATCGCTAAGGCCTTCAACGATGCGATTGCCCAAGGTCGTTTGGCTGGGCCGGTGGTGCTGGGTCGCGACCATCATGACGTTTCAGGCACGGACTCCCCTTTCCGCGAGACCTCCAATATTTATGACGGATCGGCATTTACTGCGGACATGGCGGTCCAGAACTTTGCGGGCGATGCCTTTCGAGGAGCGACTTGGATTTCGCTGCACAACGGCGGTGGCGTTGGATGGGGCGAGGTGGTCAACGGTGGTTTTGGGATGCTGATTGATGGCAGTGCAGATGCAGAACGGCGGCTGACATCGATGCTTCATTGGGACGTCAATAATGGCATTGCACGGAGAAGTTGGGCCCGCAACGAAGGCGCAGAATGGGCCATCCAACGAGCCATGCAGCAAGAGCCGCTCCTAAAGGTCACCCTGCCAGCGCATGCCGACGATGGCCTCATCGCCGACGCACTGAAGTAATGGATGAATTGTCCGGACTGCCGGAATCTTGGCCCTTGAAAATCATTTGAGCAAGCGTTAAAAACTGCGGAAACGTTTTAACGATATTTTCGTTTCCAATGGGGAATATTCACCGTATTTTCGCGCTCCGAATGGCTAATATTGCACCACATCAAGGCATGGATCGTGCTGAATTTTTGCTCCAGCACGCGATGGAAATTTTCATGCGCTTGGGGATTCGTTCGGTGAACATGGCGGATTTAGCCAGTGAAATAGGGGTTTCCAAAAAAACACTCTACCTCCATTTCAAGGATAAGAATGACTTGATTCAACGGTGCATGAATGCACACTGCGATCAGATGGAACAGGTGATTTCAGAGGCGGAAAATCGCCAAGGAAATGCCATTGACTCGGAGTTGGCCATCATCGACTTCGTTCACGCCGTCATCACCAAGATGCATCCAAGCATGCTGCACGACCTGAGGAAGTACCATCCCATCGCATTTGACACCATCAATAAGCGTGAGGATGAGATCATTTTGGGCGCGGTAGAGAGGAACATTCAGCGGGGACAAAAAGAAGGGCTGTACCGCACGGATATCAGTGCAGTGCTGACCGCTCGGTTCTTGGTTGCTATTGGCTATGAAGTAAAAAAATGCGGAGAGCGCGGAACCTTCCAGGGAAAAATGACCTTGTCGGATTTGTATGTGCAGTCTTCCCTGTACCACATCCGCGCTATATCCACGGAAAAAGGTGCGAAGTACCTCGAAATCAAACTGGAAAAAGAAAAGCTGTTTCAATGAAGATGAACATCAATCCCTTTCAATCGGCCGTTCTGGCCATTGGCTTTGCAGCCTTTTTCTCGCTCCAAGGATCGAGCCAGCAGGTGTATTCCATTTCGTTGCAGCAGGCACAACAGATAGCCTTGGAAAAGGCATTTGCGGTGCAGTATGCAGCGCTGGATTTGCAGAAGTCCGAACGCGATGTCAAAGAAGTGCTCTCGAAAGGGCTGCCCCAAGTGAGCATTGTGGGGGATTACAGCCAATATATTGACATTCCTACACAAGTGGCTGCGGGAGACGTCTTTGGATTCCCGGCTTACCTCACGGATTTTTTCGGCGGGGTTTCGGAAGCTACCGGAGTTGACATTGATGCCCCTCCCTTCGATCCGGATGCTCTTTCCGAATTTCAATTTGGCCAGAGCCACACCGCCAATTACGGGGTGCAAGCTTCACAATTGATTTTCAGCGGCTCGTATTTCTTTGGATTGAAGGCTTCGCAATTTTTGGTGGAATCGCGTGAGCGCGGCCAGCAGCGCACTGCCGATGAGGTCATGCAGCAGGTAGCAGAAGCGTATCATTTTGTGCTTGCTGCGCGTGAAGGTTTGGCGCTGGCCAATGAAGCACTGGCGTTGGTTAAAGGCACGCGCGATGAGGTAGCCGCGATGAATGAAGCGGGGTTTGCAGACGAGCTTGCGGTGAGCCAAATGGACTTGGCCATCAATGACCTTGAGGCCCAGGTACTGGCTTCGCAGGGGCAAATCACCATGGCCCAGGGCTTGTTGCGCTTCCAGATGGGCATTGCTCCGGATGCGAAATTGACGCTGACAAATGGCATGGCCGACTTGATGGAGAACGGAAATGAGTTGGAATGGATGAGCCGTGATTTCAACCCGGAAGAAGTTCCAGGAATTCAAGAACAGGAACTTTTTTTGAATTTGGCAGAACTGGATGTGAAGAGCCAAATAGCAAAAGGTTGGCCGCAACTTTCAGCGTTTTACACCAATCAAAACAACGCTCAACGCGACGCCTTTGATTTCTTTCAAAAGGATAGGGCTTGGTATCCCGTTCAGTTGTGGGGCGTGAACTTTTCCATGCCTGTTTGGACGAGTTTTGGGGGACGCCAGGCAGTGGAGAAAAAGAAAATCAGCGAAGAGCGAGCTCGCGTGGGCCTGAATCAGATCACCCAAGCCGCAACCATGGAGTTTGACAATGCACAGGTGGGTTTTTCGAACGCGGTCGCTATGCTCAATAACGCGACCAACGGTGAACGATTGGCAGAAAAGATATACAACCAGTCAGAAATGCGCTACAAAGAAGGCATGGTTTCGAGTTTTGACATGAATGAGGCTCGAAACCAATTGCTCGAGGCCAAAATTCAAACACTCACGGCTTCATTGGAGTGGTTAGACGCCCGAGTCGCATTGCAAAAGGCCCTCTCCGCATTTGAGTGATTGCCCGAAAAAATCAAGAAAGAACAGAACGATGAATAGTATATACACAGCACGCATGAAAACAGCATTGGGCATTCCCACGGTGATTTTAATTTTGACTTTGGCCGGTTGTGGCTCATCCGAAACAGAAGTTTCAGAAACGAGCACATCTGAGCAGGAGACGCCCGTTTCGGACCTATTCAAGGTTGGCGTTACACGCATCATTCCGCAGGCATTCACCCACCGTTTTTCGGTTCAGGGCAATGTTGAAACGGACAGGAACGCTCTCTTGACAACGGAATTTGGGGGCGCCATCGAAGAGGTTTTGGTGCGCGAAGGCCAGCAGGTGTCGGAAGGTGCTCCTTTGGTGCGGGTCAATACCGATGTAATGGAGCGTTCAATGTCTGAATTGCAAACCCAGCTGGAACTTGCCCAAGCAGTATTTGATCGCCAAGAGCGTTTGTGGGAGCAAAAAATTGGTTCGGAGATTGAGTTCTTGCAAGCCAAGGCGCAATTGGAAGCATTGAAGCGGTCCCAGCAAACCTTGGAAGAACAAATGGAAATGGCATTGATGCGAGCGCCGTTTGCAGGAGTCGTGGATCGATGCCTGGCCAAAACCGGGGAATTTGCAATTCCGGGAGCTCCGCTGGTGCGCATTGTTGACTTGAAGGACTTGTATGTGCGAGCAAGCGTGAGCGATCATTATGCGGGCAAAGTAACCCAAGGCATGCCGGCGGAAGTCATCGTCAGCGGTGTGGATTCCATCCGCACCAAGGTGGCGCGTGTTGGGCAATTCATCAACCCTTCCAATCGAACCCTAGAGATTTCGTTGCCACTGCCCCAAGGCAGTAAGTTTTTACCCAACATGTACGCAAGTGTTTGGCTGCAAGACCTTGGCTTGGATAGCGCAATGGTTTTGCCGAGCGCATTGGTCCAGCAGGACATCAATGGCGACGAATTTGTTTTTGTGGCAGAAGGCAAAAGCGCCGTCCGCACCATCCGGAAAAAACTCATTGTTTCGGGCATGGGATCGGGCGATAACCTGCTCATCACTTCTGGCCTTGCATTTGGTGACGACGTGGTTTCCCGTGGGGCCAATCGCATAGTGGAAGGACAAGAAGTAAACCTCATTACGGACTGATTCGATGCAGGACCAACCCCAAAACCAAAAGGCGCGTGAGTTCGGATTGAGCTCATGGAGCGTGAACAATGCCACCACGGTATTTGTGCTTGTCGCCATCATCATTATTTCAGGGCTGTACAGCTACCTGACCGTTCCGAAGGAGAGTTTTCCTGAGGTGGTGATTCCCTAGGTATTCATCGGAACTCCTTACCCTGGAAACAGCCCGTCCAACATCGAAAAACTGATCACGCGCCCGCTCGAAAAAGAAATCAATACGATTACGGGGGTGGACGAAATCACATCAACTTCCATTCAAGGCTACAGCGCTGTGGACGTAAAGTTTGAATTCGATGTGACTTCAGACGAGGCGTTGCGCAAAGTCAAGGACGCGGTGGACCGCGCAAAGGCAGATCCGGATTTTCCGGATGATTTGCCTGCGGATCCCGATGTTTTTGCCTTGAATTTTTCCGAGTTGCTTCCGGTGATGAATGTCAACTTATCGGGCGATTTCAGCCTCGATGAACTCAAACGTTATGCCGAGGCGTTGGAAGAGGAAATTGAAGAGCTCCCTGAGATTTCCAAAGTGGACATTCGAGGGGTCATGGACAAAA
>Ga0206124_10003492_pt1 | contig 11023 bp, 8 predicted proteins | sample Helgoland_Spring_3_FD_148671 | JGI IMG/M metagenome (GOLD analysis project Ga0206124, IMG submission 148671) | Pelagic subsurface seawater microbial communities from Kabeltonne, Helgoland, North Sea - Helgoland_Spring_Bloom_20160321_2 | ecosystem: Environmental > Aquatic > Marine > Epipelagic ... | reverse complement strand
ACCGATGAGTACGGCGATGGTGCAGGTAGATAAGAACCAACGGCATTATATTCCACAGCTACCGGCACATTTAATTCACGAAGACTATGCCTTTTGGCTCACCCTGTTCCAAAAACGTCCTATTCAGGTAGCGTATGCGGAAGAGGCTACCGCACATTTGTTACAATCAGCAGGATCTCGTTCGGCCAACAAGTGGCTTGCGGCAAAATCACATGCCTATATTTTGGCCACGTATGGCGGTGTGCCCAGATTTAAGCTTGCCGCATTGATGGTGAGTTATGCCTACAACGCCAGTAAAAAAAGAATCTTAGGAAGATTGTTTACCTTTCCGTTACTTTTACATTAAACGAGTTATTTAATTTCACTATAGTCATGATATCTTTACACCATAAGCCAACCAAGTATGTACTAAGAAGGTTCAGCCTTTTTGCGCTGGTTCTGATTTCGGTTTCGGTCGCCAGAGCGCAAACCGTTCCTGTAGGCATGCCGTTCTTCGACGATGCCTTGCACCGCGCTCAGCTCATGGGCTTGGTCGATTCCAATGTGTCGTTTATGATTCGTCCGGTACAACCAGGACGTGCCTTAGGCATCCAAAATCCGAATGGCTTGGATACGCATTTATTTCCCAACGATACCAATCATTATTCGCCGTTTACGGATTTTTCGTTTAAAGAAAATAAACTAAGAATTAGTTTACTTCCCGTCTATTTTCATACACGGTATAACGGTCATCATCCCTACGGATGGGCGGATGGACCCATGGTTTCAGCAAAGGGTTGGCAGCAGTACATTTCAGCGGGTGTGTATGCCAAAGCGGGCCCTTTAGAAGTGCAATTCCGTCCTGAGCTGGTCAAAGCGCAAAACAAAGAATTTCAAAATCCTCCGTTTAGAGCAAGACAAATAGATTTCCCAGAGAGAATGGGGCAAGATGCCTATTCGGAACGCTTTATGGGACAGTCATTTGCTAGATTAAATGTTGGCCCTGTAACTATGGGGTATTCTACCGAAAATATATGGTGGGGAGCCGGCACCAAAAATGCTATTATCATGAGCAATAATGCCCCAGGATTTGGGCATTACACCATCAATACCAACAAACCGGTAAAAACACGGATAGGGACCTTTGAGGCCCAAATGGTGGCGGGCAAACTGAAGCATTCAGGTTTCCAATATCCGTTGAGGTATACCGGTGGCGAATGGCCACCCATTGCCGGAGATGTGGTTCCCGATACCTCAGCACCTCAATTTCACAGTTATTTTAACGGGGTCACGGCGGTATATCAGCCTAAATGGACACCAGGCTTGTTCTTAGGGGCTACACGTATTGTGCAGGTTTCGGGTGAACCTACAAAAGCATCCGATTACTTTAGTGTCTTATACCTGAGTCCTCGTAATGAACAGCTAGGTACTAATACAGGAGCCCTTAATCGTAATCAAATTGTTTCGTTATCCTTTCGCTATTTATTTGCTAAGTCCCATGCCGAAATATACGGAGAAGTGGGACGAGAAGATTGGGCATGGGATATGGAAGATTTCTTAACACGTCCTGCGGCTACCACGGCCTGGATGGGCGGTGTTCGCAAGTTGCAGCCCATGCCCGGAAAAAACAGATGGCTACAGGTAATGGCTGAAGTCACCAAGATACAAGCACCGATGGATAATTATTTGCAACCCAGTTCTTTATTGGGCTACAGTTTCTATACCAACGGTAATGGCGTGGGATGGACCAATAACGGACAGGTACTCGGTGCAGGTATTGGCCCGGGGAGTAATATGTTTACCATCGGAGCAACTTACTTGAATGGATTCAAAACGTTCGGATTGCATTTTGAGCGGGTATCCTATAACAAAGATTTATACTATGGTGCCATCGATTACCTATTTTTAGGCGGAACCAATCCCTATTTTAAAGATATCAGTAAAATGTACACCGATTGGGGATTTCTGTTGAATCACCATACGTCCTATGGAAAATTGTTTGTAGGCTATAATCTGCATATTCTTCGCACCTACAACTTTCAGTGGAATTATGATCCTGATGGCGTTGCCGGTGATTTTCGCTTTCCGGGAATCAATGCCTGGTCGGTTAATTTAGAAATCAGTGCCGTATACCGTTTTTAAACAGAATCGTAAAAAAATGATCTCCGCTAACGCTTTAAAACCTATAATTGAGTAATTTTGCTACTCGTTTTGCATCATGATAGAAACATTAATATCGTCTAAAACCCGGGTTAAGTTATTGCTTAAGTTCTTCTTGAACAGCAATAATAGCTCCTATCTGCGGGGTTTAGAGTCTGAATTTGGTGACTCTACCAATGCAATTCGCATCGAACTCAACAAGCTAGAAGGCGCAGGATTGTTGTCTTCGGAGCTCAGCGGCAACAAAAAATTCTTTAAAGCCAATACAAATCATCCTTTTTTTGGAGACATCCATAGCCTATTGCTAAAATATACAGGACTCGACGGTATTTTAGATCGAATTGTGGAAAGTCTCGGAGATCTAAAGTATGTGTTTGTGGTGGGAAAACTGGCCAAAGGACTTTCTAGTGATATAGTGGATTTAGTTTTTGTAGGAGATATCGACAAAGCGTATTTGTTTGAAGTTGTCCAAAAAGCAGAACTAAAACTAGGAAAGAAAATCAAATATATATGTTACGCATCTGCTGAATTTACCCCGGCAGAACTGAGTCAACATACAGACCATTACCTCCTTCTTTGGAGTAAATAGTCTCTTTTAGCATACCTCATGCCAATCCGTCGCTGTGACTGAAGTGGCGAAGCCGTTTTTATAGACCAATAGATTTACTTGGTAATTATTGAGGTGTTTCGTGATAAGATAATACTTAGAACGTTCTACAATATGTTGTATTCTAGTTTAACAGTTTAAAAGTTTAACGCTTCGCTGTTTAGGGGTTTACTTGGTAGTTCTTGAGGTGTCTCCTGTACAGACAATACTAAGTACTTTTTAGAATATGTCCTAATGTAGTTTAAGAGTTTAAAGTTGAGAGTTTAATGTTGATGGTTTTGAGAGTTTAGCGCTTCGAGGTATAGGCGACTAGTAAATCTCTAAACTTTTAAACTTCTAAACTCTTAAACTTATTAGGTGCTCCAAAGTATAGATATTTCTAGTAAATCCATTAACCAATAACCAATAACCATCAACCAATAACCCCTAAACTTCTAAACTCTTAAACTTAATTGGTGCTTCGAAGTATAGATGTTTCTAGTAAATCCATAAACTTCTAAACTCTTAAACTTTTAAACTTATCCAACGCTGCGGTATTCAGATGTTTCTAGTATCTCACTAAACTTCTAAACTCTTAAACTTATTAGGTGCTCCAAAGTATAGATATTTCTAGTAAATCCAATAACCAATAACCAATAAACTCTTAAATTCACAAAACCATGCGAAACATACTCATCACCGGCGGTGCAGGATTTATAGGATCTCATGTAGTGCGCTTGTTTGTAAATGCCTTTCCTTCGGATAAAATTTATAATCTAGATGCGCTGACCTATGCAGGTAATCTAGAAAATTTGAAAGACATCGAGCATGCAGCCAACTACGAATTTGTGCATGCCGATATCCAAGATTTAGAAAAACTAGAAGCGATTTTTAGCGACAAGAAAATCACGCATGTAGTCCATTTAGCGGCAGAGAGTCACGTAGATCGAAGCATTACCGATCCATTGGCCTTCGTAAAAACCAATGTCTTGGGTACGGCTAATCTACTGCAAGTAGCGAAAGAGGCTTGGAAAAATGACTTTTCTAATACCTTATTCTACCACGTAAGCACCGATGAAGTATATGGTTCGTTGGGCGATACCGGTTTCTTCTACGAAGATACGGCCTACGATCCCCGCAGTCCTTATTCAGCAAGCAAGGCCAGCAGCGATCACTTTGTGCGCGCCTATTACCATACGTATAATTTACCCGTGGTGATTTCGAATTGTTCGAATAACTACGGACCGAATCATTTTCCGGAAAAACTAATTCCGCTGATGATTAACAATATCATTCACAACAAACCTTTGCCCGTGTACGGTGAAGGATTAAATGTACGCGATTGGTTGTTTGTACTCGATCATGCACGTGCCATTGAAACGATTTTCAGTAAAGGTACGGTGGGCGAAACCTATAACATAGGAGGACACAACGAGTGGACCAACATAGACTTGGTACACGTGCTGTGCGATACCATGGATGAAAAACTAGGCCGTACAAAAGGCGATTCTCGCAAGTTGATTTCCTATGTGAAAGACCGCGCAGGACACGATTTGCGCTATGCTATTGATGCCAGCAAACTGCAAAACGAATTAGGTTGGGAGCCGAGTTTACAATTTGAAGAAGGCTTGAGCAAAACCATCGATTGGTACTTGAGTAATACCGATTGGTTAGAGAATGTAACCAGCGGTGCATATACCGCCTACTATCAAGCGGCGTACGAAACCAAATAATACCGACAAGCTCCGAAAAGGCATAATATAAGGACTTGAATTACGCAACGCTTCTCGAATTAGCCATCAAAGCAGCCTACACGGCCGGAGAAGAAATTCTACTCGTGTACAACGCAGGCGAGATAACGGTCGACTATAAAGTGGATAACAGTCCGCTTACCCTAGCCGATCAACACGCGCATCTAGCCATTGTAGCAGGTTTAAAATCATCTGGTATTCCTATACTGAGCGAAGAAGCAGAAGAAATTCCGTACGACGAACGAGCCCAGTGGGAAACCTTCTGGATGGTAGATCCACTCGACGGTACCAAAGAGTTTATACAACGAAACGGAGAATTTACGGTGAATATAGCCTTAATGCAGCATAACCAACCCGTGCTAGGCGTGGTGTACGCGCCGGTTTCCGGTCAATTGTTTTATGGTGGAACGGCGTTAGGCTACGCAGCTGTGAAAGAAGGCGAAACGACCCGTCGTTTAGTAACACTACCGAAGCGTAACTTACAAGCGTTGCACCAAAGCAAAAATACCAACATCATCTCCTCCAGGTTTCATCAAAACCAAGAGACGACCGATTTTGTCCAAGAATTTGACGAACCATGCCTAGTTACCATGGGAAGTTCATTAAAATTTATGCTACTGGCGCAAGGCGATGCCGATGTCTATCCGCGTTTTGCTCCGTGTATGGAGTGGGATACTGCCGCCTCCGATGCCATTCTCCGAGCGGTAAACCGTGGTATTTATCAGGTCAATGCGATGAATAAAATTACCGTTCCTTTGGAATACAATAAAGACTACTTACTTAATCCTTCATTTATAGCGTATTAATAAACAAATGAATCCTATTCAAATGGTCGATTTGCAAGCCCAATACCAGCGGTTAAAGCCGGAATTGGACGCTGCCATGCTGGGTGTAGCTGCCGATTGCACCTTCATCAAAGGACCAGCCTTGGCAGAGTTTGAAGCAAATTTAGCCGCATACTTAAACGTGAAACACGTTATTGGAGTAGCCAACGGTACCGATGCCTTGAAAATAGCCTTTAAAAAACCCGGAGACGAAGTAATTGTACCTTCATTTACCTACGTGGCCACCGCAGAAGTGATTGGCCTTTTAGGGCTCACTCCTGTAATGGTGGATGTAGATCTGGAAAGTTTTACCATTTCTATCGACCAAATCAAAAAGGCAATAACGACTAAAACAAAAGCCATCGTTCCGGTACACCTGTACGGACAAAGTGCCGACATGGAGGCGATTTTGGCTATTGCCAAGGAACACCAACTGTATGTGGTTGAAGACAATGCCCAAGCCATCGGCAGTAATTTTACGTTTTCCAACGGAGAAACAGCCAAAACAGGCACCTTAGGCGATATCGGTTGCACGTCTTTTTTTCCCAGTAAAAATCTGGGTTGCTTTGGCGATGGCGGTGCCATGTTTACCAATAACGATGAACTAGCATCCCGCATACGCATGATTGCCAATCACGGTCAACCACGCAAATACATACATACCGTATTGGGCGTAAATAGTCGCCTAGATACCATACAAGCCGCGATTCTCAAGGTAAAATTAAAGGAATTAGATGATTTTGCACGAAGAAGACAGGCGGTAGCTGCTAGATACGACGCAGCGCTTATACGTGTACCGGAAATCGGCATTCCTAAAGTGATGACGTATTCCACGCATGTGTATCATCAGTATACGGTGAGGGTCACCAACGGTAAACGGGATGAACTGCAGGCCTTTTTAAAAGAAAAAGGAGTCCCCAGTATGATTTATTATCCGATTCCGTTGTACGACCAAGAAGCATTTGCCGGATATCACGATGGCGTAAGACATACGAACACCGAACAACTCTGCCAAGAAGTTATTTCATTTCCCATCCATACCGAGATGGAACTAGACGAATTAGAATACATTATAAAATCAATAAAATCTTTTTTTTAGCAAAATGAGTAAAATAAAATTCGGCGTTATAGGATGCGGACATATTGGAAAACGACATGCATCCATGGTACAGCAAAACAGCGAGTGTGAACTCATAGCGGTGTGTGACGTTGCGGATAAAGCTACCTTGGGATTAGAAGGAATTGAGGTCCCTTTTTACCAAACTCCCGAAGAAATGTTGGCGAATGAGCCTTCTATAGAGGTGGTGTGCATTTGTACACCCAATGGATACCATTTCCAACACGCCAGTTTGTGTTTAGATCACCACAAACACGTTTTGGTAGAAAAGCCCATGGCCTTAACCAAGTCCCATTGCGAGGCACTTCTTTTTAAGGCGTTGAATGTCTCTAAAAATGTATTTTGTGTGATGCAAAATCGCTATTCACCGCCGTCTATTTGGTTAAAAGAGTTGGTAAACTCAGGCCAATTAGGCGATATATACCAAGTACAAGTTAATTGCTACTGGAACAGAGATGATCGGTATTACTTTAAAAATGGCGAAAAACATGCATGGAAAGGCACACAAGACTTAGACGGTGGCACCTTGTTCACTCAGTTCTCACACTTTGTAGACTTACTGTATTGGATATTTGGGGACATTACCAACATCCAAGGCAAGTTTAATAATTTTACACACTCCCATTCTATTGCTTTTGAAGACAGCGGTTTGGTATCCTTTGATTTGGTGAATGGAGGTATGGGCTGTCTCAACTATTCCACTGCCGTTTGGGATAGTAATTTAGAGAGCAGCATTACCGTCATCGCGCAAAACGGATCTATCAAAGTAGGAGGGCAGTACATGAACGAAGTGGACTATTGCCACGTAAAAGACTATACATTTACCCCATTAGCCGAGAGCAATCCAGCCAACGATTACGGACATTACAAAGGTTCCGCCAACAACCATCCCTTTGTTTTTGAAAATGTAGTAGACGTCATCAAAGGCCGAAAACCAATCGCTACCAATGCCTTAGAAGGCTTGAAAGTAGTGGATATAATTGAAAGGATTTATGCGTTACGTTAATTGTGAATAGTTTAGAAGATACTGGTAACTTATATAGAACGAAGAATTCATATCAGTTTAAAAGTTTAAGAGTTTAAAAGTTTAGTGATTTATTGGAAAACTATCAAACGATGAACTATTGAGATATAAGGTTGTAAGTTTAGTAGTCTATCGTATTACTAGAGACCCTAAACAGCGAAGCGTTAAACTCTCAACTTTAAACTCTCAAAACCCTCAACTTTAAACTCTTAAACTCTTAAACTACATTAGGAGATATTCTAAAAAGCACTTAGTATCGTCTCATCACGAAACACCTCAAGAACTACCAAGTAAACTATACTATAAATCTTAGCATCACTTATGGCACAAGGTGAAATCGTTTTATATAAAGCGCTCGACAATGCTGAATTTCAAATTGAGGTTAGGGTTGAAGATGAAACTGTTTGGCTTAATCGAAATCAAATTGCAATTTTGTTTGGCCGGGATATAAAAACAATTGGTAAACATATAGCAAATGCCCTAAAGGAAGAACTTGGCTCTTTTGCAGTTGTCGCAAATTTTGCGACAACTGCAACCGACGGGAAGGTTTACCAAGTTGAACACTTTAGTTTAGATATGATTATCTCAGTAGGATATAGAGTAAAATCAAAAAGAGGAATTCAATTTAGGGTATGGGCAAATAGCATTTTAAAAGATTATTTATTAAAAGGCTATGCCTCAAATCAACGTTTTGAAAGGATTGAAAACGATGTTGATTATTTAAAAAGAAAGGTTGATGAATTGAGGAGTCAAATTTCTGAAATATCACGAATGCTATCTGGCTTGATAAATTCTCAATTAAAAGAAAATTAGTTAGTATAAGGAAGCATAAACTAAACCGATTTAAACTTTAAACTCTCAACTTTAAACTTTAAACTCTCAAAACTTTAAACTTTAAACTCTCAAAACTCTCAACTTTAAACTCTCAAAACTCTCAACTAAACAAAATGAAAGGAATTATACTCGCCGGAGGCTCAGGAACCCGTCTATATCCCATAACCAAAGGAATCAGCAAGCAATTGATGCCCATTTACGACAAGCCGATGATATACTATCCGCTGTCGGTATTGATGTTGGCAGGGATTAACGAGATATTAATCATTACCACCCCAGAAGACAACGAGCAGTTTAAACGCTTGTTAGGTGACGGATCCCAAATAGGATGTAAAATAGAATACGCCCAACAAGAAGTACCCAACGGACTGGCGCAAGCCTTTGTAATAGGAGAGGAGTTTATCGGAGGCGATTCGGTGGCGCTTATTTTAGGAGATAATATCTTCTACAAATCGGGGATGACTACCTTTTTAGAAGCGTGTAAAAATCCCCAAGGCGGTATCGTATTCGCCTACCAAGTAACCGATCCAGAGCGTTATGGCGTGGTGGAGTTTGATGCTGATTTTAAGGCGCTATCTATTGAAGAGAAACCCCAAGAACCTAAATCGGATTATGCCGTGCCGGGTTTGTATTTCTACGACAATTCAGTGGTAAAAATAGCCAAAGAGCTAAAACCATCCGCCAGAGGCGAATATGAAATCACGGATGTAAACAAGCATTATTTAGCTGCAGGAAATTTGTCGGTACACGTATTCGATAGAGGAACAGCCTGGTTAGATACCGGCACCTTTGACTCCTTACACGATGCATCTGAATTTGTACGGGTAATCGAAAAACGACAAGGATACAAAGTAGGCTGCATCGAAGAAATCGCGTACCGTAAAGGTTTTATTACCAAAGAACAATTGCTTCAACTGGCCCAAGAAATAGAAAAAAGCGGGTACGGCGTGTATTTGAAGCGCGTGGTAGGAGTGAAGTAAGTATAGTTGAAAGCTCAACGGCAGATTAAACGTCCAAACTCCGATCACAAAAGGACGGTGTACTTCGTGTGTATTAAAAACTAGATTTAGCTGAATTAGGTTGATAACTATAAACACACTATTGAGTACTTTTGTTACTCAATATAAAAGCCTAATTAATTCTTCGGTAAATACACTATCCTTTGTAAAACAAGGGACTCAGGAGGCGGAGCTGTGTAATAAGCACACGTAAATTCAGGTCTATTAGGGCCAACTGGTCTTTGACCGATAAAACGCATACGCTTAACTGATTTTAAAAACGATATCAAAGTACTTATCTTTGATTTGCCAAAATATATAAACGATTAATATGTTATTCAAAAAGAAAGCGATTCTTTTTTTGCTAATGCTCTTCGCGTACAGCCATGCGGCACTCGCGCAAGTGGTTTCTCCGGCGATGCTACTCTCAGGAAAAAATGAGCTGGCCGCGAAAGGGATTTCGGAAGACCAACTTAAAGCAAAGTTGGCCGAAAAAGGCGTAAACGTAGCCAATATAAAACCGGAAGATCTTCCAGGCTTAAAAACCACTATAGAAGAGGCAGTAAGGGAACTAGAAGCAGAGAAGGCAGCAAAACCGGCAGGCGCTGCGGTAAAAGTTGCGGCACCTGTGGTGGAAGCTACAGCTCCTGATGCTGTAATTCAAGTAAATAGCACTCCTGAGTTAAGTGCTACAGAAGTGATCGAGGTGGTAGAAAAGGTAAAAGAAGGTGCAACTGTAGAAGAGGCTGAAGCCGATTTTAAGGCAGAGCATGTGGGCAAGGATGAAACCGCCATTTATGGACATTCGTTGTTTTTTGATAAAACCTTAGATTTTTACCGAACACTTCAAACCGCAAGTACGCCTGATTACTATGTGTTGGACGTGGGAGATAAAATAAGCATTAACATTTTTGGCACCTCTCAAGACGATTTAATTTATCAAATTGAAGAAGATGGGTTTATACGTCCAACGGGCATGTACAAGATCTACTTGAAAGGTGTTTCACTCGCTAAAGCCAGAGAATTACTCTACAAGCGTTTTCAGCAGTCGTATATTTTTAACAAGGGACAGTTTAACTTGGAAGTAACTACAGCTCGTACCATTACCGTAAATATTTTTGGTGCGGTACAAAATCCAGGTTCCTATACTATTTCTTCGCTCAACAATGCACTTCATGCGATACTCGCAGCAGGCGGTCCTACCAAAAATGGTTCGGTGCGTGCCATCAGAGTACTAAATGGAAACAAGGAATATACGATTGACGTATACGAATTTTTAACCAACCCTAAAAAAGCGGCAGGTTACGGATTACAAAATAATAGCGTAATCTTTATTTCACCGATCCGAAATTTAGTGAGCTTAACAGGCCCATTTACCCATACAGGTAAATTTGAGATGCTGCCTAAAGAAAATATCGCTGACTTGTTAAAAATAGCCGGCGGTGTACGAAAAAATACCGTTTTGGCAAATTACAACATCATTCGCAACAACGGTTTACAGGATAGTTTATTTACCTACGATTACCAACTTACCCAAAAAATGGTCTTAGAAGACTTAGATCGGGTAGTATTTAAATCCAGTGAGAAAAATTATCAAAACTATGTTTCTATTACCGGTGCAGTTCGTTACGGAGGACAATACGAGTTTTCCCAGTCACTTAGCATTGCCGAGGTATTGACCAAAGCAAATTTGGAAGAATTTGCACGTACAGACGTGGCCTACCTTACCCGTAAGAACATAGACGGAACC
>Ga0206124_10003491_pt1 | contig 11023 bp, 15 predicted proteins | sample Helgoland_Spring_3_FD_148671 | JGI IMG/M metagenome (GOLD analysis project Ga0206124, IMG submission 148671) | Pelagic subsurface seawater microbial communities from Kabeltonne, Helgoland, North Sea - Helgoland_Spring_Bloom_20160321_2 | ecosystem: Environmental > Aquatic > Marine > Epipelagic ... | reverse complement strand
TTTTGTATACCTCCTCCAGCACCGTCCGCAATCAAGGTCACCAGCCACTGTGGTAGATGAAGAGCGGTGAGCAGTTGTCGTGGCAACTCCACAAAAATGGCCCCGGCTGCAATATCAAAGAAATCAATAAAAGCGCCACCAAAATTGATGGTCACCATAAACATCAGAGATACATCACCCCAAGAAAGGCGGGGAAGGCCAGGAACCGGTTCAGCAATATGGCATCGAGATAGTCAGAAATTGATCTCCTGGCTTGGGTGTCGTGGTGAACAGCGCCGGCAGTGGTCTTGTTGATCCAGCTATAACGATCAGTAATTAGGGCGTCAGCGGCACTGCAATTGAGCTGTTGCTCCAGGATGTCTACCACAGCTTCCATTTTCCGCTGTAAGTCTTCTGGAAACTGGTTGAGTACCGCTGCATCTCGTTCTAGTACAGCAGTTGCCTGTAGCCGAGAGGTCTCTGGCTGGTGCTGAGCCATCAATGCAAGGAGTTGTTTTGCCGTATTTTCCAGTGGATCAGATACCGTGACCGGGAGCGGTTTGTAATTTTGTTTGTGCAGGTAGTTGCTGGCCACATCGATTAATGTCCCGATCCCCTCTCGGCGACTAGCCACCAGTGATACCACCGGAAAACCTATTTTTTCTGAGAGTTCATAGGGGTCAATATGAATACCGTTTTGGTCTGCCACATCCATCATATTCAGCGCTATGACGATGGGGATGCCGGCATCCATCAGCTGAGTGGTGAGGTAGAGCCCGCGCTCCAGGCAGGAAGCATCAATAATATTGACAATCAGGTCGGCAGAGTCTTCCAGAACAAACCGTTGAGCAATTTGTTGGTCAAGAGAGTCTTCTTCGCAGGAAACGTGTAATGAGTAGGTGCCCGGCAGATCTACTACCTGGAACGTGGCGTCAGCGTGTTTAAAGTGCCCTGTTTTTTGCTCTACGGTGACGCCTGACCAGTTGCCTACTTTTTGGTGGGTGCCGGTTAGTGCGTTGAATAGAGTCGTTTTGCCACAGTTTGGATTTCCCACCAAGGCAATGGTGAATTCTTGATTCATAGCCGTTCTACTGTCATCCCTTCTGCCTCATGAACCCGTAAGCTGAGGCGGAATCCTCTAACAAGGATTGCTACTGGGTCACCCAGAGGCGCGCGATGCTGCACCAGGAAAGGTGTACCAGGTGTTAACCCCAAGCTCATCAGCCGGTTTCGGTATGACTCGGGGACGTTCCTAAAGCCACTGACTTTGGCGCGGTCACCAGTTTGTAGTTGATCGAACTGTACTGTCATAAATGGCATGCAATCATTGTGAATGATAATGATTATCAGTTATATTAAGTGGAGAAGCAATAAGTACTGAGTAGTTGTAGGGACTTTATTTCAATCCAATTGATTTAGAGCAATCGGACTATTGGAGGCTTGCGGTGCTTAAGTGGGGGACTGTAATGGATAGCAGAAAATCTCATGTACAAGCCAAGCTGCCGTGTTGAGCCTAATTGAGTGATTGTAAAAGAGCCAATGTGTTATTGCGGCTGTTATCTATGGCCTGAGTAATGGCGTCGGCACTATCTTGATTGCTTCCGAGCCCTTGCCAATGGTAGCCCCAGGTGTCCGTTAGCTCTTTTGTGCTTTCTGGTACTGGGGTAGGTAATAACATGGACAAGTCACGAATTGTTAAGACATAAGCCCAGCCAGCGCGAGGATTGCCCTTGTCCAATTCCTGATCATAGTGACGGTGAAAAACCAGCTGTTGTAGCTCCCCTAGCTTGAGCAGGGTTTCGAATGCAGCGACTCGATAGTTACGATTTTCTTCCGTTTGTTCATTGCGCCAACTGGTATAACTCAGGCTGTTTTTACCGCAATGACCAAGCTGACCAGTGCAACAAAATTGCGCCGAAATTGTTCAAGAATACTTAGGTCGGGCGATCTCATGAATTCATTGGCTCCCTATGGGTTGGTTCCCTATAGAATGGTCCCTTATGATCGGGTCTTTATAAGAGTTGCTTTATATAAATTACCATAAGAATGAGTATAAGCCAGTTGTGTAACGCATAAATATAAAGAGTAGAGTAGATTATAAATGGCCGAATCTTGTTTGGTTGGAGTGGTGGGCATCTAATAGTTTAAGTCTCGCTCGTGTCCCAACTTAAATAGGTAATGCTATGTATAAATTAGTTTTCTTTGTTCCAGTGAGTCATGTAGATGCAGTGAAACAGGCTGTGTTTGATGCAGGTGCCGGATGCATAGGTGATTATGAATACTGTTCTTGGCAGGTGTTAGGTGAAGGACAGTTTCGTCCATTGCAGGGGAGTTCACCTTACCAGGGGCAGGTGGGTGAGCTGGAAAAGGTTGAGGAGTATCGAGTTGAGATGGTCTGTGCAGATGAGGTGATCCAAGGAGCCGTAAAAGGGCACTTTTAACATCCCACCCTTATGAAGAGCCTGCCTATGATGTATGGCCGCTAACAGAAATTATGGTATAGATCGTTTTGGTAGCGTTGGGTGCTCAGTCATCACTTCATTGATAAGTATTCACAGCAATCAGTCAGGACCTTGGGCTTTGCCATGGTCGTTCGATGGTGCCGGTTCGCACATCAGTTCGGTCACATTTAGCATCTTCAAAATGATAGTGCAGCGCTAGTTCAATCACGGGAAAGGCTAGTTCATGCCAGGGAATATCCTGTTCTCGAAACAGTTCCACCTCTAGAGATTCGGCGCCGGGGCTAAAATTCATATTGTTCATCATGCCGCGATAGAAAACATAAACCTGGTTGATGTGGGGGATATCGAAGATACCACTTAGTCTAGGGTTGTCGATTCGGGCATTAGCTTCTTCTACACACTCACGAAGTGCCCCCTGAAGAGTAGATTCACCATTCTCCATAAATCCTGCTGGCAGTGTCCATAGTCCGTATCGTGGCTCGATTGCACGTCGGCACAAAAGGACTTGATCACCTACAACGGGGATGCATCCAGCAATAACGCGGGGATTTTGATAGTGGATGGTATCGCAGTGGTCGCAAACATGTCGTTCACGGTTGTCTCCATCTGGAATTTTAAGACTGATAGATTTACCGCATTGACTGCAAAAGTTCATAAAACATCTCTAAAGTAATAAAAAGCACTGTTTCAGTGATTAGTATATATAAATGTGGGCTACTTTCTAAAATGGCTAAGATATGTTGAGCTTAATTACACACCGACTGGAATCCCTTCCAATTGGGCGTTCAATGCCCATTGATGACGAATTGGGTGAGGCGGCTATTTTGCTTGCGCTGACCTGCGAGCAGGATGACCCCAAAATTATTTTAACCAAGCGTGCTGAACACCTTAGATCCCATGCTGGTGAGGTGGCCTTTCCGGGCGGCAAGTGGGAGCCGGGCGATAATGACTTGTTAATGACAGCGCTTCGGGAAACACATGAAGAAATAGATTTGCCACCAGAGTCGGTTGAGGTGATTGCCAGTTTGCCGGTAAATCAGACCCGGCACAGCATGCGAGTGAGTTTCTACGTAGGGCTGGTGTCTCCTGAGCAATCATTCACGGCTAATCCTGATGAGTTGGATGCCGTGTTTCGTGTGCCGCTTCGGTATTTTCTGGATCAATCTAACCTGACGGTTGAGCGCTTCACCGGTCCTGATTACAGTCTACATATGCCCTGTTATATTTATCAGGGCTATCGTATTTGGGGTTTTTCTTTGGTGGTGCTGATCAATTTTCTCAATCTGACATTGGATGCAGGTATCAATTTGTACTACCCGGACAAGTCTGACCTAAGGCCCAATATCGATTGATTCATTAATATGACAAAGTTTGTCCAGATTATCATTGGAATATAGTTGCAGCTCCATTGTTGCAACTTGGGGCTTATTTACCCGATAATTTCTCTCCTCTAAATCCATCACCATTAACCTATATTGGAAGAACTATGTCAGGAACCATCACTTCACCCTGTGTTTCGATCTGTGCGATGAACGAAAAGGATCTTTGCATTGGTTGTTATCGCACTTCCAAGGAAATTAGAGAGTGGCTATTGATGGAGGATGACGAGCGATTGGATGTCATTGTGAAGGCGGGAGAGCGAGCGAGAGAAAATAATCCCTTTGCCTGATATTGGGCGGTCAGTTCATTCTCTGTAGTTAGTTGGGGCGCGATTCCCGGCTTGTGGAGAAAGAACGCAGTATGAGCTAGTCTTCGTCTTCTTCGTCAGTGTCATCACTACTGTTTTTGAGCAGCAAGCGTTTAACCCTCAGTTTGGCCACCATCTTGTTTTTTAGCTCCAGCGTTTCGAAGCGATAGGGCCCAATAGTAAATGTTACGTGGCCATCGGGAATATTTTCCAAGTGCTCTAATGCAAGGCCATTGATCGTTTTCGGGCCATCGGTTGGCAGGTCCCAGTTGTTAGCCTTGTTTATATCTCGAATGGTGGCTGAGCCACCTATTTCGTATATGCTCTTGTCCAGAGCGACAATCTCTTCCTGTTCATCTTCTGCTTTATTCGTGGTGAAATCGCCGACAATCTCCTCGAGAATATCCTCCATTGTCACCAGTCCTTCAACTTCACCGTACTCGTCCACCACCAGCCCAATGCGCCGCCGGTCGCGCTGAAAGTTTAGCAACTGCTTGTTGAGAGGGGTGTTTTCCAGCACGAAGTTAGGTTCTCTGGCAAAACGTTTGATAGCTTCCTTGGTTAAGCCTTCTCCTCCACTGCGTAACAAGCGGGTAACAGACTTCATATGTAAAAGCCCATGCACATTGTTGATGTTGCCACTGTATATCGGCAGGCGGGTATACCCACAGTTGATAATGGTATCGAGTAGCGCTTCGATATTTTCCTCCATGTCGAGCCCCACAATTTCGTTGCGGGGTACCATGATGTCGTTCACTGTCACGGTTTCCAGGTCGAGGATGTTAATCAGCATCCCTTGGTGGTCGGGGATGTTTCCGCTGGAGACATCCACTACCGAGCGTATTTCTTCTTTACTGAGGCTGTGGTCGACTCCTTTGTTGGGGTTCAAGCCAAAAAGTCTTAGCAGGCCATTGGAGAAATGGTTAACCAGCCAGACTGCGGGGTAAAACAGGATAAGAAGGGGGCTTAATATATGACTTGCCGAGAATGCGATACCTTCCGGGTGCCGTGCAGCTAGAGTTTTGGGTGTGACTTCTGAAAAGATAAGTATGGCCAGGGTGAGCAGTAGGGTAGCAATAAAAATACCAGCGTTACCATAAAGGCGTAGGGCAATAACGGTCGCAATTGCCGCCCTAAGATGTTGACCAGATTGTTTCCAATCAGAATAATGCCAATCAGCCGGTCAGGACGCTTTAATAGTTTGTAGGCTCGCCGGGCACCGCTATGGTGTTTGCGTAGGTGCCTCAACCGATAACGATTGAGCGACATCATGGCCGTTTCGGAGCCGGAAAAGAATGCGGATATTAAAAGTAGGCAGCCCAGTATTGTGAAAAGCAGCCAAAGGGGTGTGTCGTCCAAAGGAGGAAAGACCTCATTCTCATATTGGGGCAGACATGTTGAAGAAGTTTTGGGTAGTTAGCAACCTTTCTGTGCGATACCTTGGTTTGTGCAATATGCCTATAGAGCTATCTATATAGCAGCGATATCAAGTAGTGGGTGCCTGACAGTCAGTCCCGGATATGAAGTCAGCTCAGAATGACCTCGATGACAAATTTGCTGCCCCAATAAGCCAGAACCATGGCGCTGAACCCAACCAATGTCCAGAGAATCGCCGTGTTGCCTCGCCAGCCCTTAACATGTCGTCCCCATAGAAGAATGGCGTAGAAAAGCCATGCACATAATGAGAACACCGTTTTGTGGGCCAAGTGTTGTGCGAAAAAATCTTCAAAGAACAAAAATCCGGTCAGTAACGACAGGGTGAGTAGTCCGAAGCCGGCCCAAAGTACTTCAAACAGCAGGGATTCCATAGTTTGTAGTGGTGGGATGGTTTGCAAGAAATTGCTCAAGTGTTTGTGGCGAAGTCGCCAGTTCTGAAGCGCGAGTAATGACGCCTGAAATGCAGCAATAGTCATCAAGCTGTACGCGAGTATGGAGATGAAAATGTGAGCCCCAATGGGCGCAGATACCGACTTCGAAAATGTGCCGCCACTGCCGGTCACCAGAGTGATGGCAAGGATCAGTGCTGTCATCGGGAATAGCAGTAGAAACAAGTTGTGTACCGGTTTTCGCAAGCTACTGACCAAGACTATCAGGTTGATAGTGAAGAGAATCGTGGCGCTCATCGGGAGCAATCCAAAGTCTAGGCCCCAGTCAGTGAAGACCCACTGCATACAGGCGTATCCATGCAGGGCTATGGCTATAGCGGCAATCAGCTGTAGTGGGGCAACACGCAATGCCGGATGCTTGCGCAATTGCAGCACTTGGTAGAGGGATGCACAAAGATAAAGGGCAATGGCTGCGGTGGCGCTAAGCATAAGTTTGTTATTCGCTATTTGAAGGCAAAGTGTGTCATAGATAGCCCGAGTCGAAAAGAGGTCATCCCAAACCTGTGTTACTTTCGGTTATACTCTCGTGCCCTTAAATTGACGAAATGACGACAGAATCACCATGGCAATGTTTGAAAACCTGAGCGACCGCTTATCTTTATCCCTGAAAAAAATTACTGGTAAGGCCAGCCTTACCGAGGAAAATATTCAGGAAACCCTGCGTGAAGTGCGAATGGCGCTACTGGAAGCCGATGTGGCATTGCCGGTGGTGAAAACGTTTGTGGAAGGGGTAAAGCAGCGCGCCTTGGGGCTGGCGGTTAGTCAAAGCCTAAACCCTGGCCAACAGTTCCTGAAAATCGTTCAGGCAGAGCTTGATTTTGGGCATGTGATGGGCGACAGCAATGAGGAGCTTAACCTCGCTGCCCAGCCGCCCGCAGTAGTATTGATGGCCGGTTTACAGGGGGCGGGTAAAACGACCTCCGTCGCGAAATTAGCCAAGTTCCTTAAGGAGCGCCAAAAGAAAAAAGTGATGGTGGTGAGTGCGGATGTCTATCGCCCTGCCGCGATCAAGCAATTGGAAACATTGGCAAGTGAGGTAGGCGTAGAGTTTTTCCCTAGCTCAGCTGACCAAAAGCCGGTAGATATTGCGCTCAATGCAGTGCAGTCGGCCAAGACCAAATTTGTAGATGTGTTACTGGTGGACACTGCCGGTCGTCTTCACATAGATGAAGCGCTGATGGAAGAAATCCAACAGCTTCACAAGGCGGTCAACCCGGTAGAAACACTCTTCGTCATCGATGCCATGATTGGGCAAGATGCAGTAGTGACCGCTAAAGCCTTTAGCGATGCTCTTCCATTGACCGGTGTGATACTCACCAAAGTAGATGGTGATGCCCGTGGCGGCGCGGCCTTGTCGGTACGGCAAGTGACCGGCAAGCCTATCAAGTTCCTCGGTGTGGGTGAAAAAATCGATGCGTTAGAACCATTCCATCCAGAGCGAATTGCATCGCGAATTCTCGGTATGGGCGACGTGATGTCCCTTATCGAGGAGGTTGAGCAAAAAGTTGATCGCAAGAAAGCGGAACAACTGGCAAAAAAAGTGGCTAAGGGCAAGAAATTTGACCTAAATGATTTACGTGATCAGCTACAACAAATGAATAATATGGGTGGCTTCTCAAGTATGCTCGAAAAGCTCCCCGGCATGGGTAACATGTCCCAGATGGTCGAGCAGGCTAATATGGGAAAACAGTTTGGCCGGATGGAGTCCATTATTAACTCCATGACCCCTGCCGAACGTACGAATCCGGATATCCTTAACGGTTCACGTAAACGTCGTATCACGCAAGGCTCAGGCACCACCCTCCAGGATCTTAATCGCTTGCTCAAACAGCATAAGCAGATGGGTAAGATGATGAAAAAAATGAAGGGCAAGGGTATGGAGCGAATGATGCGGGGAATGGCGGGTGGTATGCCTTCTGGTGGTTTCCCCGGCGGAGGTATGCCTGGTGGAGGAATGCCGCCGGGTGGGCTTCCTCCAGGTGGTGGAAAATTCCCATTTTGAGTTGCTTTTGACTAGTGTTTGAATACTCGCGCAAGCGGGGTTTCAAGCTATACACGCCCCAATGTTTTCGATATAATCCCGCGCCTTCGCAGATGCTCGGTTTTTTGCTTAGCATTGTGCTATGACCATACAGTGGATGTAGCTGCAAATAATTTAAGACAGTTAATACAGAAGAGAAGCTTCATGGTAACTATTCGTTTGGCTCGTGGGGGCTCCAAAAAGCGCCCGTTTTATCACATCAATGTCACTGATAGCCGTAAGTCTCGCGACGGTCGTTATATCGAGCGTATTGGTTTCTTCAACCCGGTTGCTCGTGGCCAAGAAGAGCGCCTGCGTGTTGACGTTGAGCGTGTACAGCACTGGGTAGGCCAGGGTGCTGGTTTATCTGAGCGCGTGACTAACTTGGTAAAAGAAGCCGCAGCTCAAGCTCAAGCCTAATTACTAGGTTTTGGATTGTTAGGCTTTTGAAAGCGTCGTCCGACTAAGATGAGTCCGGTTGATTCTGTCCCCGTCGATCCCGTTGTCGTTGGGCGAGTTACCACTGTTCATGGCATTAAGGGTTGGGTGAAGGTCCACTCCTTTACTGAGCTCGAAGAAGATATCTTTCAGTACCCACCTTGGTGGCTAAAGACTCCCGAGGGGTGTCGAGAGATTGAAGTTGATCAATGTAGAACTACGAACAAGGGATTGTTGGTTCACATTGCCGGTGTTGATGACCGGGAAGTTGCCAAACAATATTGCCAGTTAGATATCGTCGTAGAAAGATCGCAGTTTCCAGAGCTGGAGCAAGGTGAATACTACTGGCACCAGCTTGAAGGCCTTGCCGTCATTACCTGTCAGGGTGATAAACGTCTTGGTGTGGTAGAGAGTTTAATGGAGACTGGCGCCAATGATGTATTGGTCGTTAAGGGAGATAAAGAGAGTCTGGATCGTGAAGAGCGATTGATCCCCTACACGGAACAGTTTGTGATACGGGTTGATCTTGAAGCTCGTAAGATTGAAGTTGACTGGGACCCAGAGTTCTAGCATCAGACTTCAGTCAAGAAGATCGTTAGGTAATACAAGATTAGTGGAGCAATGTGACAATGAAGGTAGCTCTGGTCACGCTGTTTCCCGAAATGTTCGCCGCACTTACCGATTATGGTATCAGTGGGCGGGCAATCAAACAGGGCTTGCTGGATGTGGCACTTTTTAATCCGAGATCCCATACCAGTGATCGTCATCAGACAGTAGACCATCGGCCCTATGGCGGCGGTCCAGGAATGGTGATGATGGTCGAGCCATTAAGGCAGTCCATTGCCGAAGCCAGAGAATGGATCGGTGGGCCAGCGACAGTTGTGTATCTGTCGCCACAGGGCAGAGTGCTTGATCAGGGTGGCGTGGAAACACTGGTCACCCGAGAGAACCTGATCCTGGTTACAGGGCGTTATGAAGGTGTTGATGAGCGCCTTATCCAGCTTGAAGTGGATGAGGAATGGTCAATTGGTGATTACGTCCTCAGTGGCGGAGAGCTCCCAGCGATGGTTATGCTCGATGCCCTAATACGGCAATTACCGGGTGCATTGGGTCACGAGGATTCAGCGGGTCAGGACTCCTTTGCCGAAGGGCTATTGGATTGTCCTCACTACACCCGGCCAGAGCAGTACGAGAATTTGACAGTACCTGAAGTTTTACTTTCAGGTAACCATGGAAAAATACGTCAATGGCGACTTGCTGAGTCATTGAAACGAACCTGGCAGAGACGCCCGGACTTATTAGAGAAATTGAAGCTCAGTGATGAGCAACAGAAATTATTGGACACGTTAATAAAAGAAAGTGTCGACAAGGAGTCGGCTGATGAAAGCAGCTAGGATGAAAAAAGTCCGAATGTTTTCCTCTCAGTGCGACGCTACTCAAAAAGGTGGAAAGCCACCAACAGATAAAAGCTGAGGAGCAAACCATGAGTAACAAAAATCCAATGGGGTCTAAAGAACTGCCTCCTTTTTCTCCAGGTGACACTGTTGTCGTTCAGGTAAAAGTAAAGGAAGGCACCCGTGAACGTTTGCAGGCCTTTGAAGGCGTTGTTATTGGCAAGCGTAACCGTGCTTTGAATTCTGCCTTTACCGTTCGTAAAATCTCCAGCGGTGTTGGTGTAGAGCGTACTTTCCAGACCTACAGCCCATTGGTTGAAAGTGTCACTGTTAAGCGTCGTGGTGATGTTCGTCAGGCTAAGTTGTACTACTTGCGCGAACTGTCTGGTCGTGCGGCACGTATTAAAGAAAAACTCGGCTGAGTTCTTCTTCCGAATTAAAAAGACACCACTTGTTGGTGTCTTTTTTTTGGATAAATTTCTTGGGTAAATATTATTATTCCAATCTAGGTGCAGTCACTATCCCCCCCCTTTCTCTTTGTCTGCGTTCCCTTGTTCGTCACATCTTGCCCGGTTAGAGTAACCCATGGCTATTAGCTCGGCAGATCAGCAGCTTATCGATACCTATCTGGATGCTATCTGGATGGAAAAAGGATTGAGTCAAAACACGCTGGAAGCCTATCGCCGTGATCTACATGCCTTTGGTGTTTGGTTTTCCTCTTATGGCCAGTCATTGATGAGCGTCGCCGGTATAGATGTGCAGCGTTATTTGGCGCATCGGTTTGCAGAGGGAGTGGCAGCACGCTCTACTGCTCGCCAGCTATCTTGGGTCTGCGTGGGTTCTACCGTTATCTATTGAGGGAAAACCGGGTTCAGGTGGACCCTACAGCCTTGGTGGATAACCCAAAGCTGGGTAGGCCGTTACCCAAGAGTCTTTCTGAATCGGATGTGGAGGCATTGCTGGCAGCACCGGATACTGACACTCCGTTAGGCTTGCGTGATCGCACCATGCTGGAAGTGCTCTATGCTACTGGTTTGAGAGTGTCTGAATTAGTCGGGTTAAGGCTTCATCAGGTGAATACTCGTCAGGGGGTGGTTCGTGTCTTTGGTAAAGGTAGCAAGGAGCGTATGGTGCCCTTGGGTGATGAAGCGCTGGGG
>Ga0206124_10003490_pt1 | contig 11024 bp, 11 predicted proteins | sample Helgoland_Spring_3_FD_148671 | JGI IMG/M metagenome (GOLD analysis project Ga0206124, IMG submission 148671) | Pelagic subsurface seawater microbial communities from Kabeltonne, Helgoland, North Sea - Helgoland_Spring_Bloom_20160321_2 | ecosystem: Environmental > Aquatic > Marine > Epipelagic ... | reverse complement strand
ATACCACCGCGATTTAAAAGGGGATCTAGAGCCGCGACACCAGACTCAATTTTGGCGCCACCGTAAAAGCCGGTAACGACATCAGCCAAGGTTAACCCTTGTAAGACCATTGCGATTACTGCAGCGACCAAAGACGCAATCATCATTGCGGCCTCTGGTTTAACGCCCTTCATCGATAACGCCAGTAATACGACCATCGGCAGAAGTACTAAAACATTGATTTCAAATGTGGCGTCCAACGCGGTCAACAGTGTGTTGAGTTCAACTTCCGGAAGCGGTTGGTTTGCATAGGTCAGGCCAAAATAGGTAAACAAAGCTAGGGCGATCAGGTAGCTCGGAACCGTGGTATACATCATGCTGCGGATATGGGCATAAAGGTCTGTTTGCGCAGACAAGGCCGCTAAGTTAGTGGTGTCCGATACAGGTGACATCTTGTCGCCGAAGCTAGCCCCTGAAACGATCATGCCGGCCACCATTGGCAGAGGAATTCCCATAGCACCGCCAATACCAATCAATACGATTCCGCCGGTTGCGACAGTACCCCATGAAGTTCCTACTGCTAAAGACATGAGGCTGCACAGTATGAGACCGGTGGGTAAAAATATACCGGGATCCATGAATTTCAATCCATAGTAAATAAGTGTTCCTACTGTGCCACTAAAAATGAAGGTGGCGATAACCACTCCTATCATCAGAAATACCAGCATGGCCGGCATGGCTCTATCTAAGCCTTTTAGAATAGCCGTCTGTATGTGTTGGTATTTAGCACCTAAGAACAAACAGTTAGTAACGATCCAAACAATCCCAACCAACAGAATGCCGTGTAGGTCTGCACCTAACCCAAAGATGCCGTAAGAAATCCAAACGGCGAGTACTAACACCGTTGCGGCTGCGTGGCGGACTGAAGGTAATCGTATGGGTGAACTCATAAAGGGCCTCTATGTAGGGAGAGTTATAGGCGTGTTCTGACACAAGGGGTTCTAAGATAAATAGCGATGTAAATATTTATCAACAACTCTCAACAATAATTCTGATCAATTGCCCCAGACAATATCACGATACAGCTCTGGCGCGGTATCACCCTCTGTCGAGAACAATAAGACCTGTGATTGCGCATTTAAACCCATCTGTTCGCGCACTGCCGCATTCGCAGGGTTGTTACAGAGTTCGTAGAGTGCTCCTAAAGTAACGGCCCCCGATTCTCCCGACGTAATGGGTGGATCTTCGCCTAAAGGATTGCCCATCACACGCATGCCGCGCTTAGCAACTTCATCATCACAACATAAGAACCCGCTCGCGCAATCAGCGAGTACACGCAACGCTATAGAACTCGGTGTGCCGCAGGCTAAGCCCGCCATGATGGTGGGTAAGTGGCCGTCTAAGCTGATTGAATCGCCATTATTGCCCGCCATAGATTGATACAGACAATTCGCCATAGTGGGTTCCACTACTATAAAGTCTGGCATCTTATCAGTGCCTTTGCTCATCACCTGTAATCTTGCTGCGAGCGCGGCGGGCAATGAGCCAACACCTGCTTGTACAAATACGTGGCTTGGCCATTGGTCGGATTTAAGTTGCTCAAACGCTTCACTAAGCAAACTAAAATAGCCTTGTTGAATAATGAGCGGAATCTGCGTGTACTCATCCCATGCAGTGTCCTGCACAAGGAACGAGTCTGGCGCAGTGGCCGTTTGCGCGGCTAGCTTTACGGTGTCATCGTAGCTAAGGTCGGTTATTTCAGCGCGAGCTCCATACCCTTGAATAGCCTTTGCCCTTGCTTCAAGCGTTCCATGCGGCATATACACGTGAGCCTTACAGCCAAACTTCTGAGCGACCCAGGCAACGGCTCGACCATGATTACCATCCGTGGCAGTGACTAACGTAAGGTGCTTATAGCGCTTTTGTTGAGCACTTATACCCTCAAAGCTAAACTCATCTGAACTCAAGCCGAGCCATTCATGCAATAGCGATGCAATGGCGTAACTCGCGCCTAATACTTTAAAGGCATTAAGATCAAAGCGTTTACTTTCATCTTTTACTCTTATGCTCGCAACGCCAAGGTGTGACGCGAGCGCCGTGAGTTCTTGGGTAGGTGTTGCCTGATAATTGGGCAAGCTTTTATGAAACTTGAGAACGCGGTCTGCGGTTTGATCACTTGCGAAATCAAGTTCAACGTTCTTTTTTGAAGAGGAAGAGCGGTTGTGGTGGTATTTCATAGAACAAGGTTACGCATCTTGTGAATTCACAAAAAAGTCAATCGAGGGTAGGATGTTAGCACTAGAACCAATAGAAAAGATTAGGAGATAGCATGGATTTATTCTCAGTTAACTGGATTGCAGTAGTCGCAGCAGCCCTTACGGGCTTTATGGTGGGTGGAATTTGGTACGGGCCTATCATGGGTAAAAAATGGATGGGCGCCGTTGGTCTAAGCGAAGAGCAGATTAAGAATGGCAATATGGGACTTATCTACGGTGGAGCATTCGCTTTCAGTTTGCTCGCATCTTGGACCCTCGCGCATACCTTTACAAGTTATGCCATCGACCTTGGTTTTCAAGCAAAAGTAATGACCGCGTTTGGTGTTGCATTGGGTTTTGTTGTGCCGGCAATTGGCACCAACTATCTATTCTCGCAAAAGTCTAAAGCACTGTTTTTTATTGATGCGACATACTGGTTGCTGTTCTATATTGCGATGGGTGTTGTTCATGCCTGGCTTGGTTAACTGCTTGGCTAAATAGAATTTAAGTTGAGCTTAGGCAGTAGGCTGGAGAAGCAGTGATGACGGACAAGAAAACAAGCATAAAACCGCGCAATCCTGCTGCGCGCTCTCCGTTAATGAAAAAGGGCGGCGTGCATGAGAAAACTAAAACGTCAAAGCGCCGATCCAGTAAGGAATCTGTTAAGGGTGACCTCGAAGATTGGCGTGATGACGTGAAATTCGAACGGTCGGTTAAAAACGAAGATTAAACGTTAGACGTTTATAGGAGGTGCGCATTTAAGGCGCTTGATGCTTAGCAGCGCTTATACACGTTGGCGATGCCCTTAGTGCTATCGTCTGGATTTAATAGCGTTTGCAGCATCATTACTGTAATCTGCGCGCTTTCCGCGATTGGCGTTCTGTTGATCTGCGATGACACCAATATTTAGGTAACAACATGGCTTTTAAAGATCTTGGTTTGAATCAAACCATTCTTTCAACTTTGGATAAATTGGGTTACACCGAGCCAACTCCAATTCAGGCGCAAGCGATTCCACCCGTACTCGAGGGGCTAGATGTAATGGCCGCCGCACAAACGGGTACCGGCAAAACGGCAGGGTTTACGCTGCCTATCTTGCACCGTCTTATTGATAACCCTATTGCCAAACCAAAAGGCAATCAGGTACGAGTATTGGTGCTTACCCCTACTCGAGAGCTCGCCGCACAAGTCGCGCAAAGCGTACAAGACTACGGCCAAGACCTAAACGTTAAAACAGTGGTTGTGTTTGGCGGTGTAGGCATAAACCCGCAGATGCAAAAGTTGCGCGGTGGGGCAGATGTGTTAATCGCTACGCCAGGCCGTTTGCTCGATTTACACAATCAAGGCGCGGTAAAGTTTGACCAACTAGAAGTGTTTATCTTAGACGAAGCCGATCGCATGTTGGATATGGGCTTTATCATCGATATTAAAAAGATCATGAAGTTTCTGCCCAAAAAACGTCAGAACTTACTCTTCTCTGCGACCTTCTCTGATGACATCCGTAATTTAGCCAAAGGCATTGTTAACAACCCTGTTGAAGTGTCGGTTACGCCGCCTAACAGCACCGTTGATGCGATCAAACAAAGCCTGATCGCCGTTGAGAAAGCAGATAAAACTATGGTGCTTGTGCGCCTAATGCAAGAAAACGATTGGTTCCAAGTATTGGTGTTTGCGCGTACGCGTCATGGCGCGAGCCGCCTTGCAGGTAAGCTGGAGAAGCAAGGAATCAACGCCATGGCGATTCATGGCGACAAGAGTCAATCTCAGAGAACTCGAGCTTTGGCGCAGTTCAAGGACGGCAAGCTTAGAGTGTTAGTGGCTACTGATATTGCGGCTCGTGGAATTGATATTGAACAATTACCTCAGGTCATCAACTTTGATTTGCCGCAAGTTGCCGAAGATTACGTTCACCGTATTGGTCGAACTGGGCGCGCTGGCAAGACTGGACACGCCTTGTCTTTGGTGAGCCATGATGAATACAAGCAGCTCACGGACATCGAGCGGTTCATTAAAAAGGAAATTCCGAGAGAATACTTAGATGGTTACGAGCCGACGAATAACCTGAAAGAATCTAAGGGTGATTTCAGCGATCGTAAACCTAAGAAAGCAAAGGCTCCTAGAGGCGGAAAAGGAGGCAACGGAGGTCAGGGCGCAAAGGCCGACAAACCTGGACGCGGACGAGGCGACAAGCCTGCTGGCCGAGGAAGATCAGAAACTAGGGACTCTAAACCAAAAGCAAAATCAGGTTCGCCTTCACCGTGGGGTAAGCGCGATGACTCGAAACGTTCAGACTCGCGACGCAAGCCGAATGAAGGTGAGGGCCGAGGTCGCAGTGAAAGACCCAATAATAGTCGTAACGAAGACTCTAATCGAAGCGGTGGTGCTAGAAGTGGTGGCGCGAAAAGTGACGGGCGAAATGCTCGTGACGAACGTGGCGGTCGCCCACGCGCTTCAACTCAAGGCAGTACTAAAGCCGATCGTCCTAAAGACTTTGATTCCAACGTGTCCATGAAGCCGGCAGCGGGCGCAGACGGACCAAACCGCAAGCAACGTCGTGCGGCGTTAAGAGCTGAATATGACCGTGCCAATCCAGGTGCGAAATCGGCTGATACCTCCAAAAAGAACACTAAGCGTTAGTGTCTATTAAGCACGCTACGGTCGTAGCGTGCTTTGTTAATCTTACCAAGCTGTGAGCCACTATGTGAGCTCGCAGCTCGTGCTCACTAATTACTCGTAACCTAATCTCAAGTTCAACGCTTAAGATCTTTTCGCTTTGCCCTTTTTTGTATTAATATGTATATATGGATATGCATATATACAATTTAATAGTATGACGCCCGAAACAGTTTTTAAATGCTTAAGCGATGAGACTCGTCTGATGTCTACTTTGCTCATTTTCACGCGTGGTGAGCTGTGTGTTTGTGAATTGATGGATGCGTTGGGCGAAAGCCAACCTAAAGTCTCTAGGCATTTGGCTCAGTTGCGCGCATGCGGACTGCTCACAGACCAACGGCGAGGGCAGTGGGTGTATTACTCCATGAGCAAGGCTCTGCCAGCCTGGGTTATGCAAATATTGGAGGCAGCGAGTGCGGCCAACGCACAGCGTCTAGATAACGCTCACACCATTCTTAGCGCGAGCGACCGCATGCAGGTTTGTTAGAGGTTTTGATCATCAGCAATGTCCACAACGTCAAATGTTCAGGGGTTTGAATCATGAAAATAGGAATCAACGGGTTTGGTCGTATTGGCCGCCTAGCACTACGAGCAGCGTACGATTGGCCAGACTTTGAGTTTGTACAGATAAATGACCCTGCAGGCGACCCTAAAACACTAGCCCATTTGCTCAACTTTGACAGCGTTCATGGACGTTGGAGTCACGATGCAGACTATAGCGATTCGGCAATTCTAATCGGTACGCATACTATTAAAATATCGCGCAATCGTGCCATTGAAGAAACGGACTGGTCTGAGTGTGACATTGTGATTGAAGCGTCGGGAAAAATGAAAACCCAAGCGCTGCTTAAACAGTACCTAGATCAAGGCGTCAAACGCGTGGTTGTTACTGCGCCTGTTAAAGAAGACGGGGTATTGAATATTGTGATGGGTGTAAACGACAATCTGTATAAACCAAGTGACCACCCAATAGTAACGGCGGCGTCGTGTACCACCAATTGCCTAGCACCTGTGGTGAAAGTGATACACGAGGGTCTTGGCATCAAACATGGCTCGATGACCACTATTCACGATGTAACCAACACTCAAACTATTCTTGATGCGCCGCACAAAGATCTACGCAGAGCGCGAGCATGTGGGATGAGTCTAATTCCAACGACGACTGGATCCGCTACCGCGATTACCCATATCTTCCCAGAACTAGCGGGCAAGCTTAACGGGCATGCGGTGCGAGTTCCGTTAGCGAACGCATCGCTGACCGATTGTGTGTTTGAAGTACTTCAGCCTACTAATGTAGAAGAAGTAAATAGAATGCTCTCGCATGCGGCTCAAAATGAGCTTGAAGGTATTTTGGGATATGAAGGAAGGCCGTTGGTATCTATCGACTATCGTACTGATCCGCGCTCGGTCATTGTGGATGCTCTTTCGACCATGGTGGTTAACGAAACTCAAGTCAAACTCTTTTTGTGGTACGACAACGAATGGGGTTATGCCAATCGCACGGTTGAGATCGCACGAATGGTCAGTTTGAATGATCGGGTCGAATGCTAGCAAAGTCCATTAGTTAGGTGTGGCGTGACCCTCATGAAAAACTTGTCTGTTGAGTTGCGACAATATTTGCTCGTAACGGCAAATTATTGGGCGTTTACGCTGACCGACGGCGCTCTACGTATGTTGGTGGTGTTGTACTTTAACCAACTCGGCTACAGTCCTTTTGAAATCGCAATGCTCTTCATCTTTTATGAAGTGTTTGGGGTGATCACTAACCTTGTAGGCGGTTGGCTGGGCGCGCGCATTGGTTTAAACCGCATTATGAATATCGGACTCGGTATTCAAATCATCGCACTTTCGATGTTACTCGTTCCTAACCCCATGCTTAGCGTGTTGTGGGTGATGGTGGCACAGGCTTTGTCTGGCGTCGCAAAAGATCTGAATAAGATGAGCGCTAAGAGTGCCGTTAAGGGATTGGTCCCACAGGATGCGCCAAACAAATTATTCAAGTGGGTCGCAATCTTAACCGGTTCCAAAAATGCACTGAAAGGTATGGGGTTTTTCTTGGGTGGTTTCTTGCTGACTTTGTTTGGCTTTAAGACGGCTGTATTGGTGTTGGCTTCGGCTCTCTCTCTTGTTTGGCTTGTTAGTTTAGTTATGTTGCGAGACGCCGCGCGATTGTCTGAATCTAAACCGAAGCTGATTGAGATTTTTGCTAAAACCAGATCTATTAACTACCTGTCTGCGGCTAGGCTCTTTTTGTTCGCTGCTCGAGATGTATGGTTTGTCGTTGCATTGCCTGTTTATATGGCAGTTACACTTGAGTGGGAGCACGCGAGCATCGGTGGCTTTTTCGCGGTGTGGATTATGGTCTACGGTGCAATTCAATCAGTTGCCCCTAAGTTAATTCATGTGCCGAGGACTAACGATACAAGTAATGCCAAGGTGGTAGCGCCGGCTATTCAATGGGTGGCGGGACTAGCAGTTGTAACCGCAGCCCTAAGCCTAGGATTCTCGTTCGGTTGGGTGACGCCGCCACTATTAGTGTTGGGGTTGTTCGTATTTGGTGCAGTGTTTGCGGTTAATTCTTCGCTACACAGCTTTATGATTGTGAGCTTAGCGAGTGCCGACAATACGTCTATGGATGTCGGTTTTTACTATATGGCCAATGCTATGGGACGTCTGGTGGGAACGGTGCTCTCAGGGTTGTTGTATCAGTATTACGGACTGGAAGCCTGTCTTTACGCAGCGACTGTCTTTTTGATAATCACGTTCGGTCTTTCACAACAGCTATCAGATACGTGATTAAAACGCTGACGTTATAATTACGTTGCGTGCATCAATTTTAAAGGCTTACTTTCAACTGTTGTGCGATCGCCGAGTCGCCAGTGACAGTAACGATAAATAGGGTGCTGAAATTAGACTCATCCAGGTCTGCATAGCGTTCCTCGCCGATCATTGCATTGACTAATCCGGGCAGAGTATTACTGTGCCCAACCATCAATATGGATTGACCACGATGCTTAGCGATAATCTCAACAAGATTAGTTGGCATAGCCTCCATTAAAACAACTTGCTTGTTCTGCGACTCAGTAATGGGTAAGGCTGTGTTGCGGGTGCGCTTAGTATCCGTAGAGTAGATGGTATCCAACACCTGATTTGAAAACACGTCAGCCCAACGCATGCTTCTGTTCACACCGACTTGGGTCAGCCCAGGGTCTTTTCCTTGGTCTAGGTGCTTTTCAGCATGCCGAACCAAATAGACCGTTGTGGTTTGATGAGACGTAGTCACTGATTCCGCAAGTACGCTCTGGCTGGCTTGTTCAATTACTTCAGTCGCAACGGTCGTGCTCGTAGCAACTATGAGCATCAACAACGCAGAAGTCAGCAAGCTCATTCTGTTCAATTTAGACGTTCTTAGAGTTTTCATTTTAGTGTCTCAGTAGGTTAATTGATTTGCTTCAGTTCTCTATACAGTCAGTATTAAAGCACACTCAGCCGTTAAGAATAATATTCGCCGTGAATGCGCTCATAGTAGTGTTTTAGGTTAGCGTACTTTTTTGCCATGGTATTCATGGGGGTGTCTAAGGTGCTCAGGTAAAAGCCGGCGAGCATAGCAAAAGCAGTGACATCCAATGAACACGGTTTTTCGCCAAAAAAGAAAGGCTTGTCTCCCAGCAGCACGGATAAGCTTTTGAAGGACCGTTCACCAATTTGAAGCACTTCTTCTTTAGTATGCCTACCCAACCCGTGGCCTTCAATTTGCTGTTTGGTGCTGCGGCGAGCCACGACCGGAATTACTTTATTGAGCTGGAATGGAAGCGCATCAAAAATGTTAGTTCGAATAATTGGTCAAACGTTATCGTGAATCCATCGTGAGTAAAGGGTGCACCAGTACAGATTTTATTTAGTGATTTACCAGTGAGGTAGGCAGGTATGCGCGTTGTTCATCCGTAAGCGGGTGATTTAGCGTCGACTGTAATAGAAAATAGTTTATTTTGTTGCGCCTATATTCCAGACAGTTTTACCGACAAGTGCACGACTCTAAATAAAGAACACGCGTTTCAATACACGACCAACGGTTAGAGAAGCCTGTGTTTGTCTTGGATTAGCGCTGTACCCGAAAGTATCAAAGTCTCTGGCATAAACATCTAGCATTAGCTCCACCATTTCCTTTGAGTAACACTCATGCATTGCCTTTGACCCATTTACGCCAACTCTGCCCTTGTTGATGTGCTTTAGAGGCTGAATGAGCTTGGTCTTTCGCTGAATGACTTTAAATCCATGCGGAAGGTCTTCGAAGAAAACAACTTCATCGCACACGCGCTCGTTTTCGATATGACTGTAGTGTACTTGGTCGATATAGTGAGATCCGTTCTGGTGGTGTGTCTTGTTTAGGATTGTTCTGAGATTGAGTATGAAATTCTCAAAAGTCTCGTATTTGGCCGTATGCCCTTTGTGATTGTAATTAAAGACCGAAACTAAGCGTGTAAATGGGTTCCGCACCACGGTGAACTTGAAATACTCCTCAAACATTCGAGGGTGTATGTTCTTTTGTACGAATGCAGCAGTTGCGTGTTGCAGGTAGATTCCCTTTTTGGGTTCCCAGCCATAGAAGAGGGGGAATCGAAAACTTCGGTGTACTCTGCAAGAACGTTTGTTCGACAGATGAGCCGGCGGCTTTACCGACATGGAAAAAGAGAGATTTATGTTTGTGGAATAGCATCTTATGCGCTTACTCAAGGGTGTGCCACGAGTTAATATCGTAATTGAAGAAGTCAAAGTCGTGGCGCATTCGCATACCAACTTTGTTGGCAATGTCTTCGGTGTAAAAGGCGCTTGAGTCCGATTCTGATTGGTTAATATGAGGCAGTTTTGGGAGCGAGATTTGTAACTTATCTGCGAGGTCTTGCCAGTCGTCTTGCAAGTGCGCAAATCGCAACCAATGCGTTACACGCCTTACATCTAGCATTTCGTCGATAGGCAAATCGATACTAAACTCTTCTTGTCTAACCTTCACATCGACCGATAGATCCACGTATTCCGCAAAATTAATAGTTTTAAAAAAGGCAGGATTGCCGATTTTTTTTCTCAATTTAAAATGAGAGAGAATGCGCTCGTATGGATTGCGGTGAACAGCTACTAATGAATAGTCAGGATGCGTAGTCACTAAAGTACGGTCGTATTTGTGGTAGTCCGCAGATTCTCCTTTCATCATACGGTTCAGCATTGTGGGGGATAAGGGGTCGAGATGCAAAAGCGCTTCGCTTATTGAACGAGATGCCGTTCTAGGAACTTCGAAAAAAAATAGTTTATAGCGATGAGAAACATACATAGAGCTGGCGGCGACGTTGATGGGTAAAATTGCTGTTAGAGATTCTATCGGTATTTTCCTTTAACGTCACATTATCCAACGCCGAAGTTTCAAATGAGAAACCATTCTTTTTATGAATCTAAATAAGAATGATTTGCATTTAGATTTGGCGTGGATTAAAATTGAGAATATTGCAGAACTAACTACAGACCTTTTAGGGAACGAACCCTCAAAGAGCCTTTCAGAAGACTTGTCGTCAATGAATAACGGAACAGAAACAATGAAACAGCAGCGTCTCAATTGCGTCCCTCGCAGCACCGCTCATACGTTGGGGGCATCAGTTAGGATATTAGCGGCCATATCAATGGCGATTGGCGCGTTGTTACCTTCGGTCGCATTCGCAGATTCCAAGCAAGCTATCCAAGACACGATAACCATTTATGGTTCGGAGTCTGCTAAAAACAAAGTCACGGGCTCTGCACAATATCTTGATGAGCTGGAGCTAGAGAAGTTCGAATACGCTGATATTCAACAAATTCTACGCCAGATTCCAGGTGTGTCTCTGCAAATAGAAGACGGTTACGGACTTCGTCCCAATATTAGTATTCGCGGTGTTGCCACCGAGCGCAGTGGTCGCATTACTTTACTGGAAGACAACGTACTTATTGCACCGGCGCCGTATTCTGCTCCTTCGGCTTATTACTTTCCAACGCCCGCGCGCATGACAGGGTTTGAAGTTGTAAAGGGGTCTGCATCGATAACTCAAGGGCCTTACACTATTGGTGGCGCCTTAAACATGATCTCCACGCCCC
>Ga0206124_10003488_pt1 | contig 11028 bp, 8 predicted proteins | sample Helgoland_Spring_3_FD_148671 | JGI IMG/M metagenome (GOLD analysis project Ga0206124, IMG submission 148671) | Pelagic subsurface seawater microbial communities from Kabeltonne, Helgoland, North Sea - Helgoland_Spring_Bloom_20160321_2 | ecosystem: Environmental > Aquatic > Marine > Epipelagic ... | reverse complement strand
AAAAAGTTTTAACGGGTGATTTAGAAACAATTGAATATAAGCCAGATTCAGTTGTGTATAAAGATGCTATGGATATTCAAATAATAGAAAAATCTAAAGAAGATTCAATCTTACGTCAATTAGTTGATAACGAAGACAAGTATAATTTAGCGAACATTAACAAGGATAAAGACTTTTATCTTTTAACCTCTCCCATAAGCGGCGCTGTTTCCCAAAACTATTCGATTGCCGATGACCACTTAGCAATTGACATTAGTGTCGATATTGGAACCCCAGTAAAGGCAGTTTCAAATGGACGAGTGATTCTTTCAGAGTGGACAACTCAAACAGGCTATGTATTAATAATTGATCACGGAAACGATTTAATTTCCGTATATAAACACAATTCAAAGCTATTAAAGCCTCAGGGAGAAATAGTTAAGCAAGGGGAAATTATAGCACTGTCTGGAAATAGTGGTGTCTTAACCAGCGGACCGCACCTTCACTTTGAGCTTTGGAGCGAAGGGTTTTCAATTGACCCAAATACACTTATTAATTTTGAATAAACTAGGAAGTTTTTTAAAGCAAGGAATTGCTAAAATAATTGCCCGTTCGACAAAAAGAGCAATAGATAGATGGTCTTTAAATCCTGTTGAAACCCAAGACAGAGTTTTTAAAAGTCTTTTAAAATCTGCACAAAACACCAAGTTTGGTCAGGATCATAACTTTAGCGCAGTAAATTCTCATAAAGATTTTGTAAAGAACATCCCAATTAGAGGTTACGAAGAGTTTAGTTCATATATAGAACTAATAAAAAAAGGAGAAAAGAATATTTTATGGAAAGGCCTTCCAGTTTATTTTGCGATTACATCTGGAACAACATCTGGCATAAAATATATTCCAATAACAAAAGAAAGTCTTCCTGAGCATTTTAATGCATCTAAAAATGCAATGCTCCTATATATTGATGAAACCGGAAAGACTGATTTTCTGTCTGGAAAATTAATTTTTTTACAAGGAAGCCCTACTCTTGACACAAATGGAGTGATCAAAACAGGAAGGCTATCCGGAATATCTGCACATCACGTCCCTAAATACCTACAGTCAAACAGACTTCCTTCTTGGGAAACAAACTGTATTGAAGACTGGGAAACAAAAGTTGACAAAATAATTGAAGAAACGATTAATGAAGACATGAGAATTATTGGAGGAATCCCGTCTTGGGTTCAAATGTACTTTGAAAAAATTCAAAAGCAAGAGGAAAAAAAAATTGGGGAGGTTTTTAAAAATTTTAATTTATTTATTTACGGAGGAGTTAATTATGAGCCCTATAAGAAAAAGTTTATTGATTTAATCGGAAGAAAAGTTGACAGTATTGAATTTTACCCTGCTAGTGAAGGGTTTTTTGCTTTTCAAAACAATCAAAGTAAGAAAGATTTGCTATTACTTCTTAATTCAGGGATTTTCTATGAATTTATTTCTGTCGAGGATTTTAACCAAAACATATTAAAAAGAATAACAGTAAAGGATGTTAAATTAAACACTAATTATGTTTTAATTATTTCTACCAACGCAGGACTTTGGGCCTATAACACAGGTGATACAATAATATTTACTGAACTCAAGCCTCACAAAATTTTAGTTACAGGCAGGGTTAAGCATTTTATTTCTGCTTTTGGAGAGCATGTTATTGTTAAAGATGTAGAAAACGCTATTAATAAGACATGCCTTAAACAGAACATTTTAATAACAGAGTTTACAGTAGCCCCTGAAGTCAACCCAACTAACGAACTTCCTTATCACGAATGGTTTATAGAGTTTTCATCAGACAACGTTGATCTCAAAACGTTTTCATCAACACTGGATCACGCAATGCAAGAAGAAAACAAGTACTATTTAGATCTTGTTCAAGGGAAAATACTACAGCCGCTTAAGATAAGAGTAATTAATAAAAGAGGATTCAACAACTATATGAGCTCTCAAAATAAGTTAGGAGGACAGTTTAAAATTCCAAAATTATCAAATGATCGAAAAATTGCAGACGAACTTTTAAGCTACATTAAAATATAAGTCTTAATATTATAAAATAAACGAACGTATTATGCGTTAATTCTTTACATCATCTAATAATTATAAAAACCAATAGGTTAATAAAAAAATAAGCCATGAGCACCAGCGATAAACAAGGAGAAATAGATATAATTGTATTATTTAATAAAATTCAAGCCACATTTATTCAAATAGTTGTTTTCTTTTTTAGGTGGATTAAATACTTTATCAAACAGTGGAAAGCTTTTTTATTTTTAATATTTTTTGGAGCTATTTTAGGCTTTTTTAGTGAAAGTCAAAACAATTCGGACAAAGAAGCATCAGTGCTTATAAAGGTTAACTTTGACGCGGTTAATTACGTCTACGACGCAGTTTCATTAATAAACCAAAAAATTGAGGCTAATGACATTACTTTTTTTAATGAAATAGGATTTAATTCTGAAGAATTAAATGTTTTTGAACTAACAATTTCTCCAATTGTTAATTTACAGGAAATCATAAATGATGAAACTTTTAAGGCAAATGAAATAAAAACATTATTTGAGAATTTAACTTTTGAGGATAACCTTTCAATGACAAATAGTTTTATTTCAAATTATAAATATCACACTTTGACATGCTCCTTCAGCCCAACAGCAGATAGCCAAACTATAGACTTAATTATCGATTATTTAAACACAAACCCTTTGTTTACAGAACTTAAGTTAAGAAAAATGAATAGCTTTTCAGATAGAATAGAAAGTAATGAAAAAGCGATTAACCAAATTGATGCCATTATTCTCAAATACACTAATGACATTTCTAATTCTTCTACCGCAGACTCTCAGCTTTATATTGACAACAAGGTCATAAGGCCAAATGATCTAATAAAAACAAAAATTGAATTATCAAAAGAGATTGAGCTATTGAAAGAAGAAAAGATATATTCAAATAATACGGTTGTTGTTGTTAATAATTCAAACTTAATGATTGAAACCAATTCAATTAAGAATAATAAAATAATTTACTACCCACTTCTTCTTTGCTTTATTTTTATAATAATTCAGATTTTAAAGAAGACATATTCCTGGCTAGACAAGTTAGAAAGTAAGTAACCACAGAAGCTTAATGTTTAAAAATTTTTTTATAAAAAACAGTTTAAATGTTTTGCTGTTAAGAGCATCAGGAATCTTATTGATGTTTTTGCTTTCGTTATTTTTAACAAATTCATTTTCAGCTGAAATAGTTGGCCAATACGATTTTGTAAGATCTTTTCTTATGATTTTAAGTGGAGCATCTTTACTTGGAACAAATCAAGCCATAATATATTATTCAGGCATTTTAACATCTAACAAATCATTTGGCTCAATTAGATCGATCTATTTTAAAATGAATTTTTTAATTCTAATAGCCTGCACCATTTTATATACACCATTGCTTGCAATTGATAAAGAAACAATTAATCAAATCTTCAATAAACAAGGAGCGTATGAATTGGTAAGCCTTTCTTTAAAAGGGTTAGTTTTCTACTCAATTACAATGCTTAATATAGACACAATTAGAGCATTAAAACACACTCTAATCTCTGAGGGGTTTAGAAATGTTTTTAGATACATGCCTTTCTTTATATTTTCGATTATTCTTTACATAATTGATAGCCCAGAAGATTTAGTAGTGTGGTTTATTTATAGCTTTATTGTAATATTTATTATTAGCTCAGCCGTAGTTTACTTTTTTTTATTTAAAAAAGATTTCGTCACATCTAAACACCAAAATTTTTCATCAAGCAGTATTTTAAAAACCTCATATCCAATGGCTCTTAGCGCAATATCATTTTTTTTGATGCAAAGTACAGATGTACTTTTCATCAGTGCTTATGATACTTTTGATTCAGTCGCATATTATTCAATTGCTGTTAAACTGGCATCAGTAACTGCACTAGCGTTAATTTCTGTTAATATTGTCATAGCGCCAAAAATTGCAACTATATATAATGATAAAAACTTTTATGAGCTTAAATCAATTTTAAAAAAAGCAACAAGAATAAATGTTGTAATTAGCCTGCCTATTATAATAGTATTACTGTGTTTTTCAGAATATATTTTGTCTACTTTCGGTATTAATTATGTTCTGGCAAAGAGCGCTTTGTGGGTGTTGCTTATTGCACAATTTTTTAATTCTGTTACAGGACCATCGGCTCTTTACTTAAATATGACTGGAAGACAGAAAAAACTAAATGTTATTTTATTAATTTCTTTATTGATCAATATAGTTTTGAATATTATTTTAGTTCCGGCTTACGGAATGCTAGGAGCGGCAATATCGACAACCGCCAGCTTTATAATATCAAAAATTCTTGCTTCAGCCCTTGTTCTTTATTTAGACAATGTTAAAACCTTTATTTCTTAAAGCATGAATAAACCAAACTTTATAATTTCAGGGTTTCCAAAATGTGGTTCCACAGCCCTACATTATTATGTTGATGCACACCCAGAAATATTTATGCCTAAACAAAAGGAGCTTCATTATTTCACACAATCAAATATTTCAAAACTTAATAAAGGCCCTGGTGATTTAGAAGCAAAAAAAAGCCAAATCAAATGCTCAGATTCATATTTCAAAATGTTCAATAGTGTTCGCAGCGAAAAAATTATTGGAGAGACATCACCTTCGTATATCAATTATCCGGAATCTTTTAAAAAAATCAACAAAGAGCTAGAGAACCCTAAAATAATTATATTACTTCGTGACCCAATTAAAAGAGCCTATTCAAATTATTTGCACCTTTTAAGAGAGCAGAGAGAAACAGAAACCTTTAGCAAATCTCTTGATTTAGAGAGTTTTAGAAAAAGTCAGCAATATTCAGATTTTTGGTTTTATACGTTTAATTCCTTCTATTATGAAAAAATTATCGAAGCTAAAAAAGTCTTTTCAGAGGTTTTAATCTTAACACAAGAAGAACTTAATATAGACACAAAAAAAACTTTAACCAAGGTGTATAAATTTCTTGAGGTAGACTCAGAATTTACCCCTAGTAATTTGGCCAAAAGATATAATAAAGGGGGGCTCTATAAGAAGAATTTCGTCACAAATTTTATTTTTAAACAAGGGAAAATAAAAACTTTTTTAAAAAAAGTTATTCCTATTTCATCGTGGGTGAAATCAATTAAAAACAGCATTATAAGTAACTACCACTATAAGGCCGACCCAATAGATGTTGATGTCGAAAATAAACTTGTGAAGGTTTTCAAGAAAGAAGTTGATAACCTCACCAAAATAGGTGTTGACACTAGCACTTGGAATAAAAATTTTTTCAATAAATGAAGTTAAACCTAAACATACTAAACGTTTCATTTTATTTGATTTTAACAGGAATGTTTTTTCTTCCTTTTAACTCATGGAATGGCATTTCCATTTTAGGAGAATACTACAGGGATTCGTGTGTATTGTTTTTTTTATTAGCATTCTTCATTTTATTATTTAAGAAAAAAATCAAACTTCCACTTCATAGTCCAATATTTTATTCATTAATCGTTTTTTTGGTTTGGGCGGCAGCAACAACGGCACTTAACTTTGAAACAGTCACAGATAATTATTTTAAACAAACCTCAGGTGTTATTAGATTTTTAAGACAGTATTTTTCTTTAATTTTAGCAGCATTTATACTGCCCATTACATTTTACAATAGCTTTTTAAACATAGATTCTAAAAGGATAATTTATTTAATCAGAAAAGCGATTTATTACTCATTTGTGATCGTTATAGTTTATGCTATAATCGAAGTTTTAGTTGTTAAATTTAATTTGATAAATTTAAAAAAACCTGTACTGAATCTTTTCGATTATTTTCCTTTTGTTGAAGCAAAAACAGACTTAAGACTAAAGAGAATATCTTCAGTAACCTTTGAGCCTCCGGCACTTGGAACGTATCTAATTACAATTTTCGCATGGATGTGCAGTTACATAATTACCTCAAAAAGCTATTTTAGATTTCTCCCAGCCCTATTGGTAATAGTTTTAGCTTTTATTTCGGGCTCCAGAGCAGCATTTTTTATTATAGTAGTTCAGGCGTTTATATTTGTTTTCGCCATTTCTCAATCTTTTCAATACAATAAAATATTTTCTAAAATTGTTTTGACTTCAGCGATAGCTATTACAATTGGATTTTTAGCTTTTGCGCCAAAAATACTAAACTATGTAGATAATGAAATTCAATCCTTTAAGCTAAATGACAACGACCATTCGCTTTCTAATAAATCAAGATTTGGAATTCAATACGCAATGTATAAAGTTTTTTTAGACAATCCAGTTACTGGAACCGGTTATGGACAACAAGCATTTGACGCAAGATCAAAGTATCCGTCTTGGGCTAAAAGAAATAATTGGGAATTTAGATTAAAATACCTTAACCAAAACAATAAAAGATTTCCCCCAGGTTACAATCTTTATTTACGATTAGCTGCTGAAACTGGAGCTTTAGGATTATTAAGCTTTTTGTTGTTTATGTGCTTTATATCGATTTGGTGTTATAATAATTTATTTAAGCAAAAAAATTTATTAGCCATAATTGTATTTGTTTCCATGGCTGGATTTATGCTAAATTGGCTAAAGATGGATACTTTTAGAATTTATGGGTTTTGGATTTGCTTAGCCTTAATTTTTGTTAGTTCAACTAAAAAAATAAGTGATGTCTAATATAATTGTCCTTATTCCTTATTATAATAACCTAATTGGTCTTCAAAAAACCATAGCGTCAATTAAAGAAGATATAGTTATAGATATATTGGTAATAGATGATGGAAGTACTAAAAAATTAGAAAAAAGTGATATAGAATTTAAAGGACATATTTTTTTGAAGTTTCTTAAAACTAATTCAGGAATAGGGGAGGCATTAAATGTTGGACTTGATTTTGCCGTAGAAAAAAAATATGAATATATCGGTCGATTAGATTGTGGGGATTTGTGCCATGTAAATAAATTTACAAAACAATTGGAGTATTTACATAAAAACAGTGACATTAAGCTACTTGGAGCCTGGGCTAGAATTGTAGATGATAAAGGTGTGTTTAAATATAATTTAAAACACCCAACAGAATATAAAAGAATTCAAAGAGATATGTATAAGAACAGTATGTTTATTCATCCAACGGTTATTATAAAGACTGAAATTATTCCCTTAATAGGAAAATACCCTTACAAATATAGACGTGCAGCTCAAGATTACGCTTTTTTCTTTAGTATTACAAGACAATTTAGGAGTGAAAATTATCCAGAAATATTACTAGATTATGTAATGTCTAAGGACTCTATTTCTCATAAAAACAGAAAACTACAAGTGTATCACCGAATTAATATTTTAATAGATAATTTTTATTTTGGATTTACCCCTATTTATTCTCTACTAAGAAATTTAATTTTATTAATAACACCCCTTAAAATTCTTACATTTATTAAAACAAAAACTTACAAGTGAGACTCTCTTTAGATAAAATATACTCGAGCTTATTTTTTATTATTTGTTTCTCTTTAGCATTTATTGGAGACAAGTTTTATGCTATTCCTAATGGTGCAAATATCGCCTTGGTTTTACTATTTCCATTTATCATAAATTGGAGTCAGCTATTAAATCTGTTAAATAAAAAACTAGTAATTTGGTTCTCTGCATTTGTTTTTTTTATTTTTTTAAAGTCTGTTTTTCTCAATAATTTTATTGAGGACATATCTCAGATAAAAAAATTATTTCAAGTTCTACTTTTAGTAATATTATCTTTTGGTCTAAAAGAAAAAAACCTGAGCTACTTAAAGTCAGGAATTATTTTAGGAACATTTACAGCGTGCACATATTCTCTGATTAAAATCTGCATAATAGTTTTTCAAACAGGAGTATTGAATTTTACTAAAGGACCTTTAATAAACGAGACGCTTCCTGTGCAAAGATTATACCTGGGCCTTCTGTGCACTTTTAGCTTAATTTTTGTTTTTGAAAGATTGCTAAAAAATCAAAAAAAACATAATCTATTTTTGGCAGTGTTTTTTGTTTTCTTTGTTTTTTTAATTGCTGGAAGAATTGCTATTGTTTCAGTTTTATTTATAATTATTTATTATGTTTTCACATTTTTAAAATCCTACATGAGGTATGTAGCAGCACTCTTAATACTTCTTTTAACATCTGTTGTGGTATTAACAAATAACAACCTGTCCCAAAGAATTTTTCATTCAGACGACAATTTTAGAACTAGTTATTTTGAAAAAATAGAAATGCATGAGCCACGGTTTTTAATTTGGAAATATTCTTTTGAAATACTAAAAGAAACAAATTTAATCACTGGTAACGGATATTCAAAGACGACAGAAAAGTTGGTAAATAAGTATAATAACATCCCACAACAAAAAAAGAAAAACTGGTTTATTAAAAAAGAATTTAATACACATAATCAATATTTAGATATTTTAATAAGCCAAGGAATTTTAGCGGGTTTTCTTTTTATCATATTTCTCACACAGGCTTTTAAACTAGCTAAAGAATCACACACAAAACTGTTATTACTAATTAGCATGTTAATCTATATGACCGTCTACAATAATTTTCATCGGTTAATTGGGGTTTATCTTTTTGCTTTAATTTTAATTGTGATCTTATCAAACGATAATGCAAAAAAAACAATAAAATGAAAAAAGCAATAGTAGTTGATTGGTTAGATAAATACGGAGGTGCCGAAAGGGTCGTGTCTTCTATGACTAAAATATTTCAATTTGAAACCTGCTACACGTTGGTAAACATAATGAGCACTAAAGATAAAAGTTTGGTATTTTCTAACAATAAAATTAAAATTAAAAACTCTTTACTTCAACTATTTAAAAGTAAGTTCAGGTATCTTTTCTTCTTATTCCCTTATTTTATTAAAAAAATTAAAGTTGACAAAAGTGTTGAATTAATAATCTCATCATCATTTTCTGTTGCAAAAGGAATAAAAAAAACAAACACTAATCAAATACATATTTCCTACATACAAGCAAGAAATCAAAGATATTTGTGGGATAAAGAAGGAATATATTTTGGAATAAAATCAAGATTTTTATTATCTCCAATTTTAGAGTTATTAAAAAAAATAGATATTAAGCAGGCTTCAAGCCCTGACTATTTAATCGCGAATTCACGATTTGTTCAAAACTGGATAAAGGAAACTTATAAATTGAATTCTGAAATTATTTACCCCCCTGTGGATGTAGAGAGATTTAAACTTCAAAAAAAGAAAGAAAACTATTTTGTTAGTGCATGTAGGCTTGAACCCTACAAAAGAGTAGATTTAATTGTTGAGGCTTTTAATAAAAGCAAGGAAAATTTAGTTATAATAGGTTCAGGATCACAAGAGAATTATTTGAAAAAAATTGCGTCTAACAACATTAAATTTATAGAATACTCAAACTCATCAGTTGTTTATAAATATGTTAGTAAAGCTAAGGCATTTATTCACGCAGGAATCGAAGATTTTGGTATTGCACCAGTAGAGGCACAAGCATGCGGCACACCAGTTATTGCTATTAAAAAGGGCGGACTTAAAGAAACTGTAATTGAGAATAAGACAGGAGTTTTTTTTGGTGACCAAGATTCGAATGCAATTTTAGAAGCAATAAACCGTTTTAATAAAATTGACTTCGACTATGAATTTATTAGAAATGAATCATTAAAATTTAGCAAATCAAATTTCGAATCTAAATTAAAGGACTTTGTAAAATCAAAAACAGCAAATGATAAAAGGTAAAACAAGAAGATACTCAGGATTAATTAGCCCTTTGTCTTATTTTATTGACATTGCAATAATTATTGTTGTTACCCAACAGTTCTTAGCCATTTATTTATACAAAGAATTTGAGTTCAAGCATTTTTTTACATTAACTGTTTTATGGATTATTGTCTCTGTATTCAACAGGTTTTATTACATCTATAGGTACACAAATTTTCTTAAAATAATTAATTTACTATTTAATCAAATCGTTTTATTTGCTTTGTCTCTATTTTGTTTTGCTGGGATCTTTCCTGAGCTAGAACTTGAGCCAAATACAATTATTAAACTGCTAATGCCAATTGCAATTTTGATAGTTTTTGTTAAGATATTAACATACTATTCAATTAAGACATTTAGATCTTATTTTGGCGGGAATTATCGAAAAACTATAATAATAGGAAGCAGTATCGAATCACAAAATTTAGAACTTTTTTTTTATAAAAATAAGCAGGCTGGATACTTGCATAAAAAAACTTTTTCAGATGTATCTAAGAAATCTATTTTAGATTCGATTAATTTTGTAAAAGAACAAGAAATTGATGAAATATATTGCTCGACTGAAAACATAAATGATCAAGAGGTAAAATCGTTGATAAAGTTTTGTGACAATAATTTGAAAACAATAAAATTTATCCCAAACTCAACTAAGCTAAATTCTAAAAAACTTATTTATGAGACTTATGATTCTTTACCAATCTTATCTTTAAGAAGGGTACCTCTTCAAGATTCTGTGAATCTATTTTTTAAAAGGCTTATAGATATTATTATCTCTTTGGCTGTTATTGTTTTTGTTCTGAGCTGGCTAACTCCTATTATAGCATTATTTATTAAAAAAGAATCTGATGGCCCTGTTTTCTTTAAACAAACAAGAAATGGAATAAACTATGAGGAGTTTAGTTGTTTGAAATTTAGGTCAATGATAGTTAATGAGAATGCACACAAGTTACAAGCAACAAAAGGCGACACAAGGGTTACCAAAATTGGTGCTTTTTTACGAAAAACTAGCCTTGATGAAATGCCCCAATTTATAAATGTATTGCTTGGTGATATGTCGGTTGTAGGCCCAAGGCCTCATATGATTAAAGAAAACGACAAGTATTATAAGACCGTTGACAAATACATGTTAAGACACGTGATTAAGCCAGGCATTACGGGCTTGGCCCAAGTTAGTGGGTATAGAGGTGAGGTTGAAAAAGAATCAGACATAGTTAATAGAATCAAGTTTGACATATATT
>Ga0206124_10003483_pt1 | contig 11049 bp, 10 predicted proteins | sample Helgoland_Spring_3_FD_148671 | JGI IMG/M metagenome (GOLD analysis project Ga0206124, IMG submission 148671) | Pelagic subsurface seawater microbial communities from Kabeltonne, Helgoland, North Sea - Helgoland_Spring_Bloom_20160321_2 | ecosystem: Environmental > Aquatic > Marine > Epipelagic ... | reverse complement strand
AGGGCATGTTCTTTACCATTGAGCCGATGGTCAATCTCGGACGGCCCGAAACGAAGGTTCTGGCTGATGATTGGACCGCTGTGACCCGTGACAAATCGCTCTCTGCGCAATTTGAGCATTCGGTGGGTGTGACGGAGAAGGGCGTGGAAATTTTTACCCTGTCGCCAAAGGGTCTTTTTCACCCAACTTACGGCTAGGTCTACATAGGGGTTATCCCCTATGTAGCCCAGATATGTGAGAGATCAGCGCCCTAGGCTTGTGGGCGTCTTGGTTTTGCGTTGCCGCCCATGTTTGGCTTGCCCTTTGGCTTGCCGCCGCGCCCCTTTGGTTTACCGGCGAATTTGGCGCGCGAAGGAGCGCGGTCCGGGCGGGCACCATTGCCAACGGGTCCCTGCGCCTGGTCAGACGCCTGTCCTTTTGATTTGCGGCCTTTGGGCTTGGGCGCCTCTAGGGCCGGTCCGTCATTGGTTGGGTCCCAGCGCCCTTCGAGCGCTGGCTTGGCTTCAACGCGTGCCGTATGGGCCTTTGGGGCGCCGCCGCGACCGCCGCGCGGCTGCTCTTTGCCCCAATTGTCGTTATTCCGCCGGCCACCGCCAGCGCCGCCACCGCCGCCGCCACGTCCGCTGGGTTGTTTGCGCTTCGGTTTGCGGGTGTCGACGCCGGGCACAAGATCCCAACGCCGACCGGAGGCAATTGGGATTTCCATTTTCAACACTTTTTCAACATCCTTCAATTCACCCATCTCATCGGGTGCCACAAAGGCAATCGCGCGGCCATCGCGTCCGGCGCGCGCGGTGCGGCCAATGCGATGCACATAATTCTCTGGCACATTGGGCAGATCGTAATTGTAGACGAACCGCACATCAGGAATGTCGAGACCGCGGGCTGCAACATCAGTGGCAACCAAAACTTTGATCGTCCCGCCCCGCAGCGCATCAATGGCGCGCTGTCTTTGGCCTTGGGATTTGTTGCCATGGACCGAATCGGTGGCATAGCCCGCTTTGCTCAAGGTCTTCATCAGACGCTCAGAGCCGTGTTTGGTCCGGGCAAAGACGATGGCCGCATCGCTGCGGTGTTCTGCGAGTTTCTCAATCAAGAAATCGGTCTTGGCAGCCCCGGCCACGAAATGCACCTCTTGGGTGATTTTGTCAGCCACCTCGCCTGGACGAGAGACCGCCACGCGTTCGGGGTTTTTCAGATAGGTTGCGGCCAATTCGTTCATATGTTTCGGCATTGTCGCTGAGAACAACATGGTTTGGCGCTCGGCCGCCAGTAAAGGCGCGATCTGGCGCAGGGCATGTATGAAACCAAGATCAAGCATTTGATCGGCCTCATCCAAGATCAAAAATTGGGTCTCGGACAGATCAACGGCCTTGCGCTCAATCAGGTCAATGAGACGGCCGGGGGTGGCTATCAACAAATCTGTGCCTCGGGCCAGACGGTTGACCTGAGCGCTGATCGACATGCCGCCAACAACCAGGCCAACTTTGATATGCGTGCCCTGCGAATAGGCCGTGAGATTATCTTTAATTTGCCCGGCCAGTTCCCGCGTAGGCGCTAAGATCAAACCGCGCACGGTCTTTGGCGCTGGTTTTTTGCCAACTTTCAGCAGATGATTCATGATCGGCAATCCAAAGGCGGCGGTTTTGCCGGTCCCAGTTTGAGCCAACCCCATCACGTCACGCCCAGCAAGAGCATGTGGGATGGCTTGGACTTGGATCGGAGTTGGATCAACAATGCCTTGTTCTTTGAGTTGTTCCACAAGGCGGGGCATCAGGCCCAGTTCTTCAAACGTCATAATTTATCCCTTGCGCCAGACGGCGCAGTTGTAGCGGATCACTTCGATCATTTGGGCGGGATTGCCCTTTGACTGTAACACGCACCCCTAAGGACAGCCCCTAGGGTCGGTTAGGTCAAAGTGCTGCAGGTGCAGTCATAATTGCCAACCGGACAGGGCCGCAGCTAGGCGCTCATGGGGCGGAAGTCAATCCCACAGGTGATGTGATCGTCAACCAAGGGCATGCCCTAGCGCTCATCGCTTTCGGCGGGCGCTTGGATGGGTTGAAGAAATGTCATCGTCGTGCCGCCAAATTTCCGGCTGTCACGCAGCACAAATCCTTCGGGCGTCATGGCGCTGGCCTCTTCAAATATGACCAATGCATCGGCCGCGATCCAGCCCTGAGCCCAAGCGCTGCGCAAGGCCTGTTGCCCTAGGGATTTGCCATAGGGGGGGTCTAAAAATACCAAATCGCAGGGGGTGCCGGGCGGCAATTTTGTGGCGTCTTGGGCTAGGAGTTGACAGCGGTCTTGGGCGCGCATTCTTGCGATATTCTCGCCGATCAGCTTTTGCCCAACCCGGCCGTTCTCCACAAAAGTGACATGCTGGGCACCACGCGATAAGGCCTCTAAGCCGAGCGCGCCGGTCCCTGCGAAGAGATCTAGGACCCGAAGACCTTGGAAATCGATCCAATTGCGCAACACGTTAAACAATGTCTCGCGCACCCGGTCGGTGGTGGGGCGCAAATGCGCTGCGGGATCGCCCGCGCCAATCTCAGCCAAGCGCAAACCGCGGTTTTGACCGGCGATGATCCTCATCCGCGCAGCAGGGCTTTGAGGTCACTGCTGGGACCCGCCGCAAGGGCGGGATCCACGGTTTTGCCCGCTTCAATCAGGCGTTTGGCCACCATATAGGCACGCGGATCATTCATCGCATCAACCGCCAACAATTGCCCGGCCTTATAATACCAATGCGAGCGTCCCGCGTCTCCCTTTCGTGCGACAACATTGTCGAACCCTTGATTGAGCCCGGCGATTTGCAATTTTACGTCATATTGATCGGACCAAAACCACGGGGTGGCATGATATTCTTTTTTAGCGCCGAGCATATTTTCCGCCACCACCTCGGCTTGATCGATGGCATTGGGCACGCTTTCCAAGCGAATGCGCCCGCCTTTGTAGGGGAAACTCGCACAATCGCCGGCAGCCCAAATTCTGGCCTCTGAGGTTTGACCCAGCGCATTGGTTTCAATGCCGTTATTGAGCGTGAGACCCGCGGCTTCGGCCAGCCCTGTATTGGGTTGGATACCGACGCCAACGAGGGCAAAGTCAATATCTAAGGTCTCGCCATTGCTTAAGATCGCGCCCGTGACTTGATCTGTTCCGGTCAAGCGGCTCAAGCCAACCCCTTCTAGGAGGGTCACCCCATGGCTTTGATGCAGATCGCGGAAATAATCCGAGGTCTCCTTGCAGGCGACCCGCTGCAAAATGCGTTCTGCCATTTCAACCAATGTGACCTTCAGGCCGCGTTTTGCCGCCACGGCAGCGGCTTCGAGGCCAATATACCCGCCGCCAATAATCAACACATGGCCGCCGCGCTCAAACGCTGGACGCATGGCATCAACATCTGCCAGCCCGCGCACCGCAAAAACATTTTTCAATCCGCCGCCAATTGCCTCGGGCAGCAGGCGCGGCGTTGAGCCGGTGGTCAGCGCCAGCTGGTCATAGGCTAATGTTTCATGGCCCAGGGAAACCACCCCTGCGACCGGATCAATGGCGGTGACTTGCGCGGCGAGGCGCAGCTCAATATTGTGATCGCGGTAAAGCTCTTGGGGCCGCAAATAGAGGCGCTCCAGCGCCATTTCCCCCAAAAGATAGGTCTTCGACAGAGGCGGGCGTTGGTAGGGCGCATAGGGTTCCTCGCCGATCAAAGTGACCGCGCCCTCATATCCCAAGGTCCGCAACTTAATCGCGAGAGAGGATCCGGCTTGCCCCGCTCCGATAATAACAATTCCCGACATTGCGCACGACCTCTGGTAAGTTGTTTCAAGTAACCTATAACTAAGGTCTCGTGATTTTCAACCGATGAAGGAATACCAAAATGGCAATATCGCAAGGTGACAAACTGCCGGATGCAGTGCTGCGGCGGATGGGAGATAATGGGCCCGAAGAGATCACCATTGATGCATTGACCGCAGGCCGAAAAATCGTCTTGTTTGGCCTGCCGGGCGCCTTCACTCCGACCTGTTCATCGGCGCATGTTCCATCTTTTATGCGCACAAAAGATGCTTTCCTCGAAAAAGGTATCGAAGAGATTATCTGTGTGTCCGTCAATGATGTGCATATCATGCGCCAATGGGGCGAGGTCACCGGGGCCACGGCTGCGGGTTTGAGCATGTGGGCAGATCCGGCCAGTGAATTTACCACCGCCATCGGCATGAATTTTGACGTGGAGGTGCTGGGTTTTTACGGTCGCTCGTCGCGTTATGCGATGATCGTGGAAAACGGTGTTGTGACACAGCTCAATCAGGAAACCGAGCGTGGGGTGTGTGATATCTCCGGCGGTGAGACGCTGTTGGAGAGTCTCGGCTAGATCCACTGAGGAAAGCCCTCTGCATAACGTCATTTCAACATAAAATGAGGGCAGTGCCTGCCCGGGTGGCAGGCAGGCGCAGCCCGGTGTTGCCACCGGGCAAAGTGTTGTGGCTTGGAGGTTGGGTTATGCAGAGGTCTTGAGGAATCTAAATCAACTGGCCGCAGCATCCATTTGCTGGGCCAGTTTGATGTCGAGTTCCGACAGACCGCCGCAGTCATGTGTGGTCAAAACCACAGAAACGCGGTTGTAGGTATTGGACCATTCGGGATGGTGATCCAGCTTTTCGGCCCAAAGTGCCATTTCGCTCATCCAGCCCCAGGCGGAGCGGAAGGATTTGAATTTAAAATTCTTGTGCAACGCATCGCGCCCCTCGACCATCTCCCACCCGGAGGCGAAAAGCTCGGTCAGAGCGCTGCGGTCTTTGAGGGCTTGGGTCATTGTTGTTCCTCTACGGCTATAGTTTTGAACGGCCCATAGCTTGTGAGCACATTGATTTCATCATCCACCGCCTCGCGTTCCGCTTCAAGATAGCGGGCGACGGCTTGTGAAAACCCTGCATCGCCAAACCAATGCAGGGAATGGGTGGCCACGGGCAAATAGCCTCTGGCCAATTTATGCGCACCCTGGGCGCCGGCTTCTACCCGCTGCAATCCCTGCGCGATGGCGAAATCGATGGCTTGATAATAGCACAGCTCAAAATGCAGGCAGGGGAAATCTTGGGTGCAGCCCCAATAGCGGCCAAAAAGCGTGTTTTGGCCGATAAAATTCAGAGCCCCCGCGATATAACGCCCGTCGCGTTTGGCCAGCACCAGCAGCATATCGTGGCGCAGATGCGCATGGGCTTGCTCAAAAAACTGCCGCGTGAGATAGGGTGTGCCCCATTTGCGCGCGCCGGTGTCTTGGTAAAAAACCCAAAAGGCGTCCCAATGGTGTGGCTCGATCTCATCGCCGGTCAGCACTTCGATTTGCCCGCCAAAACTCTGCGCTTGGGCGCGCTCTTTGCGGATGTTTTTGCGCTTTCGGCTGCTGAGGTCGGCCAGAAAATCGTCAAAGGTCTTGTAGCCGTTATTGATCCAGTGAAACTGTTGTGAGCGGCGCGGCATGAGGCCCATCTGCGCACCCGCCTCTGCTTCTTCGGCTGTGCAAAACGTGACGTGTAACGAGGAGAGCTCATTTTCCGCAGCCAGCTGCACTGCGGCTTGCACCAAGGCCGATTGCGCGACCGCTTGATGCTCAGGGTGCACCAGCAGCCTGCGTCCCGTGGCTGGGGTATGGGGCACGGCCATCTGCAATTTTGGGTAATAGTGCCCACCAGAATTTTCAAAGGCCTGCGCGAAATTATGGTCGAAAATATATTCGCCCTGGCTGTGAGATTTGCCATAGAGTGGCGCCACGCCGATGGTGTCATCACCGAGTTTGGCTTGGAGGTAATGCGGTGTCCAGCCGGTACCCGCCCCCACCGACTGACTATCTTCCAGAGCTTTCAAAAAGCGGTGTGTGGTGAACGGATCAATTGGGGGCCGGCCCAGGGCCTCTGGGCAGGCGCAGCGGTCCCATTCGGTCTCAGATATTTGAGACAGGCTGGTGAGCACATTGATCTCAATTTGCGTCTCTTGGCTCACGGGGCTCTCAATTTATTGCCTAAACTCAAGATGCGTCATGTGAGCGAAAGGTCAAGGCAGATATCCCTCAAAAGTGATATTGTCCGCGATGCGGCGCGCGCGGCGCTCTTCATCTGGTGACCTGACGGTCCAACACAGCACGGGAACCCCTTGTGCTTTTAGGGCGCTGACCGGGGGATCGGTTAATTGTGTTTGATTGTGAGAAATAAACCCCACGCCCGAGGTGCCAAAATCTGAGATTTGAGCGAGATATTTGCGCCTTTCGGCGCTGAGGCTTGGCCAATCGTCTGGCTCAAACCGATCTGTGACCAATCCCAATGGGATATCTGCTCGGATGTTGCCGAAGGCAACAACTGAATTCGGGTTGAATGACATGACAGCCACCTCACCGCGATAGGGGCTCAAAGCCTCTGCCACCGCCGCTTCAAGCGGGCCAACAGCCGGCCCCATGTTGCCGTCTTGATCTTTGATTTCAATTAACAGCGGGACTTGGCCTGCGATCAAATCCAAGACCTGTGTGAGATCTGCAATGCTGTCCTGCCCACCGCTGAGAGTGATGCCCGCTAGATCTGCGGCACGCCTTTGCGCGATGGGGCCGGTTTGGTCGGTGAGGCGGCCAAGGTGATAGTCGTGAAACACCATCGCCGCCCCGTCGAGGCTCATTTGCACGTCCAACTCTATCCCGTATCCCGCCGCTATGGCTGCGCGAAACGCCGCTAGAGAATTTTCTGGCCGCCCGCAGGATGCGTCATGCAAGCCGCGATGCGCAATAGGGCGGGTCAAAAAACAGGCGGGAAGGGCTGTCATGCGATTTGAAAAATACCTTCAATTTCAACCGCAACACCCAAAGGCAAGGAGGGGGCAGAGACCGCTGCGCGGGCATGCTGGCCCGCATCGCCGAGGGCTTCGACCAAGAAATCTGAGGCGCCGTTGATGACTTTTGGCTGCTCGGTGTAATCATGTGTGGAATTCACAAAACCGGACAGTTTGACCACGCGGACCAGCCGGTCGAGATCACCGCCGCAGGCGGCTTTAACCTGTGCCAAAAGAGAAATCGCGCAGGTGCGTGCGGCGACAGCGCCCGCTTCGGTGCTCATCGTGTCTCCCAGTTTGCCGGTGATGAAGCCATTGGCGTCTTGGCTAATTTGGCCAGAAACAAAGACCAAATCCCCCACCTGCACGAAGGGCACATAATTGGCCGCAGGTGCTGGAGCATCGGCCAGGGTCACGCCCAATTCTGCCAGGCGGGTTTCAAATTTTCCGGTCATATCGTCACTCCTTTGAACTGTTCGACCCCAGCGATAGGCGGAAACATGCGGTGAGAAAAGCGAAAATTAATATTCGCGTAGCGCTTGCGCGAAATAGTTGCGGATGGGTTCCAGCAGATAGTCCAAAGGGCGGCGGTTTTGTTTGCGGATAAATACCTGTGCCGGCATGCCCGGGCGCAATAGCGGTGCCCCGTGGTCGAAGGAGGTATTTTGGGGGAGGTTCAACGCAATCTCAACCACATAAAAGGGTGGGCTGTCTGGCCTGCTTTGGAAGGTATCTGCCGAAATTTTTTGGAGCCTGCCTTGTAAATCTTGCGCCGCGCCTTTGTGCAGGAATTTTATCATACTGGTCTGCCCCACAAAGAGATGATTGATCTGATCGGGCGCGATTTTGGCCGTGATAACAAATGGCTGATCATTGGGCACAAGATGCAAGATTGGCTTGGCCGGTTGTACGACCGCTTGTGCGCCGGAAATGGTCAATCCATGGACAAACCCGCTGATGGGCGCGGTAAGGGTGAGGCCCTCCAGCTCTTGTTTCAGCCGGCGGCGATCTGCGCGCAGCCGGAGCTCCTGCGGGTGCAGGTCGCGAAGGGCTGAGATGGCTGCCTCGTGATCGGCGGCGGCCTGTCGCAACCTGTCGATTTCAATTTCGTGAAGCTGCGTTTGTGCTTCGGCTTGCTTGGCGCTCAGTTGCGCGATCTTTCCGAGCAGAGCAGCCTCCTGCTGTTGAAGCGCAGAGAGCTCTGCGCGGTCGGCAAGCCCTTTGGCGCGCAAGGACAGTTGGGTTTCCAGCTCGTCGCCCAGCAGCGCAAGCTGCCGCTCTGCGGCCTGGGCTTGGGCGCTCAAACCCTCAATCTGCAGGGCAATTTGCTCTGCTTGATTTTGCAACTTTTTTTCCGTTTGACGGCGATAGGCGAGATGGGTTTTGAAGAGTTGCACTTGCCCTTGCAACATGCGCCGAACTTCTGGATCCGCGGCGGCTGTGGTCTTCAAAACCTGATCAAATTCGATGGATAGGCGATCATCACGTTCGGCCACCAAACGTGCGCGCCGAGCCATGATTTCGAACAAGTGCCCCTCCGTGAGATCAAGTTGCACGTTTTGTGCATGCCCATCCAGCCGCAGCAGGGGCGCGCCCATTTGTACAATGTCACCCTCTTTGACCCATAGATCGGCCACCTGGCCGCCGGTAGGGTGTTGGACCGCATGGTTGTGACCCATGAGGGCGACATGCCCCCAGGCAATCACCGCGCCCGACAGGGTGACGCAGACAGACCAAAGCGCAAAACCACCCAAAAAAACTATGGCGCATAAGCTCCCTATGGCGACATATTTTGTGACACTAAACGCCATGCGGCGCACTCCCACCGGCCGGTAGTGTGGAAATATCAGCATGGTTTTTCACCATTTTTCGCAGGATGTCTTCTTTGGGGCCAAAGGCTGTGATCTGGCCGCTTTCAATCACCATGAGTGTATCGCATTCTTGAATGGCCGCCGGACGATGCGCGATGATCAGAACCGTATTGCCTTTTCGTTTGAAGCGCCGCACCGCAGCGTTGAGCGCCGCGACGCCCTCATTGTCCAAATTGGAGTTGGGTTCGTCCAAAACCAAAAGCACCGGATCGCCAAAAAGGGCCCGCGCCAAACCGATGCGCTGTGCTTGGCCGCCAGACAGTTGGCGCACATCCGTATCAAATCCCTTTGGCAATTGGGTTATCATGTCAAAGGCGCCAGCATTGCGGGCGGCTGCGAAGAGCAAGTCTTGCGGCGCGTCTGCTTGATATCTGGTGATGTTTTCGGCCACCGTGCCCGGCAATAGCTGCATTTCTTGCGGTAAATACCCGATATACTGTCCGAGGTTGTCGGCGTCATAGGCGGCGAGGGCTGTTCCACCCAATTGCACGGTCCCATTGGCCAGCGGCAGCACACCCATGGCGGCCAGGGCCAGGGTGGATTTGCCCGATCCCGCGGCGCCGATGATGCCGCAGGCACTGCCGGCTTGAAGGGAAAAGGAGGCCAGTTTTAAGGTGGCAATTTGCCCGCCCGGTGGCACGATCGTGGCTTTTTGCATGGTGAGTTGCGCCGCCGGGCGGGGCAAGGCCAAAGGCCTGTGGCGGGCCGGCATCTGGCTGAGCTGGCTGCGCAAACGCGCCCAACCCAGGAGCGCCCGTTGGGGCACGACCCAAGAACCGATCAGGACCTCAAGAGGGTTAAGGAGCCGGCCAAAGAGAATGGATGTGGCGATCATGCCGCCCGCGCTCAACTGCTCTTGCAGGACCAGCCAAGCGCCCAGTCCCAGCATGGCCGATTGCATGGCCATGCGTAGGGTCCTGATAATGGTCGTAAATAATCCAGCAATATCGCTGGCACGAAGCTGCGCGACTTGAGCGGCGTGTTGGAGTCGGTGCTGCCGGGTCAGGGTGGTGCTTTGCATGCCCAAGGCCCGAATGAGCATTGCGCGGTTCAAATACTGCTGCGTCTGAACCTCGAGATCTTCCGTGCAGAGCATCGCGGCAGCAAAGGCCGATCGGCTGGCCCATTGATTTCCCAATGACAGGGCAATGAGGGCCACGCCGCTGATCAGGGTCATGGCGCCAAGCAGGGGGTGAAATAGATATATGCCGACAAAAAATACCGGGATCCAGGGCAGATCGAACAGGGCCAGCAGGGCGGGTGAGGCGATGAACTTTTCAATGGACGTGAGATCTTTCAGCGCGGCTTGCGGCTCTTTGCGCCGCCCGGATTGGGCGCTCTGCATGGCGAGCGAAAAAACCCGCTGATCGAGCTGCGTCAAAAATCGCACAGCTATTCGGGCGGTGATGCGCGCGCGCGTATGGTCCAAAACCCCCATGACGGCATAGGCGAGACAGGCCATCAGAGACAAGGCCACGAGCGTTTGCACCGCGCCAGAGGGCAGAACTCGGTCATAGATATGCAACATGTAAAGTGGGCCGGTCAGCAGCAAGAGATTGACGAGAAAACTAAAGATGCCCACGATAAAAAAGAGATGCAGTAATTGGGCACGAACCTGTGCCAACTCACTTTTCTCATATTGATATGTGTCATTCATGCCCTAGACCTTAAGGTGCGACGGTGTCACCGGCTGTAACCGGTTTGCCACAACTTATAAGGGACGTGTGCTTAACGTTTGCCCAATAGAGCACGAGAAACTATTACGAGTTTGAAATCAAAGGTGAGTCCATGATCGAACGGTTGTCAATTTTTGCGGTCGCATCTCTCGTGATGGTTGTTTCTGCCTGTAGCCCCCGTCCGGGTGCTGTGGCGGGTGATCCGTTCGAGCGGGCGAATCGTGACAACCATGCGTTTAACAAAGACTTGGACCGCAAGATCCTGTCGCCGCTTTCCAAAACCTATGCAGATGTCGTTCCAGATCCTGTTGAGGACAGTGTGTCAAATTTCGCCAGCAACCTCAGCTTGCCGGGGAAGGTCGTCAACAACGTGTTGCAGCTGGATTTACCGTCTGCGGCGCGCAATACGACAAGGTTTGTGCTCAACAGTACGGTCGGTGTGGCCGGTCTGTTTGATCCCTCCCAAAAAATTGGGTTTACAGAAAAAGACACTGATTTTGGCGAGACGTTGCAAGGATGGGGCGTGGCTGAGGGCGCTTATTTGGAATTGCCTGTGTTCGGCCCCTCGAACCTGCGTGATGGTTTCGCGCGCTTTGTAGACATGCTCCTGTTGGATCCGGCCGGTCAAATCTTAAAACCGCCCGTGTCAGAGTACCGCACCGCCTCAAACATGGGTGCGATTTTACAAAAAAGAC
>Ga0206124_10003473_pt1 | contig 11071 bp, 7 predicted proteins | sample Helgoland_Spring_3_FD_148671 | JGI IMG/M metagenome (GOLD analysis project Ga0206124, IMG submission 148671) | Pelagic subsurface seawater microbial communities from Kabeltonne, Helgoland, North Sea - Helgoland_Spring_Bloom_20160321_2 | ecosystem: Environmental > Aquatic > Marine > Epipelagic ... | reverse complement strand
TGTTTTAAGAAGAAGAAGAAGAAGAGCAAAAGAGGAGGAAAAGAGAAGGAAAAGAGAGAAAACGAAGAGAAGGAAGAAGAGAACAACCGCGATGATGATGTTGAGACGAGCAGTAGCAGTAGTCCACGAGTGATTAACATGGCCCTGATTGCGAGAGAACACCGCGTGAAAATGGAACGGCTCGAGTTCGAGCAAGAAGAAAAGGAAAAGGAAAAGGAGGAGGCGAATACTAAAAGTCTCCTCGAAAGCGCTCTGGAAAGTGGATTGAGAATACTGTAGTAAAATTACGAAGAATACTCGAGCGAGAGCAGCGTAGTAGAGAGGTTAGCATCGTAGAATAGCGATCCGTAGTAGTTTAGAAATAGCAATCGTGTATACAATACACTCTCTTTCTCATCAGAGTTCTTGTATCTCGACTTATTAAAAATCACTTTTTTATTTGGTCTGTGTTTTTCGCTCATTTGACTGCTCATGAAAATTTCTCTCATCTCTGATCACGAGTTCTAATTTTCTCCATTAAATTAATTAAGAAGCAAAAGACGGACGCGCTCTTGCTTATTTACACACACAATAAATCGATCGAGGAGAAGATCTTCGTCTCTGTTCAAGAATATAAATAAAAATGGCCAACGTGTTGCTCCCGTCTTGGATGTGCATGGGGCCGAGACACAACAACAGTTCGTACTCGAAATCTATCGACCCGAGCACGAGTTTGACGTTTGTGAGTTACAACATTCTCGCGGACGCTTTGAGTGGGAACGAGGCTGGGTTTTCCTCGGAGAACGAGGACTTGGTGTTCGAGAACAGAGCAGGGAAAATATTGAAGAAGATTTTCCCGAGAGAAGACAAAGAAGACAAAGAAGACAACAACAACAACAACAACAACGAGAATGATTCGACGTCCAATCCAGACGTGATTTGCGTCCAAGAGTGCGACCATTATTACGATTTTTTCGAACCGGAGATGCAAAAGAGAGGGTATTTTGGCATCTATCGCGAAGATAAGTGGTCGCCGTGCCAAAAGTTTTCCAACGAGTTGAAAGATGGTCTGGCTATATTTTGTAAGCGGGAAACGGTGGAGTTGGTCGGGATGCACGTCTCGACGACGGCGGAAACGAAGGAGCAAGACGCCAAAGTGTTGTTCGCGCGGTTGATCATGAAGAAGTCATTGACGAGACAAGAAGTGGTGGTGATCAACGCGCACTTGGAGAGCGGGCAGTCGCCGGATAAAGTGGTGACCAGAGTAAATCAAGCGAAGGAGATGTGCTCGAGATTGAACGCGTTTTGCGTGGCGCAATGTTCGAACATCAACACCGTGCAGATTGTGGTGTGCGGCGATTTTAACGCCACGCCGGAGGAGCCGTGCATGGAGCACTTGAGAGGGAGAGGTTTAAAATCCGCGTACGAGGATTTAGAAACGAGCAATAGCAGTAAGAATGGAGAACAAGAACAACAACAATTAGAAGGAGAGGAGCCGTTTTTTACGACGTTTAAAACCAGACTCGGTTTCTTCAAGAACGGAACGAGTAAACGAGTGTCGGATTATATCATGTACTCCGCGCACAGAGGCGCAAAGATTGTTTCTAGAGTAGAGCCGCAACAAAGCGGGTTTGGAGAAGGGGTCGTGGGGTTACCGTCGAAAACGCAACCGAGCGATCACTTGTGCTTGAGATCGCGATTGAGTTTTGAACATCCCATCGTCGCGACGCCGACTTCGAACGGTGGCGCTCAGGCGAAGTAAACTTCTTATAAAGAGAGAGAGAGAGAAAGAGAGATTTTAAAATCAGTATAAAGGTAGTAATCTACGCTTTACTTACCTGGTACTTTTTGTTATACATACCGTTACTATCTATCTGTATTCCGTGTCAGTATGTCTATTTGTCTCTAACTCTAGGATATCTAACGCGTCGTCCTTTCATCACAAAAACACTTTCAATCGTTCGTGCGAATCTGCATCAACCGCGAATCTTCTCTTGTTTTCGTCCATCCAAAGAATTTGAGCGCCAACGTTTCTCGCGTTGTTGACGGCATCTTGGAACTGATTGCCTTGCATTGGGAAATCCGTGTACATGACGCAATCATCGGCTTTCACTCTGTACAAATCGCGCGCCCAGAGACGGATTTGGTCGCACACCGTCGGCGGTACCGCCGGATGGTTTGGTCTCTTACCGATCGTACACCTCGGGTGCGCTCGCGTTTGGAGATAGTTTACGATTTGATCGGGCGATATACCGGCACGCATGGCGTCTAGAATAGAATCTCGCGTAATCATACCGACGTACGCGTTTGGAAGTTTGTAATCCGGTCGAGTGAATAGACGTAAAACTTCCGTTTCTAGTTCAGAGTGTGTGTATGCGTACACTCTGAAATTCGTCTCCACGATGATGTGTCCGTCGATGCGCGCTAACGCCGATTTCGCCGAAGACGTCGTCGAAACGCTCGATAAACCAGCCGATAAAACGGTAGGCACGTACCAGTTGTTGTCGTTTTCATCGTCTTCATTTTCGTATAAAACGCCTAAAGCGCTTAAATGACTCGCCACGCGTCTTTCCGCCTCGGAGAGATTCGCTTTGGAATATTTGCGCCCCGGGTGTTGAAACGAAAGTCGAACTAAAAACGCCATGGCAGCGGCGGATGATTCGTCGCTCTTGAGTTTGTGTTGTTGCTTTTCATCTTCTCCATTCGTTTCCATCTTGTCGCCCTCGCCGTTTTCTTCGTTTGTTGTTTTATTCTTCATCTTCTTCTCGAAATCTCCGCCTCTCGCGTACCTCGCCAATAAGATCCAAATCTGCTCCGACGTCGCGCCTAACAGAAACGAGAATCCCTCGCTCGTAATTCGTCCATCTTTCGTAATCAGTCTCGCCGCGTAGAACAACTTTCGCAAGTGCAGAGCGTGTTGCGCCCCCGCGCCGCCGTCTCCTTTCTTCTTCATCATCTTCTTCTTCTTTCTCTTCTTCTCCACGGACGCCTCGGACGTCAACTCGAGCAACACCGTCTCCCATCGACTCTTCGCGTAGTGGTGATCTAAAAACCCCGCATCTTCTTCATTAAACCGAGTGGTTGTGGTAGATGTAGTATTCGTCGTTTTTACGTTCGCCTTCTTCTTCTTCTTCTTTTCTCCTTCGTTTTCTTTCTCTTCTTCTTCGTCGTCTAAATCCTCGAAACCTCTCTCGATTGCTCGTTTCACGTGTTTCCGGAAGTGTTCGTGGACGATAAACCCTCCTCCTTTGGAAGCGTTTTCCTCCTTCTTCCCTTCTTCTTCTGAAGAGTGCGATTCAACTTCCACGAACGCTCTGAGTTGCACCAACCTTTCAATCGCCATCTCGTGCGCTGTTTCGCACCCTCTCTTCGTCCACGAGGCGAGCATTTCGTGCGCGATCACAGAGTGTAACGGTAAAAACACGCATCGCATGATGTATTGTTTCGCCAACGGCGTCAACGCTCGTAAAACCGCCAAGGTCGCCCACGGGGAAATCGTATACAAGTGGTTGATTTTCTCCTCGGATAAGTGCGCGAAGAACTCCACGAACGCTGACTGGGATGACCCCGACGAGTGAAACGAGGATGATTGAGAAAACGAACTCGTCATCGTGTGAAATTCACTCGAAGATCTATCGAGAGTTTCGCTCCCTCTTTCTCTTCTTTTTACAAAAGAGAGAAAGAGAGAACGAAAAAGAGCAAAAGAGATTTTTTGCGTCAGAAAAAAGTGGTGAGAGTTGACTCTTTTCAACCAACACACTCCTCTCTCCTTTTATCTAAATGTATCAGCTGTTGTCTTAAATGAAGCGCAACGCATTGAACGATTCAGACGACGACGATTCAGACGACGACGACCTGTACTCTTCTTCTTCTTCCTCCGATGAAAACGACGATGAAAAGAAGACAACAACAACATCCTTGAAGAAAAAAGCATTCTTCGGAATCGCGAACGAAAATCTCGTCTGCGTCGGGTGTCGAGAGATGAACAGTCCGTGCTTCTCCCAGGGTTTGTGCTTAGACCCGACGGTGATTGAATTACTCGACGATGGAAGTAACAACAACACTAAAGGAGGAGAGAGTTTGTTCTTGATCGAAGGACAACTGGTGAAATCCGTCGGCGAGGAGTGGAAAGCGACGAGTTTAGTCTACTCTCGTACGACGACAGTTAAGAAGACGAAAGAGGAGGAAGAGTTTGAGAATCCGCTGAAGAAGAGGAGTAAAGAAGAAGATGACGACGATGAACTTTTAGATGGTACAAGAAGACTTTCGGGAGAGCAACCACCAAAGACGGTTGAATCTTCTACTACCGATGATACCTCTGCGACTGCCGCCGCCGGTGGAGGCAAAACGCCGCATCCGCTGATTGCGTTGGGTTTACCCGCCGACGTCGAGGAGGCGAAAGCGTATTTGAAACGAATCAACGCGGAGACTATCCCGCACGGCAACCATCGCGATTTTTTGTACAAGAACCACTTGTTGCATTTTTACGAGAGAAGAAGACAGAAGGACGGAGGACAAGAAGAAGAAGAAGACGAAGAGGATGGCATGTGCGGGAGCGACTGCCGAGAGCAACACGGAGGGAGCGGCAAACGTTTTAGCAACGTCGAGGATCACGGGCGAATCGAGGCGGTGATTCGACGTCAGAGGAAAGGACACGAGCAAAATCTCGGTGGAGGTGATTACGTGCCTTTGCAACGAAGTAGCGCGCGAGCGAACGGAAAAGAAAATGAAAGCAAAGAAGAAGAAGAAAGAGAAGAAAATCAAAAGGATACCGTCGTAGATATACGTCAAATCGTCGAGCACGAGCGTCGAGGCGGTAACGAAGTCGCCTCGCAAACGCGATTCAAAGTCGAAGGTATCTGTTGCCCGAGCGAAGTGCCTTTGATCCATAACATTTTAGATTCAATGTCCGGCGTGAGAGACGTAAAAGTCATAGTTCCGACGAAAATGGTTTTAGTGGAGCACGCGAAATCGTACGCACCGGTTGAGTTATTGGTCGACGCTTTGAACGCGGCGCATTTACGCGCATCCGTCGCGGACGTGGATTATTACGACCAAAAGAATGGCGGAGCAACATCAAAATTTCACGCGATTATGGTCAACTTACCCGGGCCGAAGATTCTGTTGGCGTGTTTATTTACTGTCGTCAGTTTGTTGCACTTTATAAAAGACGATCGAGGCGTTTTTGAACACTTCAAATGGGTTGCTTTAGGCGCCATCGCGGTTGGATTACCGGAAATTCTTTTGAAATCGTACGGGTCGTTGCGAATGCGCGTGGTTGATATAAACACGCTAATGGCAATCGCCATCGCCGGTGCTGTCGCTTTACAGGATTTCTTCGAAGCTGCCGCGGTGGTGAGTTTATTCACCTTGTCCGAATGGCTCGAGTCTCGCGCTATGGCAAAAACGTCGGACGCCATGAGCGCCGTGCTCGCTTTGCGCGTGGACGAAGCTGAGCTCGTCAATAAAGACGACCAAACTACACAGAAAGTCGCGGTTGAATCTGTGAATGTTGACGCAATCGTTCGCGTTCGACCGGGCGCACGCGTTCCACTCGATGGTATCGTTGTCGATGGCTCGACTGCTATCGACGAGAGCGCGTTGACTGGGGAATCAAAACCGGTTTCGAAAACCGTCGATTCGCAGGTCTTTGGTGGCACCGTGAACCAAAAAGGATCTATCGACGTCCGCGTGACATCGGTATCCGTAGACTCGGCGTATTCGAGGCTCATTCGGTTAGTCGAGGAAGCGCAGTCCATGCGCTCCTCGGCCGAACGAATGATTGAAACGTTCGCGAAATGGTACACTCCAATCGTCATATTAGCCGCGTTACTTTACGGCGTCATACCGGTTTTGATTTCCACAGATAACGCGAAAGAGTCGTTGTATACCGCGTGCGTTTTATTAGTCATCGCGTGTCCGTGTGCGCTCGTGTTGTCCACACCCGTCGTTTCCGTGTGCGGCTTAACCGTGTGCGCAAAACGCGGCGTCGTGGTGAAAGGTTCACAATTCTTGGAAAGATTGGGACAGTTGAAAACGATGTATATCGACAAAACGGGCACTTTGACCACGGGGACATTTGAAATGACGGAAGTGAAACTAGCAACGCCGCCGAGTGAAGACGCGAGCACACCACGTCCGGCGTTGGGCGTTGGCGCGCTACTACGCTGGGTGTGTGCGGTGGAGTCGAAATCGTCGCACCCGTTGGCGTTTGCGATTCAAAAGAACGCGGGTGCGGCTGTTCGCGTCGCGGCGAGACAGTGTGTGGTGACGAATTACGAACAAATCGACGGCGTCGGCGTGCGAGCGATGGTCGATAACGTTTTAGTTGAACTCGGGAACGAAAAATTGGCCGAAAAGAAACTGTGGACATTGTCTGATTTGAAGTTGTATGAGACGGCTATTCGATGGGAAACAGAAATTGGCGCGACGGTGGTTTGGGTTGGCATCAACGGCAAACTTGGCGGTATTTTGAAAGCAGAAGATTCGTTGAGGCCGAGTGCGAAAGATGCGATTGCGAAATTACAGAAATCATCGATCGACGTGATCATCTTAACCGGCGATAACAAAGGCGCGGCGGAGATGTGCGCCAAAAATGTCGGCATCGATGTGCACACGAACGTGTTCAGCTCGCTGACACCGAACGAGAAACTGAATAGGATTACTGAGGAGGTTCAAAAGCAAGAGAAAGAGTTAGTGGCGCGAAAAAAAACAATCTTCCGAACGTCTGGACGTGGTACAATTGCGATGGTTGGTGACGGCATAAACGACGCGCCGGCGTTATCGGCAGCGGACGTTGGCGTTGCCATGGGCGTTGCCGGAACCGCGGCAGCGATGGAGACCGCTCCAGTCGCATTATTGACGAACGATTTGAGTCGTCTCGCGGATACGATTTATATCGGAAGAAGATGCGTCTTGAAGATTCGACAAAACATTTTCTTTTCGGTGACGACAAAATTAGTCGTTTTAGGCCTGACTTTTGCCGGTTTGGCTGGGTTGTGGCAAGCCGTCGTCGTGGACGTCGGGAGCGCGTTGGTCGTCATTTTCAACGGCATGTCGATTTTGCGCGAAGCGGAGAAGGATGACGCGAGACGAAACAAGATTTCACACGAAATTGGCGTTAAATTTGCGGAAGAAGAAAAGGAGAAACAGAAACTGTTGGCGGAGCGGCAACAAGTACATTCGCACGGTCATTCGCAACAAGTGCATTCGCACGGTCATTCGCACGCGCACGATCATTCTTGCTGCGACCATGACAAGGAAGAAGGAAAAAAAAACAGTCCCCCCTTCGTGTTGCGCGGCGGCAGTAACAGTAACAACAATACAAAATCAAGCGCTTAGATAGCTGCACTAGTAATAGCAAAGATATACACGAAAGGAATGCGAGCTTATTTCCATTCATACACTTGAAAGAGCTACTAAGACTAAATCTATAATTCTACACACTCATTGCATCTGAAGAGGACGGCGATGCGACGAGCAACTCATCTTCATCATCGTCATCATCATCGTCTTCACTATCACCCGACGAAGAGAAACGAGAAGACGTGACATCGACGAGGTAAACGAACTCGTTCTCGCCGCCTCCGATGTCTCTTCGAAACTGTTTTATCATGCGCAATTTTTTCTGCCCCGAGTTGGAGGCGTTTAACACGTGATAAATGGGAGCGCCATTCTCCATTATTCGCGTGGGACCTAAGTATTGCCCGTTTTGTATAACGCCAACGATTTGGTTACCAAGTGATGATTCTTCAAATTCATCTTTTTCTTCCTTCATCGAAACTTTTTCCTCGTCCACGTCGCTGACTATCTTGAAGGAATGCGCGTCTAACTTTTCGAGCGTTTTTCGATCGTCTAAACTGACCCACTTCCCAGTCGTCGGACATCTTAACTCGCTCGGTTTATACTCGCCTTTATAGCGCATCTTTTGGCAATCGTGGATGTAATAACCCATGTAGTAGTATTTGAAATCACCCAAGGAATACTTTGCCGTGTTGCGATTCTTGGAGACAAAATCGATTTCGTACAACGCGCTCAACTTTCCCAACTCGAGTTTCATTAAATCCGGATCGTGATAAAAGTATACCGAGCTCAGGGCGGTCGGTAAGACATCGCAAACGCCGACGGCTACGAGTTTATCGTCGATAAAATATCGAAAATGTTTCGACCCGTACGTTTTGTCGTCTGAAACTAACGGCGTGTCGCATAAAAAATTAACATACGAACTCTTCTTCAACTTTGAAGGCGGATCGTTGTGAATTTTCGCCTGGTATCTTTGCCATAATTCGAAATCTTCCCGTCTAAATTCTGAGTTTTCAACCGTGACGGTGAACATTTTGTGTTTGCTCGTTGTTTTCTTCTTCTGTGGCTTCAACGTTGGGTGGTCGTCTTTCTTTTCCTTCTTCTTCGTTGGCATCCCCCGCGATGGTTTTATTTTCGTCTTTTCAGAATTTCCTTCCGAGGAGGAGGGAAAAAAATTGAGAAAGCCGCCTCGCGCTTCCACTCTGAAGTGTTTCATTTCATTCTGTTCCTCCGTCAATCGCTTTAAAACCTTCGCGACGACTTCCTCTCGATCTTTTTTCAGTTTTCCTGCGATTATTAAACACGCCGAGGAGGTATATTTTGATCCTCTTTCCAACGCTTCTTTGTTCGTCGTTTTCTGTACCAGTAGTTTTTTCTCGTTGTTGAAAATATCTTTGTCGCAATCAACAAAAGAGACTGATTTCTCGATGGCATCTAACACGCGCTGGTTCAAGAACACTCTATTTTCATCATCATCATCATCATTATCTTCTTTTTCGTTTTTATCGCCGCCGTTTTGTCGATGATGATGATGATGATGATACGTTGATGTTGATGATGACGAAGTCTCAAAACCCGTCTCTAAATATCTCTCAAACTTTCTCTCCACTCTCTTCTGTTTCGACGTCTTTTGAAACCTTTCCACGTTCAATCGAATCGTGCACAGCACGCAACAGTTGCTCTCGATCGGCGTCGGATGGTACACCCACCTCCCGCTTCGTCTCCACCCGTTGTTGATGCATCTTTCGTAATCGAAAACGGTTAAGAAATGCGCCACGAAACCGGTTGAAATCGACGAAGAGGATGATGATGATGATGAGTTTTTGCAGTATCCGCAGCGCGTTTTAGAATACTCGCCGTGATATTCGATGACGGACTTTACGTTTAAAGACGACGATTCAGACGACGACATGCTTTATCAGTATGCTCTCATTATTATTATTATTATTATTATTATTATGAGGAGGAGATGATGAACTCTTATACGAAAAATCTTATTAAAAAAAACAACTACCAGTACTTACAACTTATTGAACGATACCGGCGTATCGTTGTGGACTCTCCAAATCGTTTCACCGAGTAAGTTCCCGACGGATAACACGGTCAACTGTGCGAAATCTCTCTCCGGCGTATGCGGAATAGAATTGGTCACGATGACTTCGGTAAACGCGCCGCTGCCTAACCGTTCCACCGCGGGTGGCGAAAACACCGCGTGCGTGGCGCAAGCGTACACTTCTCTCGCGCCGAGCGTGCGACACAATTCCGCACCAGCCAGCAAAGTACCGCCGGTGTCAATCATATCGTCCAACATGACGCAAACTTTTCCTTCAACGTCACCGATTAAGTTCATCACTTGCGCTTTGTTGTGTCCCGTGCGTCTTTTATCGATGATGGCTAAAGGCGCGTCGGCTAATTTTTTGGCAAACGCTCGCGCTCGAGGCACGCCACCAACGTCCGGGCTGACGACGACAACTTCGTCCGGATGGAAGTCTTTCGAGGTTAAATAATCTAAGATGACGGTTTCGCCGTAAATGTGATCGACGGGAATGTCGTAATACCCAATCGTTTGTAACGAGTGAATGTCCATCAACACCGCTCGCGTCGCTCCAGCCTGGGTCAACAAGTTTGCGACGAGTTTCGCGGCAATCGATTCTCTCCCAGCCGTTCTTCGATCGGCTCTGGCGTAGCCGAAATATGGGATCACGGCGGTAATCGAACGGCAACTCGCGCGTCGACAGGCGTCAATCATAACCAGCAACTCCATGATGTTGTCGTTCGTCGGCGGGCACGTCGGTTGCACTAAAAACACGTCCGAACCGCGAATGGACTCGTTGATTTGCACGTAAATCTCCCCATCCGCAAACTTCAAAATCGTCAGTTTCCCTAAATCCATGCCTAAATAGTTGGCAATTTCCGTGGACAATTCCGGGTGCGCCGATCCGCTAAAAACTTTCAGAGCGTTTTTTGTGTTTGAAATTACAGGAGAATTTTGATTGAAAGAGGAAATGATGTGTTCTCCTCTTTCAACGAAACCATTATTATTATGAGAAGAACCAAAAGAAGAGTTTTCGACCAAATCGGCGAATATGTCCGAGTTCGTTGAAGAGGAATCTTCCGATATCGCTTCTGCTTTGATTGTAATATTCTTTTGTTGAACCTTGTTGTTTCTCATCGTTTTCGCCGTCGTTTTCAGGGTATTCAAACGAAATGATGATGATGCCTTCTTCTTAAAAACATTATCAAACGATGATGATGATGATGTCATCAACGTTGATGATGACGTCATCATCATCATCATAATCGTTTCCTCTTATAATCTTCTTCTTCTTCTTCTTCTTCTTCTCAGATGATGATATGTGTATTAAGAAGAATACTTATGTCGTTGTTGTTATTATTATTGGTTATTTATTATTTGAAACAACCTCTTTCAACGAATAAAAAAACAAAAGTGAGAAGAAGAAGAAGAAGACGTAAAAAAAAGTTCGTTTTTGAAAAGAGAATTCATCAAGTACAAAAAAATCCGGTACACACACACACACGAAAGCGTGAGTGCACGCCGTGGGATGCACGAAACGGCAAAAAAAAAGCAAGTTCGCCAACGCGGCGTCACACGACACTTGAAAAGAGCAAAAAAGACGTACGAACGAAGGTCATACTTGGATTCGAACCTATCATCCTAATTAATATACACACATACATACATATTTCCAATTTAATACCAAGGTGATGGGATATCATCTATCAACACGCATACTTTTTATGCGACCTTGCGAAGTTTCAAAGTCCCACC
>Ga0206124_10003467_pt1 | contig 11082 bp, 10 predicted proteins | sample Helgoland_Spring_3_FD_148671 | JGI IMG/M metagenome (GOLD analysis project Ga0206124, IMG submission 148671) | Pelagic subsurface seawater microbial communities from Kabeltonne, Helgoland, North Sea - Helgoland_Spring_Bloom_20160321_2 | ecosystem: Environmental > Aquatic > Marine > Epipelagic ... | reverse complement strand
AAGAGGCATGGCACTGGTATGACGATAATATTGGTAAAAATAAATGCCCAATAGTAGATACTTGGTGGCAAACAGAAACGGGTGGAATGATGATTTCTTCTTTGGCAGGTGTGACCCAAGACAAACCTACATTTGCAACCCTTCCCTTACCCGGAATTCAGCCTGTTTTATTGAACGCCGATGGGGCAGAGATTACTGATATAAAAGGAGAAGGAATTTTAGCCATTAAACAACCCTGGCCCTCGTTGGCAAGAACCATCTATGGAGATAATGAACGCTATAAAAATGTCTATTTCTCTGCCTACCCTAATTATTATTTTCCAGGAGATGGTGCGTTGCGAGATGCGCTCGGAAATTATAGGATTACTGGAAGAGTAGACGACGTAGTCATTGTCTCTGGACATAACCTAGGTACGGCGCCCATAGAAAATGCAATTAATGAGCATGACGACATTGTTGAAAGTGCAGTGGTGGGATTCCCTCATGACATCAAAGGAAATGCCCTATATGCCTACGTAATCACCTATGATGGGGTCATCCAAACCGATGAATTAATTACGGAAATACGAAAGCTTGTGGCTACAACCATCGGTGCCATTGCCAAACCTGACAAAATTCAATTTGTCAAAGGGTTGCCCAAAACACGTTCAGGGAAAATTATGAGAAGAATATTGCGAAAAATAGCCAGTGGAGATACGGATGATTTGGGCGATACTTCTACACTGCTCAACCCAGAAATAATCGATGACCTCCAAAAGGGATTTGACAAAAATTGAGCTATAAAAAAAACGGAAATACCGTCAAATAATATTCCCGTTTCATCATTATCAATTAAAAATCAACTCCCACACATCTCACATCCTTCTGGGTCATCTAAGGAGCATTGTATGGCTTGCTGATTTTGGTCCGTAGCTTTTGCCAACTCTTCCGCTTTGGGTTGTACGTTTTCTTCTTTAGTAACGGTAAATTTGATCGCGTCTGTCGCCGCCTTAGTCCGCAGATAATACATGCCTGTTTTTAAGCCCTTTTTCCATGCATAAAAATGCATAGAGGTCATTTTACCAAAGTTGGCATTCATCAAATGAATATTCAAACTTTGACTTTGACAGATGTACGCCCCCCGATCCGCAGACATATCAATAATAGTTTTCTGAGAAATCTCCCAAACCGTCTTATAAAGCTCCTTGATATTAGCTGGAATCTCAGCTATATTTTGGATAGAACCATTTTCAGCCTTGATTTTATTCATCATACCTTCATTCCATAGCCCCAAACCAATCAAATCGTGCATCAAATACTTGTTCGCTACAATAAACTCACCGGACAGCACTCTGCGTACGTACATATTAGATGTAAATGGCTCAAAGCATTCATTATTACCGAGTATCTGCGAGGTAGAAGCCGTTGGCATAGGTGCTACTAACAAAGAATTTCTAACCCCATGCTTCTTTACTTTTTGTTTGAGCTCATACCAATCCCATCGGCCTGAATCGGGTGTCACACCCCACATATCAAATTGGAATATGCCTTTGGATATAGGTGATCCTTTATACGTTTGATAGGACCCATCAACTTGTGACAACTCCATGGAGGCCTCCATAGAGGCGAAATAGATAGTTTCAAAAATTTCGCTATTGAGGCGCTGTGCTTCTTCAGATTCAAAAGGAAGTCGCATCATCACAAATGCATCTGCTAAACCTTGCACGCCTAGACCTATGGGCCTGTGCCTCATGTTTGAAGTCCTAGCTTCATCAACTGGATAATAATTGACATCTATCACTTTATTAAGATTTCTCGTCGCTACTTTGGTTATTTCATAAAGTTTGTCATGATCAAAGGTTTTATCCTCCTTCACAAACTTAGAAAGAGAAATAGAGGCCAAATTACAAACAGCGACCTCGTCTTTAGAGGTATATTCCATTATCTCGGTACAAAGATTACTCGACTTAATGGTACCTAAATTCTTTTGATTAGACTTACGATTAGCATGATCCTTGTATAAAATGTAAGGTGTTCCTGTTTCAATTTGTGCCTCTAAGATCTCAAACCAAAGATCTTGAGCCTTCACTACCTTTCTAGCTTTTCCCTCTTGCTCGTATTTCTCGTATAATTTTTCCCCATAGCTGTCTTCCAACCCCTTCGCTTCATCAGGACTGAAAAGAGACCATTCTCCATTCTCCTCAACTCTACGCATGAACAAGTCTGAAATCCACATAGCATAAAACAGATCTCTCGCCCTTAACTCTTCTTTTCCGTGATTTTTCTTCAACTGAAGAAATTCAAATATATCGGCATGCCAAGGCTCAAGGTAAATAGCAAAGCTTCCTTTTCTTTTGCCTCCTCCTTGATCGACATACCTGGCGGTCATATCAAAATTCCGAAGCATCGGAATGATACCATTTGAAGTACCGTTGGTTCCTTTAATGTAAGCTCCAGTCGCTCTTACATTGTGGATACTCAAACCGATACCGCCTGCAGATTGTGATATTTTAGCACATTGCTTTAGGGTATCATATATTCCATCAATACTATCATCCTGCATGGTCAACAAGAAACAAGAGGAAAGTTGTGGCTTTGGAGTACCCGCATTGAATAAAGTAGGAGTTGCGTGCGTAAACCACTTTTCTGACATTAAGTGATAGGTTTCTATGGCTGCTTGAATATCATCCCCATGAATACCCACGGATACCCGCATCAACATGTGTTGGGGTCGTTCTACGATCTTACCATTCAACCGCATCAAATAAGCCCTTTCTAGAGTCTTAAAACCAAAAAAATCATAATTAAAATCACGATCATATTCGATGGCCTCGTCTAATTTTTTCGCATTGTTTTTGATTACTCCATAGGTCTCTGAAGAAAGTAAAGGTGCATTCTCTCCTGTTTTTGCATCCACATAGGTGTACATATGCTTCATCGTATTAGAAAAGGATTCCGATGTTACTTTGTGCAAATTGGAAATGGCAATTCTCGCTGCCAATTTGGCAAAATCTGGATGGCGTGTGGTCATGGAAGCTGCAATTTCTGCTGCCAAATCATCTAGCTGGACAGTACTTACACCATCATATAAACCATCTATAACTTTCTGGGCTATTTTGACTGGCTCTACAAAATCTCTATTGAGCCCTTTGCATAACTTCTCAATCCTAGCGGTAATCTTATCAAACTTAACTGATTCTCTTCGGCCGTCTCTCTTTAGTACTAACATGGTTGATTTCTTATATTTCTTTCTATTAAAAGTCTTGGTCAAGACTGAATTTATCATTGTCATTTTCGGAATTCAAAACACCTGCTTTTTGATATTCTCCCACCCTTTTTTCAAAGAAATTCGTTTTCCCTTGAAGCGAAATCATTTCCATGAAGTCGAATGGGTTAGTTGCGTGATAGATTTTGGAACAGTTCAATTCCATCAAAAGTCTATCTGCTACGAATTCAATGTATTGACACATCAACTCCGCATTCATACCAATTAATCTTACTGGAAGCGCATCGGTTACAAATTCTTTCTCAATAGTTACAGCATCCACTATAATAGTTTGTATGGCTTCATTACTCAACTTGTTAACCAAATGATTGTTGTATAGTAAACATGCAAAGTCACAATGTAGCCCCTCATCTCTAGAAATCAATTCGTTTGAAAAAGTTAAACCCGGCATCAATCCTCTTTTTTTCAACCAAAATATAGAACAAAAGCTTCCTGAAAAAAATATGCCTTCGACTGCGGCAAATGCAACTAATCTTTCCGCAAAATTACCCTCATCTATCCACCGAAGCGCCCAATCTGCCTTTTTCTTTACACAGTCCATAGTATCTAATGCATTGAAAAGAGCATCCTTTTCTTTTACATCTTTTACATACGTATCTATAAGAAGTGAGTAAGTCTCAGAATGGATGTTCTCAATAGCAATTTGAAAACCATAAAAGAATTTTGCCTCGGTATATTGTACTTCCGAAACAAAATTTTCAGCGAGATTTTCATTTACAATTCCATCACTTGCTGCAAAAAATGCTAGAACATGCTTAATGAAATGTCGCTCATCCCCTGTCAGCGTATCCCAATCTTTTAGATCTTGTCCTAAATCTATTTCTTCGGCCGTCCAAAAACTAGCTTCTGCTTTCTTATAATAACTCCAAATATCATCATGCTCGATAGGAAAGAGAACAAATCTATTATTGTTCTCTTTTAAAATGGGTTCGTTTTTAATTTCTGCTACAGGGTTGCTCATTATTTATTATTTTTTCATTTATTATTTTTTCGTTGTTGTGCGATAGCAATATTTTTCCCAAACCCTTTAACCTTGGTTTTTGGGCATGTGGTACTGCATAATAACTATCTAAAATTTGTGTAACCAAAGTCAGTCGTGTAAACAAAAGCATTGTGGTGATTTACTTTTTCTAACTCGGTATACAAATGTGCCCAAATCACACCTAAAATACAAATCGTATTCCATGGAATACCATGGATGATCAAGACTGTGGATAAGTACATATCTATTTGATATATAATATATTAAGAGTCGTTTAAATGAAAAACCTTGTATCTTTTTCACATCTCAATGAGGTTGAAAAAAAAAATCTTTTTTTTTAAAAAAAATTATCCACAACCGATTCCAATTATTGTAAGGCCAATCCTTTTGCGTTTTAAATCAAAAATCCTATATTTGCATTCCTTTTTAAAATAGTAAGAATGTACGCAATAGTCGACATTGCTGGTAAGCAATTCAAAGTAGAAAAAAATAAATTCTTGTACGCCCCCTTAATGGATGCTGAAGCAGGGACTTCTTTAAATTTCTCTCAGGTACTCCTGACGGAAGACGATGGAAAGGTAAAAGTAGGTACTCCCTCGGTGAAAGGTTCCAGTGTGTCTGGGAAAGTTCTAGAACACGTCAAAGGAGATAAGGTCATTGTTTTCAAAAAGAAGCGGCGCAAAGGCTACCGTGTCAAAAAAGGACATCGACAACAGTTTACTAAAATACTAATAGAAGATATAAAATAATTATCAAAGATGGCACATAAAAAAGGCGCAGGTAGTTCAAATAACGGTCGAGAATCCGAAAGTAAGCGATTGGGTGTGAAAATCTTTGGTGGCCAAAAAGCCATTGCCGGGAATATCATCATTCGTCAACGTGGAACCAAACATCATCCCGGTAACAACGTCGGAATGGGTAAAGATCACACGTTATTTGCACTCTCTGATGGGTTGGTTCAATTCAAAAAAGGTCGGCAAAACAGATCTTACGTTCACATTGAAGCTGTGAGTTAAGAAACAAATTTAAAAATAAATAAAAAATGAGATTCAATGAATCTCATTTTTTATTTTGATCTTATATCAAGATGCTCAGGGTACTTCTTTTGTCCTACCGGGTAAAACCGTGATTTCTTTAAATCCGTTGGCACATAACTTCTTTCTCGTTTTCCAAACTTTAAAATTATTCTTATTTCCCATCTCAAATTACCATTTCATATGTTGTGATGCGGTCATCCACAAGAAGTTTTCTGCTTTATTATTTCGGGGATTATTGTCTTTATGAATAATCATTATTATTGTCTCATCATCATTAGGCACATATAAATTAGCCACTTCTTTATGGAGATAAATTGTCCTCCTCTTTTTGTCATCACTCATCAGATCAAGAAAGTAACACTTACATTTCTTATTCCATATTTGACGCATAATTTTACTTTTTTATGTCATTTCAGTTTTACTCCCTGAATGCCATACTTTTCGAGCAGTACTTTTTATTTTACCTTGATTCGAAATTAAATAATTTTTAAAATTTGGGATTTGACCCCATTTTTCTTTTGATTTTGAGATTTTCATCCTTAGTTTAAGTGAATTGAAAAACTCGAATTAATTTTAGCAAAAAAACTTGTGTATGAATTATTTTATAATAAATATGCTTTTTTGATTTCAAATAATGGCTCCTCTCAGTTGAAGGGCGTCTATGTATCCTTAAGAAATATTAATCAGATTATTTTTAATTCATAACCTGTCCTTTAAAACTTTAAATAACTTTGTAACCTAACTGAATTCATAGAATATGTTCGTCTACAATATTACCTTCAATGTAGAATCCCCAATCGAATCCGAATGGCTAGAGTGGATGAAAAACGAACATATATTAGATATCCTCGGCACTCAACATTTTACTGAACATCGTTTATTAAGGCTGATTAACGAACATCCTGATGCCTCAGGAACTACTTATGCCGTTCAATTTACAGCAACAAATATTGATCATGTTCAACAATACTTGGCCAACCAAGGCACCATACTACAAAACGAACTGAGGGCTAAGTTTGGCGAAAAAGTATTGTCATTCACAAGCCTTCTAGAGGAAATTTAAAAATCAATATTACAATTAATCCATCCATGCCCAAATTGAGTGGGGTAATACTTTTTATAAAAATTAATAGCACTCTGGTTCCAATCAAGAACTTGCCACATCATACCCGTACATTGTGTCGCCTTTGCCGTTTTTAAAACCTCATCAAATAACATCTTACCTATCCCTTGTCTCCTCAAAGACTCTTTTACGGCCAGGTCTTCCAAATAAAGACGCCTTCCTTTCCAGGTCGAATATCTCGTGTAATAAATAGCAATCCCAACAATAAAGCCTTTATTAACCGCAACATAAAAATCAAAGATAGCGGATTCACCAAAGCCGTCCACTTCCATTTGGACTACGCTATTTTCAACTTCCTCCAATGCTTTTTCATAAATGGCCAATTCTTTGATCAAGTCTAAAACTTGAGTTAAATCTTTTTGTACCCCTTTCCTGATCGAAATCATATTTTAAAAATTAAAAAGTTATCATAAAAATAAAATGGGATAGGTTTCCATAAATCACCAACACCTTCTTCAATAAAATTTATTCATATGTTAAGAGTAATCAATTCACATTGGGAGGATTTGTTCCAGTAAAAAAACATAGCTATTTTTCAATAAAGTCAAATCCCAAATAAGGCTGCAGTACAGCAGGCATTTTAATGCCCTTACTTGTTTGATTATTTTCAAGTATTGAAGCTAAAATTCGTGGTACCGCCAAAGCACTTCCGTTTAAGGTATGTGCGAGTTGCTTTTCACCTCCATTAGTTTTATACCTCAGTTTTAGCCGATTGGCCTGATAATTCTCAAAATTTGAAACTGAACTTACTTCTAGCCATTTTTGCTGACCCCCAGAGTATACTTCAAAATCATACGTAATCGCAGCGGTAAATCCTAAATCCTTGCCACACAATCTTAACATTCGAAAAGGTAATTCCAATGAAGCTATTAAATCCTCCACATGTAGTTTCATTTCCTCTAAGACCGCATAAGAATTTTCTGGTTTTGCAATTTGCACTACCTCCACTTTATCAAACTGGTGGAGTCTATTGAGACCTCGCACATCAGCACCCCATGATCCCGCCTCTCTTCTAAAACAAGGTGTATATCCAATCATTTTAATGGGAAAATCAGCTTCTACTAATAAAGTATCTCTATAAATATTGGTAAGAGGTACTTCTGACGTTGGTATCAAGTAAAGGTTAGTGTCAGATAAATGGTACATTTGCCCTTCTTTATCAGGCAATTGCCCCGTAGCTAAACCTGATACCTCATTGACCAAGATAGGTGGCTGAACCTCTTGATAATTCGCGGCAATCCCTTTATCCAAAAAATAGTTAACCAAACCCCTGACCAATCGTGCTCCTTGTGCCTTATAAAATGGGAATCCTGCACCCGTAATTTTATTACCTATATTAAAATCAACCAATCCATAATCCTTGATCAATTCCCAATGAGGTTGATGATCTATTTCTAATTGTGGAAAATCGCCTTTTTGAAAGACTAATTCATTGTCCTCCTCACTTTGACCTGCCACCACTTTTTCATTTGGAATATTAGGCAACTCATATAATTTCTCCTTCAACGCCTTTTCAATATCTTGAAGTTGTTCAGATAAAACCTTACCACGCTCTTTAATTTCAGCAGTTTCTAATTTTATTTTTTGAGCTTCCGCTTTATATCCCGACTGCATTAAAACCCCTATCTTCTTCGAAAGTTGATTCGAACGGCTCAATATATCATCCAGTGTCCCTTGTACTCCCTTTCGTTGTTCATCTAACTCAATAACATGCCTTAATTGCTCATCAGGGTCCAGAAAACCCCTTTTCCTGAGGCCTAAAACATATCTTCCAAAATTTTCTTTAATCTCACGGACTAACAGCATTTCCTTAATTTTTTTACAGGTTACAAAGAAAACCTTAGAATGGCAATAAAGCGAAAATATATACCCTCAATCTTATAGATATATAAAAAAATCTTAATATTTGTTTATATTTGCAACTTGCTATATTATTGCAACTCTAATTAATAAAGATCTAAGACCAAAATATCCTAGGTCAGACCATATCTTTACACACATCGAGATTTTTTATATCCACTAGTTACCTTTTATGCACACATTAGATGAATTAACCGTTCGGTTGCTTTCTGAATTAATAGAAATCGCCGAGGGACTCGGCCTCAAAAATGCCAAAAAAGAGTCCAAACAAGACCTTATTTATAAAATTTTAGATATACAAGCTACCCTTCCCGAAAGTGAAGTCAGCGCGCCTATTGCTAAAAAAGAAATAAAAACAACTCCTAAAAAGAGACCGCCAAATCCCAATATCAAAAAAATAAACCAACCAACAGCAGCATCTCGCTCTACAGAAGCAAAGGATGGTACCTCAAAACTATTGGCTTCCTTAGATCTTAATTTGAAGGACGGAGATAAAAAAGAAATTCAACCTGCTACAACCAATACTCCTGTGGCAAAGGTAGAAGCAAGAGAGCTAAAGCCCTTAAATCAAGAAAAAACAGAAAAAAAACCTGAAAAGAGAGAGAAAAATGAACGGGATATGGCCCGAGATGAAGCTCGAGCCAAAAAAGATGAATATCTTAAAAATATAAAAGAGTTTGAAGGTATTATTGAAAACGAAGGTGTTCTTGAAACTCTCCAAGATGGCTATGGCTTTCTAAGATCGAGTGATTACAACTATTTGGCCTCTCCAGACGATATTTATGTATCTCCCTCTCAAATCAAACTATTCGGTTTGAAAACAGGTGATACAGTCAAAGGTGAAATTAGACCCCCCAAAGACGGAGAAAAATATTTCGCCTTATTGAAAGTATCCTCTGTAAATGGTAAAACTACTGAAGAAATAAGGGATCGGGTTGCTTTCGAATACTTGACTCCATTATTTCCACAAGAAAAGCTTAACCTCAGTACGAAATCTGATAATTATTCAACCAGAATTTTAGATTTGTTCGCTCCCATTGGAAAAGGGCAACGAGGTATGATTGTCGCTCAGCCAAAAACAGGTAAGACCGTGTTACTCAAAAATGTTGCCAATGCGATTGCTGAAAATCATCCAGAATGCTTCCTGATCATATTACTTATTGATGAACGACCAGAGGAAGTCACCGATATGGCGCGCTCTGTGAAAGCAGAAGTCATTGCCTCTACTTTTGATGAACAAGCAGAAAGACACGTGAAGGTGGCCTCAATGGTGTTGGAAAAAGCCAAAAGAATGGTAGAATGTGGTCATGATGTCGTGATTTTACTTGATTCTTTGACGCGTTTGGCGCGAGCCTACAATACCGTCGTTCCTTCTTCAGGAAAAATACTCTCAGGTGGGGTTGATGCCAATGCATTACATAAACCCAAAAGATTTTTTGGTGCTGCTAGAAATGTTGAAAATGGAGGTTCGTTAACCATTATAGCAACCGCGCTAATTGATACCGGATCCAAAATGGATGAAGTCATTTTTGAAGAATTTAAAGGAACAGGCAATATGGAGCTTGTTTTAGATAGAAAGTTATCTAATAAGAGGGTCTATCCGGCCATTGATGTTCCAGGTTCTGGTACGAGAAGAGAAGATCTATTAATGGATAAAGAAGAGCTTAGTCGTGTTTGGATTTTACGCAAATTTATGAATGACATGACCAGTCCTGAAGCGATGGAATTCTTATTGAGTCGTATGAAAGGTACTCGAAATAATGATGAATTTCTGGTTTCTATGAACGGATAAAACCCGTGATCAATGAAAACGGCCTTTTTTATCTCCCCTCTACATAATCTTTCAAGTAATCATATTTGCCAGATAACCGGCCCCTCTCTGCTACCGTTGCATTTGCAATCCTGCCAAATGTATCCTCCCCTATTAAATAAGGCAAAACATTATTAATAAGCTCATCCCCAAAACTTTCTGAAGAATCTCTTGAAAGTTCACAAGGTAAATTGTCTACAGCCATTACGGTAATATTCGCCTCATCAGTCAAGGGTAATTCTACGACATCCTCACTTGGATTATAATCGTAAATAGGCTCATCAATCGTGCATGAGCGCAGCGTAGAAGGGATAGACCCCTGAATATCGCAAGTAATATCAGCAATGATTCTGATTTTGAAGTTATTTTTTAATACATCCTCCCGCTCAAACAAAACGGGCCCCCTAGGGTCCCAATAGGCACCAGCAATCAATACATCAGCTACTTGTGCATATTTTAAAAAATCCCCTTGGTAATCTTCTGGAGAACTATAAAAAGAAGATCTGACAAACGATTCTCCGGATTTGTGCTTACAATAATCTCTTGTATTGAGTTGGCAAAATACAGGAACATCAAATACACGTTCTATAAAAGCAGCAGGAGATACCATTTTAATGTTCATCGCCAAAAGGACTTCCATTACGCCTTTTGATACGCGGCCTCCGCCCGTAACGGCAATTTTAATGGAGGGTAACCTCACTTTTGAGTATTCGGTTTTTAAATCTTCGAAATCAAAGCAATCATGGACCCGTTTGATTGTGAACATATTATACCTCTTTCCATAAGTCCATATAGCATTATAGGCACCTACGATCCCTGCCCATCTCCCAAAGGCTACAATTCGATGGCCATGCTCATTGATCAATGCCTCGTAATCAATAATTCGAATGTTTTTTTCTAAAATGGCACGCAATAAATTCCGGTTGTAGATCTGTTTTTTAATCGTATGAGAAAAAAATAAATAGGTTTTATCAGCAATTAAAGAAGGTATAGGTACTTCTTTTT
>Ga0206124_10003463_pt1 | contig 11090 bp, 9 predicted proteins | sample Helgoland_Spring_3_FD_148671 | JGI IMG/M metagenome (GOLD analysis project Ga0206124, IMG submission 148671) | Pelagic subsurface seawater microbial communities from Kabeltonne, Helgoland, North Sea - Helgoland_Spring_Bloom_20160321_2 | ecosystem: Environmental > Aquatic > Marine > Epipelagic ... | reverse complement strand
CCCCTGCAGTCGACTTAGTGTATCCGTCTAGCCGCTATGACTTAGGGGCGCGGTACGCTCCGTCATAAGACCATATTTAGTAAGCCAAATAGTAAACAACGATTTATTAGCAAGAGAATCACTATGAATAAAATGAACCGACACGACCCTAGCCGAAACATTAAGTCACCTCGTGGCAGCGAGCTCAACTGTAAGAGCTGGCTCACCGAAGCCCCTTACCGCATGCTGCAAAACAATCTAGACGCCGAAGTAGCCGAACGCCCTGAAGACTTAGTGGTGTATGGCGGTATCGGTCGCGCGGCGCGTAACTGGGAGTCATACGACGCGATACTGCGCATTCTTGAAACGATGGAAGACGACGAGAGCTTGTGTGTACAGTCGGGCAAACCCGTAGGCGTATTTAAAACTCATGCCGATGCTCCGCGTGTGCTTATTGCTAACTCCAATCTTGTGCCTAGTTGGTCTAACTGGGAGCACTTTAATGAGTTAGATCGAAAGGATCTAATGATGTACGGCCAAATGACGGCGGGCAGCTGGATCTACATTGGCTCGCAAGGCATTGTGCAAGGCACCTACGAAACGTTTGTTGAAGCGGGTCGCCAACACTTTGACGGCAAGCCTCAAGGCAAGTGGGTACTCACCGCTGGCTTAGGTGGCATGGGCGGTGCACAACCCCTAGCGGCGACCATGGCTGGATTCTCGATGTTGATTATTGAGTGTGACCAGACGCGAATTGATTTTCGTTTGCGTAATCGTTATTTAGATACCAGCGCTGCTAACGTAGAAGAAGCCTTAGAAAAAATCGAGGCGGCGCACGCGCAAGGCAAAGCAATATCAGTAGGCGTGTTAGGCAATGCGGCCGAGCTATTACCCCAAATGGTAAAAGACGGGATTAAGCCAGACTTAGTTACCGACCAAACATCGGCACACGATCCAGTAAACGGCTATTTGCCCATTGGCTGGACTGTGGAGCAATGGCGTGAGCAAGCTGAGTCTAACCCGACAGAGGTTGCTGCACAGGCGCGCAAGTCCATGGCGATTCATGTGCAGGCCATGTTGGACTTTCATGCACAAGGTATTCCTACGGTAGATTACGGCAACAACATTCGCCAAGAAGCCAAAGATCATGGCGTTAAAAATGCCTTTGATTTCCCAGGCTTTGTGCCCGCATATATCCGCCCACTTTTCTGCCGCGGCGTAGGCCCATTTCGTTGGGTAGCGCTGTCTGGTGACCCTGAAGACATTGCTAAGACAGACGCCAAAGTAAAAGAGCTTATTCCTGATGACCCGCATCTGCATAACTGGTTAGACATGGCGCAAGAGCGCATTGAGTTTCAAGGTCTGCCTGCACGTATTTGTTGGGTAGGTTTAGGCGATCGTGATCGTCTTGGACTAGCGTTCAACGAGATGGTTAAAAATGGCGAACTTAAAGCACCCGTTGTGATTGGCCGCGACCATTTAGATTCTGGTTCCGTTGCCAGCCCTAACCGCGAAACAGAAGCGATGTTAGACGGCTCAGATGCCGTATCTGATTGGGCGTTAATTAACTTAATGCTCAGTACTGCAAGTGGCGCTACATGGGTGTCGTTTCACCACGGCGGCGGTGTAGGCATGGGCTACTCACAACACGCGGGATTAGTAATTTGTTGTGATGGTACCGATGCAGCAGCAGCGCGGATTAAGCGGGTTTTATGGAATGATCCGGCAACGGGCGTTATGCGCCACGCTGACGCTGGCTATGACATTGCTAAGCAGTGCGCTAAAGAGCATGGCTTGAATCTGGGTGCGATTGACCTAGACTAGAACATTGTTTAGTTAAGGATGTCGTCGATCAGGTCAGCGGCGGCATCGTTGGTTGACACAGAGCTTAGTCCCCCTGATAGAATCACCGCAGTGAAACCAATAGAAAAACATTTTGTAAGTGCCAACCAGCTTTTGGAAGACTCCTTCAAGTTGGCGGACATGGTGCATAAAAGTGCGTTTAAGCCTACGCTTGTTCTTGGGATATGGCGAGGTGGGGCGCCCATTGCTATTGCGGTGCATGAGTACTTAGCGTACCGAGGTGCTCGCTTAGATCATGCCGTTATTGGGGCAAAGTCTTATACAGGCATCAACGAACAATCTGAACAGGTTAAAGTTACAGGGCTTGATACTTTAAAAGAGTTACTCTCAAACGATTCTAGAGTTTTACTGGTAGACGATATCTTCGACACTGGCAGAACTATGGAAGGCGCTATAGATTCGCTTCGCCAACTCGAAGGCTGCCAAAACATTGCTATCAAAGTTGCTTGCCCTTGGTATAAACCGTCGCGCAACCTTACATCACTTCAACCAGACTATTTCATAAACGAAACAGCTGAATGGATAGTGTTTCCACACGAACTTGTTGGATTAGAAGACTCTGACATAAAGAAGCATAAACCCAAGGTGCTAGAGCCTTAAACGATAGGGTGTCGTAGCAGTATACGTAAGGTGTCGTAGCAGTAAACGTAAGCCGTTGCAGCAGTAAACGTAAGCCGTTGCAGCAGTAAACGTAAGCCGTTGCAGCAGTAAACGAAAGGCACGCGAGTCACATATCTTAGAACTATTTAGTAGTGATTGTAGGCACGCCATAGACCCATCGATCGACACTCGCCCATTTATTTTCGAAGTGACCAACCAGCCAAACAACCGCGATACACAGCACGCTGCCTGTTAGATAGTAGATCAACGTGTGGGTCTCATGAACATCAAAGCCTTTTAATAGAAACAGCGGTAAAACGTGCCAGAGGTAAATGGGCAACGACAGCCTACCCATCATCTCAAATTGTTGTGCTGCGCTCTGTGCAAACGAAACAACAGGTTGGGACTTTTGAACAACGTCGGCGTGGCTAACTGAACCCACTTTGTAAATCCAATTAAGTGCAATCAAAAACAGTGATACGTTAAATGCGTACCAAGCAATCGCTTTAATCGGTGTTTTAACCGCACCCATTCCCAGCATGTAAACCAACGCCGTAGAACCACAAACCAGAATCAAAACTGGCATGTAACGACCAAGCGCCTGTAAGCGACCTTCTGCCTGCAATTGTCTAAGCTTTACACCCAGCAAAAAGAAGCTAAAGAAATACACTACCTTTTTAGATTGTAAAAGCGCAACCAGCTTAGGTAACTCATCTGAGGCCACACTGCCCCACAACAGCGAGAATGCTACACTCACAAACAAGGCAAACCAGAGTGGCATTTTGGTCTTTAAAATAATGGCTAAGCCCACTACCCAGATTACCAATGTGGGAACAAACCATAAATGGTAATAAGGCGAAACAAATGAAAAAACAAGCCAGCCGCTATCTAAACGATTTTCTTGCCATGCGTGAAACGCCAATACACTTGTAAAAAAGATAAATGCGACAACAAAAGGCTTTAATACTCGCTGCCAATAACGGCTTAGCGTAGCGCTCATACTTTGTCTTAGCAGCAAGGGTGTATTGATCAAATAACCGGTAAGAACAATAAATAGGGGCATATGAAACGCATAGATTGCGTAACGAATAATGTTGTCGTGGACTGACCCAAGCACGATATGACCAACGATGACTAAAGCGATTAAGCCGCCCCGTAGTTGGTCTATTGCGACATTTCGAGCCATTTATTGATTCACCTAAAGTTACAAATCGCAAGCAAGTTACCGTTGGAAACAACGCTTAAGGGTTATATAATACCGTTCCTCATATAGAAAGCCGAGCTTAACAGATTTCTTGGCTCAAGGGGCTTTATGATCATTGCGGGCTCCTGTAACTTAAACGATCTTTTTGTTAACGTTGCGTCAATAGACTCTTTAAATACATAAGTATGAAGCACAACATATCCACCAAAAGCTTACTTCTAATTTGCTTAGTCATTTACGGCGGAAGTAGCAGCGCAGAAACGCTTCCCACCGTGATCGCCCTTTTTGGCGACAGCACAACCGTGGGCTATGTGCCCCCAAGTGCTGGCGACACCGGATTTACAGACCGGGAAGGTGCTGGTACGACAACTCGCGGAACTCCCACGACTCATCTAAGCGAAATTTTGAACGAAGGTGTCCTAAAACGACCTGCAGTAGTTGCAAATTGGGGGTTTGGTAGTTCTACGACTGGCGCGGCACCAGATCCAAACCCAGATCCAGAAGAAGAACCAGCACCGCCGCCTCCAAATCTTCCGGGCAATGGGCTGAGCCGCATCGATAACGACTTGGCCTCAACCAAATCAACTCATGCGGGCTCAGAGTACCTCGTGCTCATTATTTACGGAACAAACGATTTCGTATCATCTATTGACCCTGGCACCACTCGCTTCAATATTCTGCAAATGATCATTAAGGCAAGAAATCAAGGTTTTGAACCGATAATTGGAACGACACTTCCTAGAAGTGATCGCACCCCAGCCCAAATTGCAAACCTGAATGTATTTATAGCAAGCGCAGCAAGCAATGGAGGCGCATTTTTGGTCGATCAGCATGCGGTTTTTGGAGCAAGCCCATCGACCTATCAGCCATTAATGGTGCGAGAACTCGCCACAGTTTCAGGGAATCCTATCTATTTGCACCCGAGCGTTGAAGGCTATCGTCAAATGGCTCAGAAATGGTTGGATGCAAGACTCGCAGATATCATCACACCTAAATCTATCATCATCGCTGGGGCAATATCCTTATTGTTGCTCTCGGACGAAATCGAATGGGCAGAGTAAACACTGTTGACTCTAAATTTGAATATTATTTAGAGTTTCCAGTAACAATCGCACAGGTATTAAACGCCCTCGCCATCAGTTTTCAGTAAAGCAGGATCAACCTGCACAAAGCGCCCACAAGATTGACCACTAGTCACGGCAATCAGCACACGCTATGGCCTTTACGCCAGTGACGGCTCATTGAAACTTTGGATTTGATAAAGTTCAACAACATCACCGTGATGTGATGCCAAGAGACCTTCTGACTAACGCCCAATATAGACCAAACAAACTTCCCTAATTACTCCCCGCTCCTTTTAGGCGCCGATACGCAATGGCGTGAGTGTTAAAAAACATTCAGTTATATCAAATCCACACCCTTCGACTATCTACTCATCGATTCACCCAGAATACCAATTGGTTAGCCGCTCTGAAGGCTTAGCGAGCCAAAAAAACGCCCTATCGCTGAACAATGAAACACTAACTGTAAATCGCTAAACACAATCAGCATTCGCCGTTTTGATAAATAGACAAATTAAATGCAATATAAGACGAAATCTTACTCTCAGCTATCGGAGAATAGTCACCAGGCAAATACCTAACTTTAGTCGCGAACAAAAAAACCGCTACACACTGGTAGCGGCTTTCTCATAACTTTTAAGCCTTTCCACATTATAGTGAGTGAAAATAACTTATGCCTCTAAAGCGAAGTTAGCTTAGTCAGGGGCAGGCTCTTCCATGAGTAAGTTAAGGGCTCCGTGAATTACTGGTGGCTCTGGCTCTGGTTCTGGAGTTTGACCCTCAACAAAAACAACCCCTCTGCCCCACTCGTATGCTACGTAATTACTTCTTTGAGTTATGTTGTGAGGAAGTCCAGCACGAGCTATTCCCGAGACGAAAAAACCGTAAATGTCGCCAACTCTTTGTCGTGGAGCGCCGCTGATGAACAAAAAATGTGATGGGGTGAATGCAGTTGCAACCTTGGAAGTTCCCCCAGGGCGCAAATAATCCCAAGTGCCGGCTTTCCAAACCCCGTTTTCTTGTACGATTCCCCATACATTAGCATTAACAACAGTGTTAAAAATGGTGACTCTAGGCCAACTATTGGTCGCACTGAAGGGCACGTTGATAATGCCACCACCAATACTTAAGCTCATGCTAGTAGTGACCGGCCAACCCTTAACTTGGGGTGCTTCGGTAAAAACCACGTCGCTTAAATCATTAGGGAAGCCTGCATTGGCGCTAAATGCAGGCACTACAAGTATTAAAAAGGTCAGGGTTCTAAATAGTTTTTTCATGGGTTTGGAAGTGGGCGAGGTTTTAAAAGTGTTTTTTGCCTTGGGACTATATAAGTGTTTAACTAAAGTAACGTCATTCACTCCAAGGGACTCGGCGCAAGCAGACTGAGCTCCGCATTTGACCGATTGTAATTGTAAATCAATGTATGTCAATGCTGGGCGAACGAAATCTTACTCTCAGCTATCAGAGAGTAGTCGCCTGGCAAATACCTAACTTTAGTCGCGAACAAAAAAGCCGCTACACACTGGTAGCGGCTTTCTCATAACTTTTAGGCCTTTCCACACCATTGTGCGTGAAAACAACCTATGCCTCTAAAACGAAGTTAGCTTAAGCAGGATCAGACACGGACACGGGCTGCTCTTCCAAAAGCAGGTTAATAGCTCCTTGAAGTACTGGCGGTTCTGGTTCTGGTTCTGGTTCTGGTTCTGATTCTGGTTCTGATTCTGGTTCTGGTTCTGATTCTGGTTCTGAGTCTGGTTCTGATTCTGGTTCTGATTCTGGTTCTGGTTCTGGTTCTGGTTCTGGTTCTGGTTCTGGTTCTGGTTCTGGTTCTGGTTCTGGTTCTGGAGTTTGACCCTCAACAAAAACAACCCCTTTGCCCCACTCGTATACTACGTAATTACTTCTTTGGGTTATGTTGTGAGGAAATCCAGCACGAGCTATTCCCGAGACGAAAAAACCGTAAAGATCGCCAGGACTTTTTAATGGAGCGCCGCTGATGAACAAAAAATGCGATGGGCTGAATGCACCTTCACTCTTGGAAGTTCCCCCTGGGCGCAAATAATCCCAAGTGCCGGCTTTCCAAACCCCGTTTTCTTTTACGATTCCCCATGCATTAGCATTAACAGATGTGCCAAAAATGGTGACCCTAGGCCAAGTATTGGTTGCACTGAATGGCATATTGATAATGCCACCACCAATTCTTAAGTTCATGTTCGTAGTGACTGGCCAATTCTTAACTTAGGCTGCTTCGGTAAAAACCACGTCGCTGAGGTCGACTGGAAAAGCGGCGTATACGGGCTTTACTAAAAGCAACGCGGCGCCAACGATTAAAAATAAAGAGGTTATTTTTTCATAGTAGAAATGTTTGGCATCAGGGAAAGTTGGGGTTGAAATTAGTCGTATAAAAAGTGAGATGACCAATGATTTTGATGAGACAGCTTGTCACCCGAATGGAGCTTATAAATACCTTCAGGGAGTGTAAACCAAGCCGAATTACCGGTTTAGCAATAGAAAGGGTACAGTCCTGTCCAACACGCTCTGCACGTGTATTACAACACAACACCAATGATGAGCGAAGATGGCGCTCTACCCTATTTCTTTGACTATTTCTCTAACGCCAACATATAGTCTGCAACCGCTCTGAGCGTCTCATCACCAAGATAAGCCTGAGAAGGCATCTCTGGGAAATCAGGACGTTTCTTAGTTGGGTCTTTGATGTATGCCATTAAGCCCTCTGGGTCATCCATATATAAGGCTTGAATAATCTGTACCGGTGGGCCCACTAAGCGGCCTGAATACGCATGACACCCTGTACACACACCTAAGTAGGCGATCATGCCTCGTTCCGATGGCTTGATCTCGCGGGGTGGAACTGGCGTAGCCAACTGATACGTCAAAATATCGTCGGTATTAGTAAAATCACAATCTGTGTAATCTGAAATACCAACAACATTGTAGCGATGACGGTTAATAATGCAGCTTCCTGTTCCACCACCCACTGCCACAATGTCTGGATTAGCTTGCTTTAGCTCAAGCGCCATAAGCGCTTTCACTTCAGTAATGGTGTCGTAGCCATTATTGAGCATTACATTATTTAGGATTGCGACTTCGTCTGGATTTGGCTCAGACTCTGGATCAAACGATACACTGCTGGCATTTTCGTGATCGGTAATTAAAATGCCTGCTGTTTTATTATCGCTAATAATGTTGTCTTCGATTACAACCTGATCAGCCGCCATGATCAAAATACCGGTTCCTGCCGGAATGCCCGATACAGTTGACCCTGGCGCGGCAAAGTTAGGATGATTATTACCACTAATAAAGTTGTTACGAATAATGACGTCGTAGGTTGTTTTAATTGGTAATCCTGGCGTAATGAACGCGAGTACACCGCCTGTATTGTTGTGCACGTAGTTGTTCTCCACAATCGCGTGACGACTGTTTTCGATCTCAATACCTGCAACGCTGTCAAACACGTCGTTGTGCGCTACATGTACATTGTCGCTCATACCTATATAGATAGCCGCGTCTTCAATGCCGGATACTACGTTGTATTCAACAATCCCGTTTTTGCCTAATTGCGGAAATATACCGTAAACGCCCGTATCCACGATTTGGTTATTACGAATCTCAAAATTGTTGCCAGCCTGCCCCATAATGGCATTGCCCTTGTATTTGGTGATCTTGAAGTTCTCAACTACAAAGTTATTACCTGAGTAGAGAATGGCGTCATTCATTTCGCCTTTTCCATCAAGCGTAGCGCGCTCACCTTTTTCGATCACGCCGATAAGACTAATATCGTCTTTATCGATATAAACCGTCTCGTGATACAGCCCTGGCATAACGCGAATGATAGTACCCGGCTCAGCGGCCTTGACCGCCTCTTGGATAGATTCGCCTGCTTTAACCGTCACGGTTACGCGCGCAGCTTTAGCGGCTACATCATCGGCATTCGATGTGCCTGTTTCTTCTGTGACCCCACCCGCATAGCTTTTACCCGAACTAGAATCGGTATAGCTAAGGCTTGAGCCTGTATTTTTTTGACCAAGAAAATACGCCCCAAGAACCAAAGCAAGTACCGCGAACGTATAAAGAACTTTTTTAAGTTTCATAATAATTTTTCCTCTAAGAAAAGGCAGTGTAGAACAGCATTAGAAATCACGCAATGTACGCAAGCTAAAAGCGCGGTACCGGTCTTGCAAGCGCTATAAAACTGGAGGCAGACCAGAGGGGTTTTCGACCGGTACATTGGGCTTAAAACTCTCATCGTCTAGCGGCGTCATAAAAGCCACTAACATGGCTACTTCCTCCGCCTTTAGTTCAGGTTCCCATATGTGCCAGTGAATCTGTAACTCTTCGCCTTCTGGAATCGCATGTCCTCTACCTTTGCTATAGAATTCAGCAGCCTCGGTTAACGTGGTGAAGACACCAGAATGCATGTAGGGTGCTGTTTTAGTAATGTTACGCAATGTCGGCACTTTAAAGCCCGCGCGCAACTTCTTAGATTTAAAGACCGCTTCGGCACCTGGGTCCAACGATTTTCCAACTGGCTCGGGTGTACCAATCACCGCAATCTGGTTATTAGTGAATAGCGGCGGTGTGTGGCATTCAGCACAGCGTGCCACAAACGAACGGAACACGTTGAGTCCATCAATTTCATGATCGGTTAGAGCGCTATGGTTGCCGTGCGCGTATTGATCATAGCGGCTATTTAACGATACTAGGCTGGTTTGAAACGCCGCGAGAGACGTATAAATAGTGTCTAGAGAAATATCAGGTTGCTCTGGAAACGCCTGCGCAAACATTGCAGGATAATGTTGGTTCAATTGAAGGCTCTCTAACAACTTGGGTGGCGTAGTGGCCATTTCTAGCGGCGAATACAAGGGACCCATTGCCTGAAGCTCTAATGTTTTTGCACGAGCATCCCAAAAAAAATAGGGTAAAAATGCGGAGTTCCATAAGCTCGGTGCAGAGCGAGTACCTTTGCGGCCTTGTACACCAACAGAAACAGCACGCCCATCTGAAAAACCTTTGTCTGGCTGATGACATGAAGCACATGCAATGGTTTGGTCGCCCGACATTATCGGATCGAAAAACAGGTGCCGGCCTAAATCTATTTGCTGCGGGCTAAAGCCATCTCGATAAGGCGGCAGGCCTGTTTGTGTACCGCCCACCCCACGATTCTGCGTGGATTCATAGAACTGATATAAAGAACGCAACAAACATTGGTTTTGTTCAGTAAGCTGAAAGCCTTGTGGGCATTGATCAGCCAATTTAAATCGTTCAGATGCCGCGTATCCCGATGTTATATAGAAAGCATTCATCGCGACTAATACGAGCAGACATGCGGCTAACGAGGCATTTTTCGCAACATTCCTAGTACCCGTTTGCATTAAACCCCTAGTACCTGCTTGTTTTGTCAGAGACATCAACGTGCAAAAACAGTCTATTCGCTAGCGGCTAATGACTGTAAATACGCAGCCACATCATCAATTTGCTCTTGGTCTGGCATAGCGGCGGCCATCATCTTCATTTGGCGGCCATACTTGTCGGTTTTGTCGTAGCCACGCTGACCATTCAAAAACTTTTGATACTGGGCTTTAAAATACGCGCTACTCAATAAAGCCAAATTTGGCGAATTGAGCATCTCGTTACCAGTAGCGTCACTGCCATGGCAACTTCCGCAATAAGCCTGATACAACTTTCCGCCAGTACGCGCATCACCGTTAACGGCCTCTGCAATAAGCTCATTTGATAACGCGCTTAAATAGTCGCTCACCTCAACCATTACAGCGTCATCTAACCCTGCCGCAATCGCCACCATTTGAACGCCAGTGTTATCGCCGTCAGCCTTACCACGAACCCCTAATTTAAAATGTTTTAACTGTCGCTGCAGATAGGCACTCGACTGTCCTGCTAAACGTGGAGAAGACATTGCGACCATTCCTTGCGCTTGCGCGCCATGGCACACCACACAACGTTGCCCATAGGTAGCCTCACCGTCTGCAAGTGTCGGAGAACTTACGAGACAAAGAAGAATGGCGGATAAGTAAAATTTGTTTAGCATTTTAAATCTCAAGTCTAGCGAGCCTCTCAAGCTGGAGACCGACTTATGAATGGTGAGCCGAAACTATACCTAAAAAGGTAGGCAAAGAGAAAAGTGAGTTTAAGCAAATTAGAATTGCTGTTTGTAATAGCATCAAAGCAACGATCCTAATGGGTACTCTCTAGACGCTTTAACCTCTTCCATCACCACATGGGTGTTTAAGGTTATTTGCGAATCAACCGCTTGAATAAGCTCGTCGGTCACTTCTAAATAACTTTTCATGTCGGGCGCGACCACCTTTAACAGAAAGTCGAACGCGCCGCTCACCGTATAGGGG
>Ga0206124_10003458_pt1 | contig 11106 bp, 9 predicted proteins | sample Helgoland_Spring_3_FD_148671 | JGI IMG/M metagenome (GOLD analysis project Ga0206124, IMG submission 148671) | Pelagic subsurface seawater microbial communities from Kabeltonne, Helgoland, North Sea - Helgoland_Spring_Bloom_20160321_2 | ecosystem: Environmental > Aquatic > Marine > Epipelagic ... | reverse complement strand
GCAAACCGAAAAAGGCACCGCCATCTTCACCCAGCCACCGATGCCGATTAAATGCGCCGGCGCCCCGCAGAAAGCGCTTTATCTATCCGCCGATTACTGGCTGAAAAACAAACGTTTAAACAATATCAATATCGACTTCTGCAATGCCGGTGGCGTACTGTTTGGGGTGCCCGCCTATGTCGATGCGTTGATGTCCTACATTAAAAAGTACCGTGCCCAAACAATCTGGTCAAGGTTGACGGCGCAACTCGTAAAGCCTGGTTTGATGTGACTGATGCCGACAGCAACAAGACCCAAGTGTGTAAAGCGTTCGATATGCTGCATGTCTGCCCTCCTCAGAGTGCACCAGACTTTATCCGCACCAGCGGCCTCTCCGATCAGGCTGGCTGGCTGGATGTCAACCCGCAGACCCTGCGTCACAACCACTACAGCAATATCTGGGGCCTCGGCGATGTCATGAATACCACCAACGCCAAAACCATGGCCGCTGTGCGCAAGCAGGTGCCAGTGGTCGCCGCCAATATCTGTGCTGTGCAGGCCGGCAAAGACCCACAAGCAGCCTATGATGGCTATGGCTCCTGCCCGTTAACGGTAGAGCGCGGCAAAATTGTTCTCGCCGAGTTCTGTTACGGCGGACGGGTGGCACCCACCTTCCCGTCCTGGCTTAACAACGGCGTCAAACCCACTCGACTGGCCTGGTTATTGAAATCCGTGGGACTGCCTTTCGTCTACTGGAACATGATGCTGAAAGGTCGCGAGTGGTTTACTGACTGTCCGGCGGAAAAGTAAATTATGTGGAGACGCCTGCTCAATGCTGTGCCCGCCGCTGCCTGGCTAGGCGGCTATAACAGCGCCACATTCAAGGCAGATCTGGTCGCCGGAACAGCGCCACATTCAAGGCAGATCTGGTCGCCGGCGCAGTGGTGACGATGATGCTGATCCCGCAGTCGCTGGCCTATGCACTGCTCGCCGGGCTGCCTGCGGAAACTGGCCTCTATGCCAGCATCTTCCCGCTGATCGCCTATGCCATCTTTGGCAGTAGTCGAACCTTATCCGTTGGCCCGGTAGCAGTGGTTTCACTGATGACCATGGTCGCTCTAAGCAAAGTGGTTGAGCCCGGCTCTGCCAATTATCTCGGTGCGGCCATTGTGCTGGCCTTGCTCACTGGTGGCATCTTGCTGATCATGGGAGTTTTTCGGCTCGGCTTTGTCGCCAACTTTTTATCTCACACCGTGGTCTCGGGATTTATAACCGCCTCAGGCATTCTGATTGCCCTCAGTCAGCTGCGACATATTTTGGGTATATCAGCACATGGCGATACGATTCCTGAAATTCTCTCCACACTGGTTGCCAATCTCAACGGCATTAACAGCGTCACCGCGGCGCTGGGTCTGTTGGTGCTGGTCTTTTTATTCTGGGCCCGCTCAGGTGTTGCCCCCCTGCTCAGCCGTTTCGGTGTCGAGCGAAACAATGCTGCACTGATCGCCAAAGCGGCACCGGTAATCGGCGTTGTTGTCACTATCCTCTGTGTCTGGGGCTGGCGTCTGGACAGCCAGGGTGTGGCCATCGTCGGCACTATTCCCGCCGGACTGCCAACACTTATATGGCCCACCATGACTCTAGAACTGGTCGAAAAACTCTGGCTTCCAGCCCTGAGCATTGCCATTATTGGCTATGTCGAATCAGTTTCAGTAGGCAAAACTCTGGCGGCAAAAAAGCGCGGCAGCATTAATGCTAATCATGAATTGTTTGGGCTTGGCGCCGCGAATATCGCCTCGGCCTTTTCCGGCGCTTTCCCGGTTACCGGCGGACTTTCTCGCTCTGTTGTCAATTTCGATGCCGGCGCAGTCACTCAGGCCGCAAGCATCTATGCTGCAATCGGCATTGCTCTGGCATCCCTCTACCTGACCCCGATGCTCTACTTTCTGCCCAAGGCAACACTGGCGGCCACTATTATTGTTGCCGTATTATCAATTGTCGATTTTTCGATTCTGAAAAAAACCTGGCACTACTCCAGCAGCGATTTCCGCGCGGTGATGATTACCATTCTTGGCACACTGCTGTTTGGTGTTGAAGTCGGTGTTATCTGCGGCGTGATGCTATCGATCGGCCTCTATCTCTACCGCACCTCGGTACCCCATGTTGCCGAGGTTGGTCTGTGGTGGAAAACACTCAGCACTTTCGCAATGTGCGCCGCTACCATGTCACCACCAACGACAAGATTCTCAACCTGCGGGTCGATGAAAGCCTGTTTTTTGCCAACGCCTCGTTTCTGGAAAATTTGGTCTACAGCAAGGTTTACGAGAACGATCAGATCGCCCACGTGGTGTTGATGTGCAGCGCGGTCAACGAAATTGATTTCAGCGCATTGGAAGTCTTGGAAATGATTAATCAGCGTCTCAACGAGCAGGGCATCAAATTACATCTCTCGGAAGTCAAGGGTCCAGTGATGGATGCCCTGCGCTATTCCGGCTTTGGTGACCATCTGTGCGGCAATATTTATCTGACCCAATTTGAGGCATTTGAAGATTTGACCCGTTCCGCCCAATACTAACGTACTGCTAAGAACTAAGATTCAGGTCAGCATTAAGGTACAGCCCAACAAACATTTATAACTCAACAGCAGTCTACAGAGGAAAATATGGAACTCGATCCATTTGTGCTATCCCGCATCCAGTTTGCCGCCAACATTAGTTTTCATATCCTTTTTCCCAGCATCACTATCGGACTTTGCTGGTTTTTGCTGTTCTTTCGCATCCAGTATCTGCGCAGCGGCGACAAGTCCTGGGAGTACGCCTATTTTTCCTGGGTGAAAATTTTCGCTCTGACTTTCGCTTTGGGTGTTGTCTCGGGTATTACCATGAGCTTTCAGTTTGGTACCAACTGGCCGGGCTTTATGGAGCGTGTCGGCAATATCGCCGGCCCGCTACTGGGCTATGAAGTACTGACCGCGTTTTTTATGGAAGCCTCATTTCTCGGCATCATGCTATTTGGTAAAGATAAGGTCAGTGATCGTGTGCATATGATTGCGACCTTTCTCGTCGCGATCGGCACAACCTTTTCGGCATTCTGGATTCTCAGTCTCAACTCCTGGATGCAGACACCGGTAGGCTACGAAATTCGCGATGGCGTTTTCTTTGCCACCGATTGGTGGGCGATCGTCTTTAACCCCTCGTTCCCCTACCGCATGACCCATATGCTAATCGCCAGCCTGCTGACCAGCGCCTTTATGATCGCCGGCATCAGCGCCTGGCGTGTGCTCAAGAGCAGCGACGGCCCCAGCACCTGGCTGCTGTTGCGTGTTAGCCTGATCTCCGCAGCCCTGCTTACGCCGCTGCAAATTGTTGTCGGCGACCTTCATGGGCTCAATACCCTGGAACATCAGCCGGCCAAAATCGCCGCCATGGAAGCGATCTGGGAGACGGAAAAAGGAGCTCCGTTTACCTTGATTGGCCTGCCCAATGAAGAAACGCGCACGACTGATTACGCAATCAAAATTCCTAAAGCCGCCAGTTTGGTACTGACCCACGAAATCGATGGTGAACTGCCTGGTCTGGATCAGTTTGAAGGCGAGCATCCACCAGTCGCCTTGGTGTTCTGGTCCTTCCGTGTAATGGTGGGTATGGGCTGCCTGATGCTATTGATCAGCTGGATCGGCTGCTATCAGCTTTGGCGTCGCAAAACCTTGGGGAAAACCTATCTGATGGCGTTGGCGCCGATGGGTTTCTCCGGCTGGATTGCAGTACTCGCTGGCTGGTGGGTCACCGAAATTGGGCGTCAGCCGTGGGTAGTTTACGGCGTGCTCCGGGCCAAAGATGTTGTCGCCAACCACCCGCCGGCAGTGTTGGTCGGATCTTTGACCGGTTACTTGGCCCTGTACGGATTTCTTTTGGTGGCCTATATCGGCGCGTTGAACTATCTGTCCTCAAAGGCACCCCGCTCCGCGGTATTAGTGCATGAATATGGACTCAACTCATCCGACACTGATTCCAGACCAGCAACACAGGAGCAGAAATAATATGGAACAGTTTTTACCCATTGCTTTTATGCTGGTTATGGGACTGGCACTGCTAATCTATGTTTTGCTCGATGGTTATGATCTTGGGGTTGGCGCACTGTTGCCACTGGCGACAGATGATGAAAAAGATCTGATGATCGCCTCAATCGGTCCGTTTTGGGATGCCAACGAAACCTGGATTGTGCTCGGCGTCGGTGTATTGTTAATTGCCTTTCCAGCAGCCCATGGCGTCATTCTCACCGCATTGTATATCCCGATCACCATTATGCTATTTGGTTTGATCCTCAGGGGCGTGGCATTCGATTTTCGAGTCAAGGCTGGCGATATTCACAAGGCGCGCTGGAACCGCCTCTTCTTCCTCGGTTCAGTGATTGCGTCGGGTTCTCAGGGCTGGATGCTTGGATCTTATATCACTGGCCTGCAGTCCGGACTCACCAACACCCTGTTCTCATTCCTTATCGCCCTGACACTGCCCGCGCTGTATGTAATCCTAGGCGCCTCATGGCTAATGATGAAAACCGAGGGTGCACTGTTTGATAAAGCCATCAAGTGGGCCCAGGCGGCGATTATCCCCATGGGTGTAGGCTTACTGTTGGTGTCGATCGCCACACCAATCGTCAGCCAGAGCATTGCCGACAAGTGGTTTGTGCTGCCCAATGCGATTGGTCTGATGCCGATTCCGTTGAGTTGGGCTGTATGGTAGTTTATGCGGGGCTACTATGGATCTTGCGTCGCCCGGATTTGCTGGCCCGTGGTTACGCCTGGACAGTGTTTGCCGGCCTGGTACTTATCTGCCTGATGGCATCACTGGGCCTAGCCTACAGCCTGTTCCCCTATATTGTTATCGACCAACTCACCATCTGGGAAGCAGCTGCGGCGACAGAATCGCTACAACTGATTTTCTACGGTGTCGCAATTACCCTGCCGGCGATTATTGGCTACACCATTTTTATCTATAAAATCTTTCACGGCAAAGCGAGTGAGCTGTCTTATGAGTAATTTTTTATCAGTAGCCGTTGGCGTTTTCAATTGCCCATGGCGCTGGTAAAAAGCTATAGTATCTGAGAGGGATAACGCGACCAGACAGCACGACTAGAGCGCGCGACCGGGCAGCAAGCCTAGATAGAAAAAAGTATTTAAAATAATAAAAAAGAGGTGAGCATGTCTTTTAGCGTGACTGCATCTGATGGCGCCTGTGGCGCCGAAATCACCGGCATCGACTTATCCCGGCCACTCGACAACCAGACTATTAAAGCGATTCGTCAAGCCTGGCTTGAACACCATGTTGTGTGTTTCCCTGATCAAACCATCGATGATGACGACCTTGAGCGCTTTAGCCAATATTTTGGCGAGTTTGCCGGTGACCCATATATTGAGTCGCTAAAAGACCGCAAAAATATTATTGAACTACGACGCACGGCTGATGAGCAGACACCGATCTTTGCAGAAGCCTGGCACACCGACTGGAGCTTTGGCGAAAAGCCTCCAGCGGCCACTATTCTCTATGGCATAACCATTCCACCCCACGGCGGTCACACCAGCTTTATCAACCAGCATAAAGTGCTAGAGGCAATGCCGGAAGAGCTGTTCGATCGTCTTAAAGATAAAGTTGCTCTGCACTCTGCGCAAAAAGGCTATGCGCCGGACGGCCTCTACGGTGAGCAGGAAAAAGACGCCAACCGCGGCTTTAAAATCAACTTCTCTGACTCGGCCTATGCCGTGCAACCACACCCAATTATTCGGCAACATCCCGAGACCGGCGAAAAGTGTATCTACGGCTGTTTTGGTTACATTATTGGTATTGAGGGCATGGATGAAAGCGACGCTATGGCGCTGCTGGAAGAACTCTACCTGTGGCAGACTCGAGAAGAGTTTCAGTATCAACACCACTGGAAGGCCGGCATGCTGATTATGTGGGATAACCGCTCGGTGCTGCATAAAGCCAATGGCGGCTATCAGGGTTATGAGCGAGTTTTACATCGCACTGTTGTCGGTTAATCAAAGTAAGTAAAAACTAGTAGGTTAAAACCAGCGTAATAAAACTAGCCTGTTAAAAAAGTGTATCTAAAAAAAGCATAAAAATAACAAGGGGAACAAAAACGTGATTCCATTGGATAAACTTACCTGTGTAGCGGATATCACCCGCTATCAAGCCAGCATCAATGGCGAGCGTATCGCCCAGTTTTTTGAAGGTCGCGAAACCAGCTACAGCGAACTTGACCGGCGTGCCAGCCGAATTGCCAACGGCCTGATTGCAGCACAATGCACGCCCGGCACCCGTATCGGCTATCTGGGTAAAAACAGCGACTACTACTTTGAAGTAATGAGTGGCGCCGCCAAAGCCAATGTTGTCATCGCCGCGGTCAACTGGCGGCTGGCGGCGCCGGAAATCGACTACGTGCTGACCAATGCCGAAGTCGAAATTCTCTTTGTCGGCCAAGAATTTTATTCACTGATTGAACAGCTAGCCCCATCCCTCACTAATGTCCGAATGATCATTGCAGTCGACGGCGCAGAGGGCCATAGCCCAAAACAATGGCTCTCTTATACCGACTGGCGCGACCAGCAATCTGATCGTGACCCAATGTTGCCCATCGCTATGGATGACGATGTTATCCAGCTCTACACCAGCGGTACCACCGGCCACCCCAAAGGCGTTCAGCTCACCAACAGCAATTATCTCGACCTGCTGGACCAAGCCGCTAATGGAGGCTGGGGTGACTGGGTTGAAGGTGAGGCAAGCATTGTTGCTATGCCAATCTTCCATGTTGCCGGGGTAAATATTGGCATGCTCGGGCTCGCTCAGGGCCTGAAAAATATCGTCCTACGGGATATCGATCCGGTGGTTATCTTAAATCTGTTGGAACAGCACCGTATTCGTTATGCCTTTTTTGTTCCGGCGGTGATTCTATTTTTAAATTCAGTTCCAGATGTACGTCAACGGGATTTCTCCAATCTGGAGATGATTCTCTATGGCGCCAGCCCGATCTCGCAAGAGGTGCTGCTGACCGCAACGGATATCTTTAAGTGCGAGTTCTGCCAGGTTTATGGACTCACCGAAACCGCAGGCGCTGGCACCATCCTCATTCACGAAGATCACGATCCGGCTCGAGGCAAACTGCGCTCTTGCGGCAAGCCTGCCGCTACCGCGCAAATCCGTATTATTGATGATAAAGGACAGGATATGCCCGCCAATCAAGTTGGTGAGATACTCTATCGCTCTGGCAGTGTCATGAAGGGCTACTGGAAAAATGACGAGGCCACCGCAAAGACAATTATCGATGGCTGGTTTTACACCGGCGATGCCGGCTATCTCGATGACGAGGGCTACCTGTTTATCCACGACCGCATCAAGGACATGATTGTCTCCGGCGGCGAAAACGTCTACCCAGCCGAAGTGGAAAATGCCCTTTTCAGCCATCCCGCCATTGCCGATGTCGCCGTGATCGGTGTGCCTGACGAAAAATGGGGCGAAGCGGTGAAAGCCGTTGTGGTCTTAAAACCCGGCGCCACCGCCAACCAAGACGATATTATAAGCCACGCCAGAAAACACATCGCCGGATACAAGGTGCCAAAAAGTGTCGATTTTACCGACGCCCTACCGCGCAATCCGACCGGAAAGTTACTCAAGCGAGAGTTGCGAGCACCCTACTGGCAGGAAGGCGGAAGGCAGATTAATTAATTACATTAAAAGTAACAAAAAGCCCCGGCCTTTTAATTGAGAGCCGGGGCTTTTTTATTTGTCCTCGGGAGAGGAATTTTCCTTCACCCTTTGGTTCGACTAACCACTATTGACGAGGCCCTACCCTTCAACCTAAATCCCTTAAGGCTGTTCAAGTTTCTCTAGCGCGATTGGCATCAAGCGTTCAACAAATCTACTATACGCGAGTTCTGAAGGGTGCAATCCATCCGTCGCTACTAATTCCGGATCGTTCAAACCCTCTCTGGTGATGTCAGTGATATCGACGTATGTGAGACCATTATCTTCACAGTAATCTCGAGCATAGTTGTTATACAGGTCTATATCCGCACTGGTCCGAATGGGATTTCTAGCGTTGCCAAAAGGCGTAAAGGCGTAGTCGGGGATTGATAGCACAATTAATCTGGAGGCGTCTCCCCCTACTGAAGAAATCGCCCTATCTACCAGCGCGATAAACTCAGTCTCATAGACATCAAAAGCTTTACCTTGAAACTGATTGTTAACACCAATAAGCAGCGTTACAAGATCAAAATCAGTCGCTGGATTTTCGATCTCTATAGCGCTGAGCAAATTAGTGGTAGTCCAACCGGTTTTAGCAATAACTTGCAAACCAATGCTATCCCGATCTGAGTATTCGAAGATCAGATTATCCTTTAACTGTTGAGGAAAGCTACAGGTCTCGCAGACTGATTGCCCGATAGTATAGCTGTCACCCAGAGACAGTAATTTAAGATTGAACGCACTGTCGCGGTCAGTCGATTGAAAAAATCGCCAGATCACTTCATAGAGATTAAACTCGTCACCAAACTCTATGTTATGCCCGCCCCTTTCAACAACAACATAACGAACTTTTTTATTATTCAAACAGCCACTGTAGGTGAATTCTTCTACTGTTTGTCGACCCCAAATTATTGTTCTGGTTGAGGGCGTCATAGTGCAGTTAAAGTTCAACGCCCAGTTTTCGGCGCTGTTTTTGGCTGACAAAAAGTTGTTATCACCCGCAGCAGCGCCAGCGCCGCCATTTATTGGTACTAGCTGATCATTGTCCCCATTTAACTGAAATACCGAGACAGGCTGCAGGGGTACTGAATCTCTGATAGAGAGAATCTGCTGATTCATCAAGGGTGCGATGCCCGCGAATACTGAGTTCTGCTTGGCGATTTTATTGACAAGGCCGGCACCGTTAGAAAAACCAACGCCGTAGATCTTATTCAGATCAAAACGACTATCAGCCTCTAAACTGTTAACCATGAGGGATAGAAATTCCAGATCATCGGCACCTGTCTCACCACTGACATTCCATTGCTGCTCATAGCCGTCGGGGAAAATACCGATAAATTCTCCGGCATCAATTAAAGCACCAATATCGGGGTTAGCATTTAAGAAGCCCTCACCATGATCACCCTCGCCATGGAAGAAAAAAACCACAGGATAAGCATCCCCAGCCTGGTCTGCAGGTGTTCGGATCAAAAATGTCCGCTCAACAAGCTGTCCATCGATACTCTGGCTAATGAGGAGGAGCCACCACCACAGCCTGTTAGGAACAGGAGGTATAGGAGCAATGGTGACAACCGAATCGGGAATTTCATGCTTAGCCCTTTAGCAGTCTTTTAGCAGTCTTTTTTCTTACGAACGATAGTCGCCTCAAGCGTGTCATCCTGAAGACGCTTGTCAATTTCTTCCAGCGACATATAGTCAAGATCCCAGTGATTGCAGATGTCATTCCTGAACCTGGTGTGGTTTTTGTCGGTGGATTCTGATTTTTTTCGATTGAAATATCTGAGCAATCTATCGGTAATAGCCATGCCCTTTGTACTCCGCAGCTCGCCAATTGGATTGCTTATGTAATCCCCCGGAAAAATAATCGCGGATTTTGAGTAGAGACTTTTATGACGTTAATCGAAGGAGTTATTTATTGTTTCGGTTAATGGGGATTACAAGCACAAAAAAGCCCCAGTAACATCGCAGTTACTGGGGCTTGATATATTGGCGGTGAGAGAGGGATTCGAACCCTCGAAACGCTATTAACGCTTACACACTTTCCAGGCGTGCTCCTTCAGCCACTCGGACACCTCACCATAAACTATTACTGCTACCGTTTTCTGTCCACTACTAACTGGAAAGGAGAACGGCGATCTCTTGAGCGGCGGAACTGTACACAACCATTCCTGCAAAAGCAATCAGGCCTTCCGGGTTAGGCTATATCGCTTTCATAGTCGGCGATTGATGGGCAGGAACAGACCAGGTTGCGGTCGCCATACACATGATCGAGACGGCCAACAGGCGGCCAGTATTTATTCTCTCGGAGCGATTCCAGTGGATAGGCGGCCTGACTTCGGCTGTAACTGCGTTTCCATTGGTCACTACTGACTGTGGCCGCGGTGTGCGGTGCGTGTACCAGTGGGTTGTCGGCGAGTTCGAACTGCCCTGCTGCGACCTGATTGATTTCTTGTTTAATGGCAATCATGGCGTCGCAGAACCGATCTAGCTCGGCTTTTGATTCACTTTCGGTGGGTTCGATCATCAGGGTACCTGCGACCGGAAATGACATGGTGGGTGCGTGAAAACCATAATCGATCAGGCGCTTGGCGATATCATCAACACTGATGCCGATCTCGTCTTTGATTGTCCGTACGTCAAGAATACATTCGTGGGCGATGCGACCCTGAGCTCCGGTGTAAAGAATCTCATAATCATTCTGCAGCCTGGTGGCAACATAATTGGCGTTGAGGATGGCCACTTCGGTGGCTTGCTTAAGTCCGGCGCGGCCCATCATGCGAATATACATCCAGGTGATCGGCAGAATGCTGGCACTGCCGTAGGGTGCCGCTGATATCTGCCCGCCCCTGCGTTCGCCAGCGTCATTCTCGCGCGGCATAAACGGTGCCAGATGGGCTCCGACGCCGATTGGGCCAACACCTGGGCCGCCGCCGCCGTGAGGTATGCAGAAGGTTTTATGCAGGTTGAGGTGTGAGACATCGCCGCCAAACTTACCAGGCTGGCAAAGACCAACCATGGCGTTGAGGTTGGCGCCGTCGATATAGACCTGGCCGCCGTGGTGATGAACAATTTCGCAGATCTCGCCAATACGCTCTTCAAACACGCCGTGGGTGGAGGGATAGGTGACCATTATCGCTGACAGTTTGTCGGCGTGGATTTCGGCCTTGGCTTTAAGGTCATCGACGTCGACATTGCCCTGTTCGTCACATTTAACCAGCACCACTTGCATACCACACATCTGTGCGGAAGCCGGATTGGTGCCATGAGCGGAGCTGGGAATCAGACAGATAGTGCGCTGCCCTTCTCCGCGACTTTCGTGGTAGCCGCGAATAGCCAGCAGCCCGGCATATTCGCCCTGAGAGCCTGCATTGGGTTGCAGTGACATTTT
>Ga0206124_10003452_pt1 | contig 11114 bp, 9 predicted proteins | sample Helgoland_Spring_3_FD_148671 | JGI IMG/M metagenome (GOLD analysis project Ga0206124, IMG submission 148671) | Pelagic subsurface seawater microbial communities from Kabeltonne, Helgoland, North Sea - Helgoland_Spring_Bloom_20160321_2 | ecosystem: Environmental > Aquatic > Marine > Epipelagic ... | reverse complement strand
GTTCCCTAAAGAATCTTTATGATCCATACGACCTTCAAAAACAAAGGTCAAAGTCTCAAAACCTCTATGTGGATGGTCATGCCCAGTTCCGTCTAGAAAGAAATTCTTACCTACTACTTGCGGACCTATATGATCTAACATTAGAAAGGGGTCCGAATCTTTATATAATGGTGTAGGAAAGGCACGTTGACCTCTTATACCTGGTATCAAACCGTCTATATTTGAATAACCGAATTTATTTTTTACTATTTTTTTCATTGTATTTACATTAATTGTACCTACATGTTTTTTTGTCAAAAAAACGAATTAATTTATATCGCTTTTTCGAAGGCTACAATAGCCAAATCCAACTTTGCGCTCAATTCAGAATTTGAAATACCTGCTTCGGAAAAGTTATCGAAGAAAGAAGGTAAACTAAAATCTGCTACAATCTGTGCACCAGCATATGGGAAGCCTGCTTTTGCCGTTGCCAATACTGAAGCGCCGCCTCTGGGGCCGGGTGATGTCGCCATCAATAACATAGGTTTGTCTTTCCATACTTTCATATCAATCCGCGATACCCAATCATAAGCGCTTTTAAAAGCTGCTGCATAGGACCCGTTATGTTCAGCAAGTGAAACAACGATTCCATCTGCAGAGGCTATCAAATTGTTTAAATCATGTGCCGCCGAAGGAATACCTCCCTCCTGTTCTGTATCTATACTATACAAGGGTAAATTGAAATCGTTCAAATCTGCTACAATAGCTTCTGCGTTGGCTGTTTTTTGAGCAGCATAGCTTGCCAATTTTTTGTTGATTGATTTTTTACTGTTACTTCCTGCGATTGCTACTATTTTTTTCATTTTGTTTCTCCTTTGAGTTTTCTAATTAATTTATAAAGTGTTACTGCTTCTTCGTCCGACAAATTATTTTCCATTGGTGCGTGAAATGCAGCTACCTTTTTGTTTAATTTCAGCAATAATTCTTCTCCCTCTTTGGTGATAATGATGTCCATCTTTCGACGGTCATTTTCACTTAAGGTACGTTCTACCAATCCTTTTGCACTTAATTTATCTACGATTCTTGTGATATTACTAGAACGTTGAATCATACTTTCCAATATGGTATTCACAGAAACCGGTTTTCCTTTAGCTCCTTTTAAAATACGAAGCACATTAAACTGTGGCTCGTATATATCATATTCTTTTAATTCTTTGGTTACTGAATCTGTGATCCAATGTCCTGTTCTGATAATTTCAAATATGGCTCTAAAACGATTATTCATAACATGTACTTTATTTGTAGGTACAAATATATTACAGTTAAATGAGTTACACAAGTTATTTTGAATAAAAAAAGCACGAAGTTTTTAAGCAGATTTTATGGGAGGAATATACTTTCTTTTCCTTGTGTCAATACATAGGAACGTTGATACGCTTCCAAGTCTAAGATAATTCTATTACGGTAATTTGGATATACTTCAAAGAAACAATGGTTGTATATTTCAATATTGTCCACTGAACCAATGGTATCTACCGAACGTAAATTAACGACCAAATGTTCTTCTTGCACAAAGGAATTGTCCAGTTCAAATTTCACTTCATTCCCATTCACCATCAACATACTTTTTGACAACAGGTAACGCGACGCACAAAAAGCAATCATCGCCTTGGTATTACAATTATTATCTAAATTAAACATTAGAAATTCATCCTTATCGATAGAAAAGTTCAAGTTGATATGTTTGTCTTCCATCGAGTATGTGTATTCAGCGGTATGCCCGGCATGAAAGGCGAATAGATACACTAAACTAAGGATGAATCCCAATATTTTCATAACTTATTGTATACTTATTTTCTTAGTTATTTGCCCGTTAATGGTATCGACTTGAATAAAATAGATTCCCGGTTTTAAATGTGATAATTGAATCGAATCTATAAATTGACTGGAACTAAACACTAAGTTTCCATGCACGCTGTACATATGAATTCCTTCAATTAATGAAGTACTATTTTCCGATTCAAATTCCACATATATTACATCTGAAGCGGGATTTGGATAGAAACGCATGTTTAATGATGTGTTTCTAACATCTCCAATGCCCAAGTCTACTTCACTACAATCTTCTCCCGCAGTTGAATCTGGACAATTTAAACCTATCCTGAATGAATTGTCTACGTATTTTCCTTTTAAACATCTTGGAATATACGGCCAGCTATCTGTTAATACATAATAATAGGTACCATTAGGATATTCTGGTGTCACCCCATAGCGCCCACCACATTCGTCTAATTGCGATTGATTTTCAATATACTCGTAATCTTCCACATAGCTACCATCATAGGCTCCATTGGGGGCAGTTATTCCATCTCCAGGCCTATTCCCTTGCTTCATTGCATGACTACTATCAAAGGCAGAAATTCCACTTTCACTATCTTCTGCATCTGTATATAGGTATTTGTAATAAATAGGAAAACCATCAGCAGCATACCCTAATATTGGAGAGTGTTCTGCGCTGGTTATGTTGAGGTCATTGTTAAAATAATCGTTTGGAATGTTGTGGTAATGGTAACGGCTTACATTGTTTACATGCCCTCCGTTTAGGTCCATGTTTAATAGGTCTTCTGCTTCTACATGAAAATTGATATTCTCTTCTTGTGTATTTGGATTTACAAAATAGATTCTTGCAAATGGCGAATAATTTATTCCTTCTTGAGACACGCCAAAAATAATTCCGCCTCCGCAGGACTGAGAGTTTGGATCTTCTGTAATCTGAGTGACGGTATTGGTGAGTTCTGGATACAAACACATGGAATATTCAAAGTCCTGTGCCAGGATGGAATTCATACCTCCAAAGGGTCCATAGGTATGATTTGGAAAGTTATTTGTGTAACATTTACGTACATTATCTACGACTTCGTAACATACGGCATGGCTCGATTCATTGGCGAAAATGGCATCCTTATCACAAACTTCAACAACAGGACCATCGGTAACCAACGGATCGGAATTGTTGTTATATTCTTCTAGATTTGAATACCCGTCGTTATCTGGATCGCTGTTTGGTCCTTGTGTGTGCGTCAATAGTTCTCTTAACTCCCAGGCGTCATCGAGCCCGTCGGCATCGACATCATTTCCTGATCCCGAAAAATTGACATGTGTAGGGTCTAACGTGGGCATGGAGGCATTTACTTCTTTAAGATGATCCCTTAAAATAAGTGTCAATTCCGTTGCTTTTGCTGAGTTTGAACCAGAAACATCACTACTTTCTCCAATATCAGAATCCAAATCATAAAGACTTATAATACCTGTTTCGTAGTTTGCCACGAGTTTATAGTTACCGTCAACAACAGCAGAACGTGGTACTTTGTTTGGGTTTTGATCGTAATGCGGTGAATGGAAAAATAAAGGTTTTTGTCTTGTGAAGCTTTCTCCTTTTAGTAATGGAACAATACTCTGGCCGTCTATATTGCTTGGCAATGCATTGTTACTTCCTGTCAATTCGGCGATGGTTGGAAATAAGTCATATGCTACAACAGCCTCATCACTCCTACTATTAGGTGTGATATTAGGACCTTTTACCATAAATGGCACTCGTATTCCTCCTTCAGTGATAAAGGTTTTCCCAAAGGATAAAGGGGTGTTATCGGTAAAGTTTATTTGTCCGCCGTTGTCCGAAATAACAATGACATAGGTATTGGAATCGATACCCAAATTGCTTATTCCCGCTAATAATTCACCTATACCAGCATCCGTATCTTCTGTCATTGCAGCATATTCCACATATGTATGTGCACTTCCCATGGGTCTTAGTAATGGGTTGTTATAGAGGTCTATGGTTTCTTGTCTTGCTTCAATATCGCTATGTACAGCATAATATGAAACTTGTATTAAAAATGGGACGTTATCATTTACGGCATCCTGTATAAAACTGATAGAACGATTGGTAAGGTCGAATATTTTTTTAGGATCGGTTTGAACGGTGCCACCTTGATTACCATCACTATTACTCGTGGTTCCATCATTTACATCAAAGCCATTATTACTGGGCGTCGACGCAGTACCTCTCCCTAAATGCCATTTACCAAGATGAGCGGTTCTATAATTCATACCAATGGATTTGATCCATTCTACATAAGTGGTTTCAGAACTATTAATAGTCGTTGTTGAAGTCGCCTCTATCAAAATCTCACCCGTATTGATATTGTTATCAGTATTGGTAAAGTTATTACGCGCAGTAGATTTACCTGTCATGATACTGTTCCTTGAAGGCGCACATTTTGGAGAAGGTGCATAGCCTTGAGAAAAGGTCATACCATCCAAAGCAAACTGATTTAATTCTGGCGTTAGGTAAAAATCGCTTTTGGATTCTGACCGATTTGCATCCATTTGAACTGATGAACCTGTCCATCCCATATCATCTAATACGATCAATACAAAATTGGGCTGTGCTATCAATTGTTGGCCGAAAGCCATACATACAATAAAAAGTATTTTCAATTTGCTGGTTATATTGTGCATAAACGTAAGTTAATAAAATTTAGTTACAAAACTAGGACGTAAATATATTGAAATGGTTTAATTGGAAACCTGTTTCCTTTTGTTTTATCAAACTTGTATTGTATTTGTGATTTGAGCAACAGACGGTTTTTCTAAAACAGAATCGACAGATACCCAATTAGTTATGGCTGTATCCTGGGTAAGCGTTAGGGAGACATATCCTTTTTTACTTGCATCAAAAAAAACCAAACCTTCAATTAAATACACTAAAGAATCCTGAAAGTTTTGCAATTGTTGTGCATCACTTACAAAGAGTTCAAGTCCGGAAGAACTTACTGCAGCAGTAGCAAATTCATGGCACACAAAGGCTTCATTTTCTTTAGCTACTATATTATGCCATGCGTTGTGTGAATCGCCAGAAAGCACTAATGATCTCTTTCCTTCCAAAGCGTTTAGTACGATTTCTCTTTCGGCAGGATATCCATCCCAAGCATCTAAGTTGTACGGCATGGTGTGTTCAATTCTATTTTTATCTGTGTCTGTAAGTGTAGGGTCATTGGCTTCTATTCTTACTTTTAGTTGAACCAAATCGCTCAACAGTAAAGAAAAGTCATCCATCTCTGATTCTGAAATAAAAGTATTGTTTGCATAACTTATTTGCAATTTATTGAGCTCTTGAATGAGCTCTATAGGTAGGTGCATTTTCCCGAATAATACTTGCTGACCAAGTAAAAGCCACGTGCACGAATTCGAGTTGATTTCATTTAGAAGCCAATTTTTTTGAATATTCCCTAATAGCGTTCTAGTTGAATCTGCCAAGTCTTGCTCGAGCTGTAGGGTGTTTACAATACCTGACTCGTCTCGATACGCTTCTACGCTTAGCTGTTTGTCTCTCCCCGCGATTCGCGTGTCCAACACCACAAGTTTTGCCAAGTCGCCAAATTGAAAGCTTCTGTAAATAATTGCGGTGTCTGTTGTTGTAAATGGCAAATATTCACTGTAAGCCTGTATCGCCGCTTGTTTTCGAGTTTCAAAATCACCTTCATTTGTTTGATGATTTTGCGCACCCTCTTTATAAGCGTCATTGGCTATTTCATGATCATCCCAAACACAAATACACGGTTTTTTCTGATGCAATAATTGTAAACTACTGTCTTTTCTGTATTGTCGGTAACGCATTCTGTAATCGTCCAAGCTTAGCAATTCATTTGTTGGACTGTGCACTCTATTCATATTTGTATCGGCACTTAATACATTCGCTTTATTTTCATAAATATAATCTCCTACATGCAATACCAAGTCTATTGTATCATGTGCCATGGCTTCATAAACATTAAAATATCCGGCCTCATAATTGGCACAGGAAGTCAAGCCTATATGTAAGCTCGTTATGCCTGTTTTTGGAAAGGTACGCGTTTCTCCTACTACAGATACATGTTGTTTGTCTTCCTGTAGAAAACGGTAATACAATTGCATATTAGCTGCTAAATCTTGAATTTCAACTGCCACAGTGTAGTCTCTATCAGCATCGGTTTGTACTTCGCCAGAACGGACTATATTTTTAAATTCCATGTCCAAAGAAAGCTGCCATACAATCTTTACAGTAGCCTCTGTACTATTATAACGTGTCCAAATAATGACTTGAGAATCGGTTGGATCAAAACTGGCAACACCCAGGTCGAAATTTTTCTTTGCGAGAAAAGAGGGCGCCTGAAATTGACTGTTGAATTCAGGATCTCCTGCACAGCTAACAAAGTTGGTGGCTAACAACAAACCTCCAGTACCTAATATTGATTTTTTGATAAATTTCCTTCTTGCTGCTTCTTTCTTCATTCCTACTTTATTGCGTGTAGGTTAAATATAGTTAAAATTTCGTAAGTTATTTTTTACCAATCAAATAGGTCTTATTATTAAACTTATGGTTGTGATTTTTACCGCACCAAAAGGAAGAAACTATTGCTAACTTCTAATTAAGCATTTAACCATGATTTCACTTCACTTGCTTTGAGTTTACTTACAAGTACTCTATCGTGAAAAGGAGGTTCAATATCGGCAATAAGTTTACCGTTAAAATGAAATTGAAGTTTTTTTACAGCTTTTTTATTAACTATAAATTGCCTGTTGATTCGCAGAAAGTTTTCAGGATTTAATTCCAATTCTATGTTTTCTAGTTTCTTGTTGACAACATATTCTTGTTTGTTAAAGGTGACTACTTTTACAACACTGGCTTCAATATAAAAATAGGCAATATCAGAAACGTTCACAGGAATCAATTCGTCTCTTCTTTGTATCAAATAGGTGGTTTTATAACTTTTGTTAGAGGCTTCCAATAAAGACAACACACCTTGTAGTTGATTGTTAACATTTTCAGTGCCACCATTACGTTTTTTGAACTTTTCTAGAGCGTCTTCCAAGTCTTCTTCAGAAATTGGTTTTAATAGGTAGTCTAAACTATTTACTTTAAAGGCCTGGATGGCATATTGGTCATAGGCGGTTGTGAACACTATTGGAATGTCAATCACTACTTTTTCGAAAATTTCAAAAGATATACCATCTGCTAGATGGATATCCATAAACACCAAATCTGCATCATTTTGTTCAGAAAAATAAGCAATTCCACCAGCAACAGAATCTAGTACCATGAGAATTTCAATTGAAGGGTCAATCGTTTTTAATAAATAACTCAAGTTTTCACTTGCCGCGATTTCATCTTCGACCAATACTACTTTCATACAAATTTATTTTAAAGGTAATTGAACTCTAAATATATCATTTTCATTGGAAATAGATATGCTTTTTCCCTTTAATAATTGATAACGTTTTTCAATATTCACCAATCCTTGTCCTGTACTATCTACAAATGTTGTTCTCGGTTGTATCTTATTTTCAACTATTAAAAAATCATTTTCAATATAAATGCGCACTTCTAACGGTTTTTTTTCTGATATTTCATTATGCTTTACAGCATTTTCTACCAATAGTTGTAGTGCCAATACAGGAAGCTTATAAGACAAATATTTCTCATCAATTGCTATCTCTATTGAAAATCTGTCTCTATATCTCGCCTTGATTAAAAAGATATAACTGTCTATAAATTTTAATTCTTCTTTTAACAATACCACATCTTGTTGACCGCTTTGTAAAATATAACGGTACATATACGAGAGTTTATTGACAAAAGTGGTTGCTTCTTTGTTTTCCCGAATTAAGGAGTTTAAGGAATTTAAGGAGTTGAATAAAAAATGTGGATTTATTTGATTTTTTAAGGCAGATAATTCGTTTTGAAGGTTTTGTTGCTTTAGTTTTTCTTTTTCTTCCATTTCGGAACGGCGGATAATTCTATAGCGCAAATTCCTCGCTAAGAGCATTAAACCAAAGAGAATTAAAAGCATTACAAAGGTCAACAATCGCCCTATAGGGTAACTAAATATATAGAGATAGAGAAAGGCAAACAAGAAAAATGTATTCACTCCAATGGGCACCAACCAAGATAAGTATTTGTTATCACGTACTAAAAACCGATTCAAGTTCGCATTGTATTGCAACACCACGTAGGAAAAAACGAATACAAAGAATACCTTAAATAGCACATCAGACCAAGTTGGTGGTGTTATTAATGTACTGCTCGTGTAGTTGATAATACCATTGAACTCAAGAATTCGTGGCATATTATGCAGAATACTTATCAAAAATGATATCGACAGTATTTCTGTTTGTTTTACGGGTTTAAATTGCAATTGAAAAAATGTTTTAGAAAAATTCAAAGCTAATTTAAACAAAATAATCAAGCCTTAGAATTTAAATTTGAGTAGAAAGCATTAACAAACCTAAAAGGATAAAGTTTATGGTTAGTACTGTTTTCAATACTGTTGCTGTAGATACTGTGTTAGAATTTTTCATACCTAGTTCTTTTTAGTCGTTTAAATAATTAGTTGTAATTCTTACACAAACTTACATTGAATCCACGCAGTACACGGGTTAACTTAGCTGAATGACATGAATTGAAAGGTGAAATGACTAAAATGTAAGGTAAAGCGATATGCGTTCTAAGCTGAAAGGAAATAAGAGAGGAACGAAAAGCACTATGGGTTTTATATAGAGCATCAGAATACGGCTAGACTAGCGACCCTATCTGTACCTATGCTGTCAAAAAAAGGTCATGCAGTCTGACCTTAGAAAAAAATCAAGTAATCGAATGAAAAACACAATGTACACTCTGTTAGAAGTTGAGTGATGTATCATTTCTAGAGAGGACGACAGCATGACAATTACTTCAAACTACCATTATTTCTCAAACTGCGTGGCTATCTGCTGCCCATGACGTAAAATAACGATACTAATTTTTGTGCCTTTTTTTATTTTCTTCAGACTTTCTTTCACTTTATAGATGGATTCTTGATTCTCAAAACGCACTCCAGCTATTTCCAATATAATATCGCCACCTAATAAAACTTCTTGTCCTGCAACATTGATTGGGATATACCCTCCTATCAAACCTAATTTAGCCGCAGTTCCCTTAGACGATATCTTCGTAATTAGCACACCTGCTTTTTGCGGAACGTTCAACAAAGCTGCCAATTCAGGCGTTAAAAACAAAGATTCCATACCAGACCAACTTCCTGTAACGTCAGCCAATAATTTTTTTGCTACATTTGATGCTACGGCAAATCCAATACCGTCAAAGCCTCCAGAGGTAGTATAGATTCTACTAGCAATTCCAATAACCTGTCCATCCATATTAAACATTGGACCTCCAGAGTTACCTGGATTGATAGAGGCATCTGTTTGTAAAAACTCTACTTTTTCAAAATTACTACTCAAACCTTCTGGTACAAAACGACCACTCACAATTCCTCTTGAAAGCGATTGTTTGAATCCATGAGGCGCACCAATGATAAACACATTGTCACCAATTTTTGCTTTGTCTGAATCTGCAATGACAGCAACTTCTTTCTTTTTTAGATCAAAAGAGTCTTTTACGCGTATCAGCGCCACATCGGCATTGGTGTCTGAAGCAATTACTTCTGCTTCATATTTATCTCCATCTGTAAATTCTACTGTGATTTTTTCAGCAGATTGTATGACATGCGCTGCAGTCCATATATAACCTTCTTCTCCTACCAATACACCAGAGCCTAAAGATTCTTCTGTGTTTACTTTTTGACTGAACAAGACTTCTGAATAATCGAAGCTTTCAATATCGATAAATACGACTGAACTATTTACTTTTTCATAGAGTTTAGGCAGGTTTTGTGAGCTTACCGAAAAGGATATGAATAAAATTAAAAGTGCTAGTTTTTTCATGAGGAATTATTTGGTGTAGTTTACAAATTGATGCAATAATAAGTGTAAAAATATATAAAATTATTGTCGGAGCCTATTGTTTGGAAGAATTCTTATGGGTGTATTATAAATATTCTAATCGTAAGCGAAAAAAGAATGTTTAAGACTAGATTTACCTGCCGAAACGAAGTGAAAATGCATTACAGAATAGACCAGAAGACCAGAAGACTAGATGACCAGCAACCAGCCACCAGCCGACCAACAGACCAGAAGACCAAAAGACCAGAAGACCAGAAGACCAGAAGACAAATTATATTCAAAAAAAAAGACTGTCCTTTCAGACAGTCTTTCTAATACAATTTATTTTATCGTTTATTTTTTGAAAAGTTGTTTGATAACTGCTTTTGCAAAATCATCTGATGTTGTCACCAAGTTTTTTGGATTGTCAACCAAAGAAGTTACCACTGAAAGCAATTGATCATTTTCTGGTAACGACAAGTCATATAACAACGTTTCTACCACAAATTCTTTTTCTGTAGTGGTAATTGCCGTTGAGTTTCTTGGACTTACATAGGCCATATTCATACTGTGATAATACCCTGTTCTATAACGACCTGAGTAATATCCATGACCTCCGTAACCTCCATATCCGTAGTATGGATACGCACCTGGATCTTCACTTACGTTTGTAACGACTGACTCTCGTACCGACTTTACTGTGGTAACGATAGCAACGTTTACACCCAAATCAGTTAGTTTTTCACGAATAGCTGTTACTTCTTCTGGTGTATGTTTTTCGTCTGGATCTGCATCTGGGAAATTGATATAGCTTGGTAATACTTCAAACTGAGGTCCTCTTTCCAAAACTTGTGCAGCCATATCTTTTTCAAAACGCTGTCTTGCTACATCGTCATTGGATTTGAAAACGACGATAACTTTACCTCCATTGATGTTTTCTATTCGAGCATCCTTCCATCCGTCTGTTACTTTTACTGTAGAACAGCTATAGACGATTAAGAATACCGTTAAAACTCCTAAAATTTCCCCTGTTAATTTCATAAATTTAATTTTTATACTAGATTTTAGTGTAACTCAAAGTTATATTAAGCACAACTCTAATTGCTTACAATATATGCAAAATGTTCAAAATAGGCATTGAACTTGCCTTTTTTTATTGTCAGTACAAGAATTGAAAGATTCCTTACAATGCAATGTCTTTCTTTTGACTTAAATTGCAGGCAAAGGTTTATTCTTTTTCTTTTCTCGGTAACTGGTTTAAATACTTTCCAATGACAATTCCGGTGATGACGACCAAATATATCTGTCCTATCAAACCTATCAAAACCGTTGCT
>Ga0206124_10003447_pt1 | contig 11120 bp, 9 predicted proteins | sample Helgoland_Spring_3_FD_148671 | JGI IMG/M metagenome (GOLD analysis project Ga0206124, IMG submission 148671) | Pelagic subsurface seawater microbial communities from Kabeltonne, Helgoland, North Sea - Helgoland_Spring_Bloom_20160321_2 | ecosystem: Environmental > Aquatic > Marine > Epipelagic ... | reverse complement strand
ATGCATAGTATTGTTGAGCCTTTAGGAGCTTTATTTGCAACTTCCATTGCTACAGCAAAAGTTGAGCCACCTGAAATTCCAGTTAATATACCTTCTTCAGCTGCAAGTTTTTGAGACCATTTAATGCCATTAGAACCAGCAACTGGAATTATTTCATCAATAAATTCTTTATCTATAGCTTCTTGCAATACCAAGGGTATAAAATCAGTAGTCCATCCTTGGATTGGATGTGGATTCCAATCAGGATGTGATAGGGCAGGAGCACCATCATCTGTTCTTTCTTGAGATATTCCTTTAGCAACTAGTGGTGCAACATCGGGTTCAGCCATTATTAATTTTGTTTCTGGCATAGATTCTCTTAAAACCCTTGATACTCCTGCAAATGTTCCACCAGTGCCGTATCCTGATACCCAATAGTCTAACCCTGATTCCTTGAAATCAGATACTATTTCTTGACCTGTTGTAGATTCGTGGATATTTGCATTTGCTTCATTTTCAAACTGTCTTGCATAAAACCAACCGTTTTGATCTGCTAATTCTTTTGCTTTTTTATAAGCTCCCGAACCAGCTTCAGAAGCAGGGGTGATAATTACTTTAGCTCCAAGAAATCGCATCATTTTTCTTCTTTCTATTGATGCGCTTTCTGGCATCGTAATAACGCATGGATAGTTTTTAGCAGCACAAACAAATGCTAATCCGATACCAGTATTACCACTTGTTGCTTCAACAACAGTTTGTCCAGGTTTCAAAATATCCTGTTTTTCAGCTTCATTAATAATACTAAGAGCTAATCTATCTTTAACAGATGATGCTGGATTAAAAAATTCTGCTTTAACATATAAATTAATGCCCTCTGGAGCTAAGTTATTAATTTTTACAGAAGGTGTATTGCCCACTGTCTTAAGAATACTTGGGTATATCATGTTTATTTAGGTAATAAAAAACGATTCTAGCATATAAAAAATTTATTTAAATTAACTTTCTACAGAAAAACTTATTGAAAAAAAAGAGGACACTAGGTCCTCTTTTATTAACTAGATTAGATTATCTTTGTGATGGATAAAAATTACGATATTAAAATATATTATTCTGAATCACTAATTGCAAAACCTGGTAATTATCCAGCTGGGTATATTGATCAGATAATTTTTAATGATACTGTTTTAGGTGAATTAATATTCTTTTTATTATAGATACTTTACAAATAACCCAAATACAAAACATTTTGGTAGAATGATTGCGTCAAGAGAAATGCTCAAAAAAAGTACAGGTAATTGGGCAATAACAAAAGAAGGTACTTTTAGTAAAAAACCTTAAAAAAAATTAATAGGGAATAGTATGAAATTAAATGCATCAGATGCATTAATAAAGACGTTAATTAACAACGGTCTTGAAGTTGTTTTTGCTAATCCTGGCACTTCAGAAATGCATCTAGTTGCAGCTATCGACCATAATCCCAAAGTACGACCTGTACTCGGCTTATTTGAAGGTGTTGTAAGCGGTGCTGCTGATGGATATGCAAGAATGTCAGGTAAGGCTGCAGCAAATTTATTACATCTTGGACCTGGTTTAGGCAATGCTTTTGCAAATATTCATAATGCAAGAAAAGCTAATTCTCCAATGATTAATATAGTCGGGGATCATGCTTCCTATCATTTAAAACATAATGCTCCATTAACTTCAGATTTAGATGGTTTATCTAATGTAAGTTCTGACTGGGTAGGAAGATTAGATAATCCAAGAAATATATCTAAATTAGCAAATACTGCATGGCAAACTGCTAATAGTCCTAGTGGAAAGGTAGCAACAATGATTATTCCTGCTGATTATGCTTGGAGTGACATTGATATAGATATTGAACAAAATGCATCAATTATTAACCCTAAATCAGTTGATTATAATGATATTTCTAAAGCATATGATTTGCTTAAGAAAGATAAATCTATGCTTTTTATTGGTGGAAGATTCCTTAACGAAGATTGTCTTAAATTAGCTTCTCATATAGCAAGTGCTACTAATTGCAGATTAGTGACTGACACATTCGTACCTAAAATTAGAAGGGGTGCTGGATTACCTATTATTGAACAAGTGCCATATTTTGCTGAGATGGCAGAACTTTTCTTAGCTGATACTCAATCTATTGTATTTATTGGTTCGAGACCTCCTGTTTCATTTTTTGCCTATCCTGATAAAAAAAGCTTTTTATCTCCTGATTCTGCTGAATTATTTGAGCTTTGTTCTAATGATGATGATGGAATAAGTGCGCTAAATGAACTAAAAGATTTATCAGGTTCTATTAAAATTGATAAAAAACTTATTCAGTCTTATATTAGTGATGTGCCTACTAGTGGGGATTTAGATGCAACTACGCTAGGTCCATTACTTGCTGGCTTGATGCCAGAGGATTCAATAGTTTCAGATGAAGCAACGACATCAAGCCTTTTGGTTTCACCTTTTGCTCTACAAGCAAAACCACATGATTGGTTAGCACTTTGTGGAGGATCTATAGGGCAGGGACTTCCATTGGCTGTAGGAGCATCATTAGCTAAACCTGATAGACCTGTTATAACACTTCATGGAGACGGTGGAGCCATGTATACACTTCAAGCGCTTTGGACACAAGCTAGAGAAAATTTAAATATTACTAATATTATATTTTCAAATCGATCATATGAAATTTTAAAAATTGAACTTGATAGGGTTCAAGCAATAGAAACAGGTGATAGAGCAGCGTCTATGTTTTCATTAGACAATCCTCCTATAAACTGGTGTAAATTATCTGAATCTATGGGAGTGCCTGCATATAATCCTAAAACAGTTAAAGAATTTACTGATTTCTTTAATAAATCTATTAATGAACCTGGACCATCTTTAATAGAGTTAAATGTTTAAAAATAATCTATTTTTAGTTATTATTTTATAAAAAAATATAGGTAGCAATAATGATAGATGCATCACGTTCAATAAAAGCATGCGCAGCATATTATGGAGATAATGCAGACGCTATGGAGTCCTATCTTAAAGAGGGAGAGAAAAAAGCTTTAGTATTAGGTAATAGAGGTCCAATTAAATTTGATGAAAATGGAAATCTTTGCCCTGAAATACGCAAAGCTTACTCTGATAATGGTTTTTATATCTTTGAAAATGTTATAAATCCTGATGAATTAGAAGATATTAAAGAAGATTTAGAAAAACTAAGAACTAATTTTCCAATAGGGCCAGAATCAAATATAGATGTAAATGGCAATCCTGCTTTCAATGCAGAATCTAAAGCTTTAACTTTAGTATGGTCAAAACCACTTGGTGATCCTCTTGGAGGTACTGAGTTAGCTAATGGAAGGCATCAAATTAAATTATTTGAGCCAGAAGCTAAATCTGATTCTCCTCTAGCCGTACCTGTCATTCTCTTGGGTTCTCTTCAATTTTCTGATGCATGTCTAAGAACATATGCGCATCCTGAGCTTTTAAAAGTTGCTGAAGCTATTAATGGGGAGGATTTTGCTCCCTTTAATGAAGCATTATTTATAAAAGAACCTGGTGTTGGTGCGGCTGTATCTTGGCATCAAGATGGTGTTACTCATTGGGATAGTGAAGATTTTAATGAAGACATTCATGGCTTTAATTTTATGGTTCAAGCATATGGAAGTACTGCTGTTAATGGAGTCTGGGTCATGCCAGGAACACATAAGGTTGGTAAAATAGACATAAAAAAACTTGTTGCTGCATCGGGTAGTGAACGCCTTGAAGGTGCAGTGCCTATAGTCTGTAATCCAGGTGATGCCGTTATATGTAATCGTCAACTACTTCATGGATCTTTTCCTAACTGTGGTTATGAAAAAAGAGTTACTGTAAATTTTGGTTTTCATAAGCGCTCATCTGTTTTAGGAGTGAAGGGTGGGGGTGTCCATAGCGAAGCTCAAGTCTTTGATGATGAAATAATTGAAAGAAGGTCTAAATCTATTGGTTATGCAATTGAAGCAAGAAAAGCTAAATATAAAGATGAAGAACCATATTCATATAAGCCTTTTAAAGATTCACGAAAAACTTATGTTTGGAATAGTCAAACTCGCAAAGATTTAAAAGACTACAATCTAGAAGATTTAAGTATATAAAAAAAGTTCTATGGTTTAATTCTAGGACTTGTACCAAGCCCTGATCCATAGACTACTGAATTAAGCCAAAGCCTATTTGTACCTAAAGTAGAACCTCTAAAATTAGGTTCTCCAGAGAATAATATTATTTGCCCTTTACCATATCTTTCCTGAGTTAGATAAGCTGAATTTGCAATTCTTACAGAAGCTTCAGGCCATACTAGACCACTCATTCTTACATTTAATTCATTACCTGGAGGAATATCAGACCAATTTATAGTCTTATATTTATCTTGATTATTATTTTTAGTTAATTCTCCAACTCTTATAACAGCTTTTGAGCCTGAACCTGCCATTAATATTGGATAATTTGAATACAGGAGAGGTAAAGTATTTATTGTTCCAAATGTTAGCCAATGTTTATCATCAATTCTTCCTGAAACAAAAGCTCCTGATGGCATAAATAGTGATTGCCATTTATCACGTTTTTGTAATGTATCAGAATCAATTCTATTTTCAGACTCTTCCCATGGATATGAGATATCTGAAGTAAGTTTATTATTATTTACATAGTCTAAGTCTATGGATATATTTTTTGATAAAAATTCTCTTTGTAACTTTATGTTGTACTCATGACTATTTTCAATTGAATCACTCACATCCCTAATGCTGGTAATGGACTTGTCGGATATAAGCATTCTGGTACTACTGTTATTAGCAATTAATGTTCCGCCTTGCTTTACCCAATCTTTCAGAACAGATAGTTCATTTTGATCGAGTGATCTATAACCGCTTGGCATTATTAATGTGTTATATCTTCTTAAATCAGCATAACCAATCATTGATGTATTTAGCTGACTATGCCTAATACCTAAGTGATGATCAAGCGACCACCAACTTACACCGACATCATAAGAACTGAAACCTTCATGACTTAATATCGCAATTTGAGGTTTAGTTAATAATCTAAAATGTCTACCGCCCCAATCAGGTAATTCTTCAGGGCCAAAACCTGAAAAGAGAGAAGATACTGAAATATTTAAATTTTGGGCAGTGCGCTTAATTGTTGAAGTGAGTTCTGAAATACCTGGATTATCCATAGCTATAACAACCACACTGCCTCTAGATAAATTTTTACCAGAAAGATTGATATCTTTATCAACAATTCTCAATTGCAAGCCTTGTTCCATAAGTCTTGCTGCAAATGAAACTGATAGGTCATCTTCACCCTCAACAATCCACATAATTGCATCATCATCAACATCTATTTCTACAAGGGCAGGTTGCCACATAGATAGATTGTTATTTATATGTTCAGGAACTGTTACAGCATCAAGGCCATACATCATGGTGAAATTGAAAGCAGTTGTATCATACATAATTGATGAACCATCTTTTAATGTAGCTTCTCTTTCTTTTTTTAGAACCTCTTCATCAATTTCTGCATCAAACTCCAATATAGCCGATATCAATGGTGCTTCAGGTTGGCGATTTGGTATTATCATACTTCCAATAGGAATAACTAACTCGTCAATAGTATCGCCTGACTGCTTTAAGGCATTCTTAACAATAATTTCTTTAGTATTTTTAAAGATTTCGATATTTTGAGATGTTAATTTATCAACAATAGTATTGATTCTGGAAGTGTTCTTGGTGGGTAATATCACAAATGACTGATTAGCCCACTTACTTTCTTTTGAGACATTCAACTTTCTTCCTTCCCAATAGTCGTTATACATATTCTTACTATTAATTAACAAAGTATTTAAATTTGTTAAGGAGCTAACAAATTGATGATGGACAGATTCTTTATATGATTGAATAGTTCCTTCAGGTCTTCGCACACCATCTTCAGCCATGCGAGATTGTTCATATAGTATTCCTAAAGTACCTCTAAAATTAACGTAAAATGAATAGCCAGGATATAAGTCTTCATGCCATTCACCTGTATAAAAACGCCAATTTCTTCTATCAAATTCTGAACCCTGATCTTGAGCAAATATATTGCCCCATTTAATAAGATCTCTATCCATATTTTTATTTATCGGTTCACGCGCAGGACCAGTCATGAAAGTATCCTGAGCACCCATTTCATGAGCATCTACTAATATTTGGGGTTTCCATTCATTAATTAATGCAACTCGACCTTGGGTTTCTGGTTGTGTTAGGTAAAGCCAATCTCTGTTTAAATCAAAATAATAATGGTTTGTTCTACCATAGGGCCAATCACCTGTATGAATTAATGATTGATCATCATAATTTGGAGCAGTACCTCTATATTGTTCTAAAGATTTAACAAATCTTGCTCGGCCATCTGGATTCATTATTGGATCAACAATAATAATCATATTTTCTAGAAGGTTATTAATTTCAGGGTCATTGCTTGCGAGTAGATGATAAATTAATCCAAGAGCAGCATCTGAGCCAGATGTTTCATTTCCATGAATTGAATAGGCCATCCATGCTACAGCTGGAAGAGAATCAATAATTTTTTTTGCCTCTCTATCACTAGTTGTTCTACCATCTGAAAGAGCTGATAAATTTTCTTTAATTGTATCTAATTGAGCAATGTTATCTGGAGAAGATATTATTAGTGCATGAAGAGGGCGCCCTTCATGAGTTGTACCATAATTTACAAGTTTAATTTTATTGGATTGCTGTTTATAAGTATTTATTGCATGTTCTATTTGTTCTGGAGAAGCTACTCTTTCACCATACTTAAAATCCAGAAATATATTTGGATGATCAATTGATGAATCATAATTGCCATTCAATATAACTTTTTTATAGAGGTCAGAAGAATAGCTTGTAGGGTTTTTTAAAACTTCGGCTGAGCAGTATGCCGTTAATGTTAATAATAATGATGTTTGTATAAATTTATTCATGCTTTAATTCTAATCTAGAAAGCACAACTTATCATTGATTTTATTAATGGAAAGCTCTAATTCTTTATTTGTAATTCAATCTTCTGAACCAGGGGAGAAACATAATAATAATAATCCTAATATATATACAACTTCGCATAATATATATTATGTTTAATTTTATAATAGTTTATTATGATTTTATGATAAGAACTATTTTCTTGGTAACATTCCTTTAACTCTTTGCAGTGTTATTTCAGCACCAGTTCTTCTATGTTTTGATAGTTCTTGATAACCAGTATCATTCCACCAATTATTAGCATCATTTTCTGATGGAAAAGAAAATAGTATGACTCTATCAAATTGCGTTGGCTCGTTTCCTTCCAAACATATTGGTGAGTCGTCAAAGGTAATGAATGATCCGTTATGTTTCTTTAGAAAAGGAAAAAAACCTTTTTCATATATTTTATATTCCTCTGCATCGTGAATCTTTAAATTTACTATCATATATACTGCTATGTCACTCATATTAATATTCCTTATTTAGTATGATTTATGACTTTCTATCACATTAAAATACTGGTTTACTTTGACTTATGAGCTGCAGTAAGGTTAGATAACTCTATACCTGCAACAGCACAGATTTCATCCTTATCAGAAACATCTCCCGTAACACCAACTGCACCAATATTCTTACCATCTTTTTGAATCAACATGCCACCAGGTGTTGGTACAAGTTTACCGCCTGCCATTGTTTGCATTCCAGTTACAGCTGGTGCTAGCCTTGGCTGGCCTTCAAATGTGTCTCGTAGTGTATTCGATGAAACGTTAAAAGCTAAACATGTCCATGCTTTTGCATATGCAATATCAGACCTTATTAGTCCTGAACCTTCTTCTGACAATGATGCCCTAACAACTCCTGCAACATCAATAACAGTTACAGTTAGTGGCATTAAATTTAATTCTCGACCTTTTTTTAATGCCTCTTTGCAAATATTTAATGCTTCATCTAAGTTAATCTCACCTGGATTAATTATCATACTAATATCCTATGTCTAATTTATATTAATAATTATATAGCTATATGAACGCCCTATTAGTAAAAATATAGTTTAAAATGAGCATATGTCAAAAGAAGATGCATTAGAGTTTGAGGGTGAGGTTATTGAAACTTTACCTAATACCAAATTTAAAGTAAAACTAGAAAACGATCACGTTATTACTGCACACATTTCAGGAAAAATGCGTAAGCATTATATTCGTATATTAACTGGCGATAAAGTTAAAGTAGAAATGACTCCTTACGACCTAACTGTTGGTAGAATAACTTTTAGAGGTAGATAAACTAATCATTCTTTCTTTAGGGATGGCTCTCATCCCTATAATATAAAAAGTAAAAATATTTTACTAAGGTTGATAACAAATACCATATAGGAAATGATATAAGTTATCGATCAAGTTCAACCCTCTTACCGTCCTTCATTACAAAGACTACATTTTCCATGGAGTTTATATTTTTTATTGGGTTGCCATCCACAGCAACTAAATCAGCTATTTTACCAATATCAATTGATCCTAGGATAGAATCAACTTTAAGAAGTTTAGCAGTGTTAAGTGTTGCTGATTGTATCGTCTCCATAGCGGACATACCAAATTTCACCATATAAACAAATTCTTTCCAGTTTGTTCCATGTGGTTGAACGCCAGCATCGGTTCCAAATGCTATTTTTACACCTCTTTGGTGTGCTTTATTAAAAGTACTTCCAATTTGAGGACCAACACTAGCTGCTTTTGGCCGAACAATTTCTGGAAAATAGTTATCAATTTTAGCTTTATCTGCAACAAATTCACCAGCTGATATAGTGGGCACATAAAAAGTGCCTTTACTTATCATCAGATCCATAACCTCTTCTGTCATAAATGTTCCATGTTCAACTGAATCAACACCTGCGATCACTGCTCTTTTCATGCCCTCTGCTCCATGAGCATGAACCGCAACCCACATACCATAATCCTTTGCTGCATTAACAACAGCTACAACCTCCTCTTCAGTGAATTGAGGATTATCTCCAGATTTAGCTACGCTCAAAACACCACCTGTAACAGTAAGCTTTATTCCATCAGCACCATCCTTATAACGTTGCCTTACAGCAGTATATGCATCATAAGGTCCATTTATTACACCATCTTCAGCTAAAGGATATTCATATGAATCAGAATTTTTTCCATTTGTTGGATCTGCATGACCTCCGGTGGTAGCTATGCTTTTGCCCGATGTAAAAATTCGCGGTCCTTCAATCTGTGAACTATTAATTAAATCTCTTAGAGAGATTGCAATTAAACCACTATCACCTACCTGTCGCACAGTTGTAAAACCAGCCTTTAAAGTTACAAGGGCATGTTTGCTTGCTAAAATTGCACCCGTCTCGCGCTCAACTTTGACAGGTCGTTCAGATTTAGATTTATATTCTTGACCAAAATGTACATGCATATCCATTAAACCAGGCATTAATGTTTTGCCTCTTAGATCAATCAGGACATCATCATCATTAATATCTATATAACCTTTATCTATTGATGTGATTATATTGTTGTTAATTGTAATAGAGTAATCATATTTAATCGTTCCAGAATTTACATCTATATAACTACTTGAATAGATAACTGTTTCTGAAAATAAATAAGATGATGTTAAAAGGAAAGTTGTATATATAAATCTCATGTGATTTATTCTACATGTCTATGGGGAAAAAAATAGGGTTATAGATCTATTAACTAGAAAATTAAAACTAGTATGTTTTATTTGTTAAATAATAATATCTAAAGTTTAGCTTCTAACTCAGGTAAAGCATCAAACAAATCGCTAACAAGTCCATAATCAGCAACTTGAAAGATTGGAGCATCCTCATCCTTATTTATGGCTACAATAACTTTAGAGTCTTTCATGCCAGCCAAATGTTGAATAGCTCCTGAAATGCCTACTGCTATATATAAATCAGGAGCAACGATCTTACCAGTTTGACCTACTTGATAGTCATTAGGAACAAAGCCTGCATCTACTGCTGCTCTTGAAGCTCCAACTGCTGCGCCTAGTTTATCGGCAATTGAATCAAGTAGATGAAAGTTTTCTCCTGATTGCATCCCTCTTCCACCAGAAATAACAATATTAGCAGCTGTTAATTCAGGTCTATCGCTTTTAGCTATCTCTTCACTAACAAATTCACTAATATTTAAGGCATTAACTGCATCAAGTGACTCAACTGATACATTAGAATTATCCATTGGAGCTGCATCAAATGCAGTAGATCTAACAGTTATTAACTTTATTGAATCATTTGATTTAACTGTAGCTATACAACTACCAGCATATATAGGTCTTTTAAATGTATCCTCAGATTCAATCGAAATGATATCAGATATTTGCTGAACATCTAATTTAGCTGAAATTCTTGGTAATAAGTTTTTACCAAAGGTCGTAGCTGGAGCTAATATATAAGAATATGAGTTTGAAATACTGACAACAAGGCTAGACAAGTCTTCAGCTAGGAAGTTTTTATACAACTCGTCATCACAAGAAATAATATTTGAAATTCCTGAGACTTTTTTTGCCTCATCTATAACCGAAGATATATTTGAACCAGCAATTAGAAGGGTTATGTTGCCATTTAAGCCAGTAGCTGCTGTGACAGTATTTAAAGTAGCTCCTTTTAGAGAAGAATTATCATGTTCCGCAATAACTAATATACTCATGTGATCACCTTTGCTTCATTTTTAAGTTTTTCAACTAACTCATCTACAGTCTCTACGATGATACCCGCATCTCTTGAAGGAGGTAACTCAACTGAAAGTAATTCTGTTCTAGGATTAATGTCTACACCAAGATCAGAAACATTTATAATGGTTAACTCTTTTTTCTTAGCCTTCATTATATTTGGGAGGGATGCATATCTTGGTTCATTTAATCTTAGATCTGTAGTAATAATGGCTGGTTTATTTAATTGTAAAGTTTGAAGACCACCATCTATCTCTCTAGTAACATTTACTTTATCACCATCAAATCTAACCTCTGAAGCATTAGTAGCTTGAGGATAATTAAGCATTGATGCTAACATCTGCCCTGTCTGATTATTATCTCCATCAATAGCTTGTTTACCTAATATAATTA
>Ga0206124_10003440_pt1 | contig 11137 bp, 11 predicted proteins | sample Helgoland_Spring_3_FD_148671 | JGI IMG/M metagenome (GOLD analysis project Ga0206124, IMG submission 148671) | Pelagic subsurface seawater microbial communities from Kabeltonne, Helgoland, North Sea - Helgoland_Spring_Bloom_20160321_2 | ecosystem: Environmental > Aquatic > Marine > Epipelagic ... | reverse complement strand
TCTATTTTCCAACTCCCCCCTTGATATTACCAACAAAGATTGCTTTTGCAATTTTTGGTGCCATTTCAATCTTTCAATATTGTCTTAATTAATTTTCAGGCACATTGCAAAATGCTGCACAATTAAGTGAGTTCTGCGATAGATTAACGATTTAAAAATATTTTAGCATACCTTTGGAGTAAGCAAGCTTGATGCCAATCATCTAAGGTTACGAATTGCTAGCCGGTTTCTAACCTTTTCAAAACAAGAAATGAGCTGATTTGGACCTGGTGGCCAAAATTATTTGGGGCAAATAAATCAGCATCGCTAAACACTCTAGCCAACTCCTGCCAATTGACACTGCCAATATTTCATTAGTAACTGTATTTAATAATCCTATCAAAATTAATACGGTAATAATTTGGCAGGCAACAAACCGTGCCCAAGCACCAAAAAATTAGCCTACCAAACACTCGGCTTTCGGACGGCAATGATGCAGTCAATAATCCTAGCCAAAAAACACTACCTCTATGGAAACAAGGATGACTAACACACGGGCATTAAAACAGCCATGTTCGACTTCTTAGCAAACACCAAGCTGCAAATAAACGCCCTGTTCATCATAGCTGAGGGAGATCTATGAGCGCGCTCAGCCATACTTAGGAAGCCCAAAATAGCTTCAATTGCTAAGGGCTTTTGCCTTGACGTAAAGGCGGCGCGTTTCGGTCACGTAGACATCTTTTAAAATATGACCATCAGCAAAAAGCTGTTTAATGGCAAGCATCTCCTGCTCAATTGCTGCCAATGCTTGGTTATCATCACTTTGAACTATTTCTGCGTCTGCGCGTTTTAAAAACCGACATTCGTCTTTAGACACAGCCTCTGACAAATTGGTGGCACCAGGTTTAGTTGAATCACCGCCTAAGTCAGAGACAAGTTTTGCTTGTTTGCCGAACAAAACCTGGGCAATACGTAGAAAAACCCAGAGGCCAATAAAACTGATAACGATAACAAGGCCAGCGAGAACATAGCGGCCATTTGGGTTTGCTAGCAAGACGCTAATCAAAGGAAAATCGGCAAAAATTGACGATGGCAACCTCAGCAAAAACTGATCAATAAGTGTTTCAATCGTTTGTTGAAATTCTGTCATAGTGTTTTTACTCGGTGATGAGGTTAATGCTATTGAGAATATACAACTTAAGTAATTACAATTTTAACTAAGGTTTGGAAACATGCGAGGGTCGAGATAATTAACAAACTTGAGAAACTCTTCCGGTGAATAGGCAATTATTTTGGCGATATTCTTATAAACAAGAATGACTAATTAGTTGAAAAAATTGCCAAAATTTAGACTAAATTCAAACTTATTTATTTGAAAAATATACAAGGCCCCTTGCTAGGGCTTATTGAACAACAATAGCTTACTCATCACCAAGACATGATTTGAGACATTATGCATATTTTGTGTGATCACGGCACATTTGAGCAAGAGATGCTACCATCACTATCTGAGCCTATCTTTTCCAAAGTGATGCAATCCGCTAACTACAAATAGTTGGTTAAAATCGGCAAATTAGCCTACGATTGTGCCTTAATATCAATCAATTTAAGGGAGCAAAGCCATGCAGCATGTCAGCTTTATCCGCATGGACGAAGGTACCGCGGAAGATTATGCCCTTTTGAATTCACTTGAAGATGAATTTGTTGTGGCTTTGCCCGACCGTTTGCTTGCTGCCCTTGCCAGCCTTGAGGACTCGCTTGCCGGTTATCAGATCAACCGGCTTGAACATTCATTGCAATCTGCGACGCGTGCCGAGGCTGATGGAGCTGATATCGAGCTGATTGTTGGCGCATTAATTCATGATCTTGGTGATGATTTGGCACCGCTTAACCATTCCCAGCTCGCCGCCGCAATTATTCGTCCTTATGTCCGCGCCGAAGTGGCATGGATTATCGAACATCATGGCGTTTTCCAGATGTATTATTATGGCGATGCATTGGGCGTTGATAAAAACGCCCGTGATATTTACCGCGACCATGCCTGGTTTGACAGCTGCGAGCGATTTTGCCGTGATTGGGATCAGATGGCCTTTGATCCCGATTACTCGACAAAGCCATTGGCGCATTTCGAACCAATGCTTCGCGAAATCTTTACCCGCCCGCCTTTTGATCCGGCGATTATCAATCCGGCCGGCTAGCCGGCATCGGCAAAAGCAATTCATCTTTTTACCATTTACCTATAAGGGCCTAACCGATGTCAAAAACCCTGTTGATCACTGGTGCCAATCGTGGCATTGGCTTTGAAATGACAAAACAGGCGGCCGAACGCGGCGATCAGGTCATTGCTTGCGCCCGCAATGTTATGGAAGCCCCTGATCTGGTTGCGCTTGCCCGTGACAATCCGGCAATCAGCCTTCTTGGGCTTGATGTAACCGCCGAGGCTGATATGAAACATATCGCCGCTGGCATGAGCCGCAAAATCGACATTCTGGTTTGTAATGCAGGGGTGTTGAATGGCTATGGCGGCCTTGAAGATCCGGCGCATCACAGCCGCGCCATTGAATCGGTTCTGATGACCAATATTGCCGGTGTCTTTTTCACCGCACGATCATTTTTACCGCATTTGCTGGAAACCGCTGATGGTGATTGTCACCCATCTGGCATGACCGGTAAAATTGCGGTTATTTCGTCAATTATGGGTAGTCAGGAACGTGCCAGCAGCAATGCGCCGATCTATCGTGCCTCCAAAGCTGGCGCAACCAATATTGCCCGAACGCTTGCTGCCGAACTGGCACCACGCGGGGTTGCTGTTGGTGCCTATCACCCGGGATGGGTGCGAACCGATATGGGCGGGGGTGCTGCCGATGTTGCGCCAGCCGATAGCGCGGCCGGACTTCTGGCACGTTTTGACGCGCTTGATCTGGCAACAACCGGCATTTACGAAAGCTATCGCGGCGAGCCATTGCCATTCTAACCACCTTAGTGGCCGCTAAATAAGCTGGATCGCCAGTGCAAAGGCGCTAATGCCACAAAGCAGCGAAAAGATCAGACGCTTGCTAATGAACATTGCCAATAATCCACCGCCAAGCCCGATCAGGCGGTGATCGAGACCAGTGGTTGCCAATACGCCAGTTGGATGAACCAATATCAGCAATAGAACGGCTGAAACCATGGCATAGGCCATTGTGTTGACCCATCCCATCACCGGCCCGTCAGCCGGAATGCGCGATGCCAAAATAACTCCGGCGATCCGCCAGATGATCGTTCCGATAATCGCGCAAAATACCGCTGCCCATGATTGGAAGAAACCGTAATCTTCCATTATGCTCTCTGCCGCATCATCATCGCCCTATTGCACCGGCTCGAGATGCCATTTGGCAATGAAACGGCTGTAAAGGCTGGCCAAACTGCCGCCAAGAATACCGGCTATCAGAATGGCCCATTCACCAGCAATTGGAAAAAACACCGGACTGAGAACACCACCAATTAAGACGGCAAGCCGGTTCGCCTTTTGCCGCGCATTGATAATTAAAAGCAAAATATAAATTGGCGTGATGAAGATCACCACGCGCAAAATATCCGGCGGCAATAGATCACTTAAGAAGAACCCAAAGATCGTGCCAAGAATGCCAAAGGCGAAAATCGTCAAGGCAAAACCTTGATAATATGGCAATAGCAGATGCGAGGGATATTTTTGCTGCGCCAGCCCTAAATTCGCCCATGCCGTAATTGCCAGAAACTGCATCCAGAAGATCCGTTTCCATAGGGGCAGATCATGCGATTTTAGATGCATCATATCAGCCGCTGAAATGACCATCAGCAACATCCGCATATTCGCCAGCGATACCGCGACAAAAATGATAAATAAAGATGCGCCTGCCGAATAAAGGCTGGCAAAGGCCACCTGCCCGGGCATCCCCCAAACCCCAAGCGAGGTCACAAGCGCCATCCAGAAATCAAACCCAGATTCGCGGGCGATTGTTGAAAACCCGGCCATCGTAATGCCAAGCGCATAACAAGGCGCGCGCAACGCATCAATCGCGGCGTTACAGCGGGTCTGACTGGCATTTAGCGCGTAAAATTCAGGATTGGCCATGCGGTCTCATGATGGGGCGAGTGCCGAATAATCGTCGGTCGAATGATTGGAGCAAAAATCACGGGGTCAAAAATCATGTCTTTTGTGACCGGTCAGCAAACCAGCCAGCCACCATCGGTGTAAGGTAAAGTGGTAATTGATAGGCCGCAACAAAAAGTGCAAATAGCGGATCGGCGGGTAGCGCGGCAAAATACAGCCCAAGATTACGATTGCCAGCGACAACCGCAACCGAACGCGTGCCTTCGGGAAACGGCATGGCTTTGCCCGATGCGGCGCGGCCAAAACGGCCAAAACGGCCAAGAAATCGGCCACCGGCAAAAACCAATGCCTGCGAGCCGAAATTCAGCCCAAAAACAAGTCCAAGACAGGCCAGCGCCAAAATTGGCACGGCCATGACCATCGCGCCAATACCATCAAAAACTGGAAGAAGAAAAGCAAGCATCGACAAGGTGGAGACCCCATCAAGCCGATGCCGGTTGGCCTCAATCCGCTCTTCACCGAGAATCTTTTTGGCAAGTAACGCCAATAATAGCCCACCACCAAGAATGATGCCTAGCCGCAAACAGAGCATTGCCGAGGATATCGGCACCGCGGCGCCAAGAAGATATTCACCAAGATAAGGGCCGGTGAAAGGTGCCAGCAAATTTGTCAGAACAACGATTTCCATCGCAATCGGCGCGGTAAAACCCAAAAAGATACACATCCAGATCGTTGTACCAATTGGCGGTGCCACCGCATACCAAGTCACCAATGGCAAGAAATGATCGGGAAGGCCAAACCATTTTGCCACGTTGAAAAAAACCACTGGCACAATGATTAAAAGACCAAACGAAATGGCAAAATTGCGAATTAATCTTTGTGGCTGAAGCGCGGCTTTTAAAACCGCGCCGATATCAAGCCGTACCAGTGCTGCGCCAATCAGAACCGCAAGGATATAGGGCGCGGCCGGTTTGAAAAAGGCACCGCTGCTTGGCAATAGTAAGGCCAGCACCACCCCAAGCGGCAACAAAATACGGGCATGCCGCCCGCTTGCCGCGAGAAGCCAAAGAAACAGATGAAAGTTCATTCGGCTATTGTTTACCGCCCTGAACGATCCGGTCAAGGATCATTGCACAAAACAAAATAGAAAAGCCTGCCAGAATGCCTTGACCAAAATTGGCATATTGAAGCGCTTCAAGGACATCTTCACCAAGCCCCCTCGCCCCAATCAACGATGCCACAACAACCATCGCAAGGCTTAACATAATCGTTTGATTGACACTGGCACGAATTGACGGGCTGGCAAGCGGCAGATCAGTGATTTGGGTTCTGGCTTCGCGTTTCCAAAATACTGCAGAAAAAATAAATGCAGCGCTAACTCAGCCAGTGCTGCGCTAAACAAATGGTTAAAGCCCCTGTGTGCCTGAGACGTGCGTAATCCATTCTTTAAGGCATAGTATTCGTGACAGGCTAAGAGCTGTTGAATGCCCAACAGATATAATTGATGCAATTGGCGGATGGTCAACTGAAGGTGTTGGACAACATTATGGCGTGGGTTTTGACCTCAAACTAAAGTCAAAATGGATGAAAAAATTAACTTATGATTGACCAAACAGAGAGGCCAACCACGGCTAAAAGGCAGATAGCCATAAAAACGTTTATGATTCGTTGAGTTTTTTCGGGTAGTTCCAATTGATTGATTTTGACACCTAAATAAAGCCAAAAGAAATGGATCAATATCCAAATCACATTTGCTATCAAAAGTTTAACCGCTGTTTCAATAAAAAAGTCGTTTGGATAGAAAGCGAAGCCACTGAAAAGTGTTATGTGAACGGCATAGGCTTTTGGATTGATGAGTTGAATTGTCGTACCAGTTCCCAAACCAGGTTTAGGCATCTGGATAAATGCAATTTTTACACTTGAAAAAGCAATCCTGAATGCGAGATAACCCAAATAAGCTGCCGATATAATCAGTAGCGCCATACGAATGGAAGGGCTTGCTAAAATCATAGTGGCAAGCCCAGAAATCACAGCAATGCAAACGAGATTGTTGCCTATAAACAAACCAGATAAATAGCTGATCCCCTGCCGCCAGCCAAAAGCTGCGCCAACACCAGCCAGAGACAAGACCCCCGGACCCGGGGTAACAAGCAATAAACAAACTGCAAGAGCAAAAGCAATCATCTAAAAAAACCAAGTAATAACTATTAAAAAACCTAGATCCGAGGAAACAGTCACTTGTATCGGGCTCCTATCAAAAACCCCCAGAAAATTAAGCGTTTCGGCTTGTTCGCTTAACCGTGAGCCTACAACCTTCTCCATCGCCACCGCGTTGGCCTGAAACATCAATGACTCTGCAACCGACTGACGCGCGCGGCAAGTCGAATATACAACCATTCGTGCGACCGTAGCGCCTGATCCGCTGGTACCCCCACCAAATTTATGCGTGTAGGTGGTTTGTGTGATTCGTGAGCGGCTCAGAGCAGCCAAACAACGCAACATAATAAAGCCGTCCATATACTGTTATATAACAGATATAATAGTTGTTATGAGAGTGGGCGGCCTGGAGTTGGTTGGTGTCAGTTGATGTTTTGCGAGGTTTGTCATTAAACTACATCAATCAGGTTTAAAGTGAGGTGACACTATGCTTACTGATAGCTACGGAAATAAGAATTCGACGAATTCTGATGATGCTATTGCGTCATATAACCAAGGCGTCCATCAATTTCTTGGCGCCGAGCCGGGCGTTGAGGCCAGTTTCAGGGCCGCAATAAGCGCTGACCCTAACTTTACCTTGGGTCATATTGGACTTGCTCGGGAAATGCAATTGCGTGGTCGTTCGGATGATGTGAAACAATCCCTCAATACGGCCTTTGAAACCAGCCAAAATCTCTCGGCTCGAGAACAATCCCACTTAAATGTGTCGAGCTTACTACTTAGGGGAAAGTCTGCTGAAGCTCGCGCGGCTGTATATGAACATGTGAAAGAATGGCCTCGCGACGTACTCATCGCGCAGATGTGTACCAGTGTCTTTGGACTGATTGGTTTCTCTGGTTTGCCCGGTAGGGAGGCTGAACAGCTGTCTTTCATGACAAACCTTGCCCCCAATTATGGTGATGACTGGTGGTGCAAAGCTCAGTTGGCATTTGCGCAGCTTGAAGTTGGGCGATTGGATGAGGCTGGCATTAACATTGAAGAGGCACTCATATCAAACCCGAATAGCGCTCATTCAAAGCATATTAGAGCGCACCTTTATTACGAAAATCTGCAGGACGAGGACGGCTTGAACTACCTCCAAAGGCATTGGGAAAATTATGATCCGTCGGGTGCGCTCTACAACCATATCTCCTGGCATGTGGGTTTATGGTCTCTTGAGGCTGGAAATCTCGAGCAAATGTGGAACGTTTTGGACAAGCACATTTCCCCTGATAATAGTCAAGGGCCTCCATTGAATGTTTTGACTGACAGTGCAGCTCTTCTTTTCAGAGCTGAGCTTGCAGGGGTTGAAGTTACGCCCGAAAGGTGGAGCGGCCTTAGTGCATACGCTATGACTAAATTTGCTAACCCGGGCCTTGGCTTTGCTGACCTTCATGCTGCAATCACGCATGCCAGAGCAGGTAATATCGAAGCATTAGAAAATATAATTGCCAATGCAAAAGGGCCGGTTTCCACCCTGACCAAAAAAGTTGCAAAGGCGTATCGTCACATGCAGGAAGGGGAGTGGTTATCAGCATCTGAACTATTTATGAGCGTTGTTCGTGAACACGCTCGTTTTGGCGGATCCAACGCCCAAAGAGATTTGTTGGACTTTTCTTTGGCCGCATGTTTGATCCATCAAGGCAGAACGCGGGAAGCAAAAACAATTCTTGCAATCACCAGACCGCGGGCTTTGCAAAAAGATATTATCTCAGGTTTACATTGAACGCAGATTGTGTCGATTTTGGAGATAGTAAATGCCGCATTGGTGGCAAAGGATCGAAGCAGACTTATTCGTCTCACAAATAGAGAGGACAAACTCAATGGACAAAGATCGACTATATGGAAATTGTCACTGTGGGACGGTGCAGTTCTCAATCCCGCGCAATATTGATATGAGTGCCGTACGACGCTGTGATTGCAGCCTCTGCAAGCGTCGCGGTGCGGTTATGTTGGCATGCCCAATTGAGGATGTGAAAATTGAAGCCGGCGCTGAACATCTAGTCCATTATAAGTGGAATACAAAAGTTGCCACGCACCACTTTTGCTCAAAGTGTGGGATTATGACCCATCACCAAAGGCGGACTACGCCAGAAATTTGTGGCATCAATATCGGCTGCATTGATGAAATTGACTATCGCAGTTTTCAGGATGTGCCAATGAACAATGGCGTCGATCTAACATTATTAGAGAAGTAGCCAAACACTGGCTTGGCACTTCAGCTTTACCCTCAAGTTTGCGTTTCATTGCGCTTGGAAAGCATGCTCTCATTGACCGCCCTCAAAACGTCGAAATAGCTGCTCTCAGCGCTTGTAACCACCTTGACCTTCGCCTTGCCCCAGCCGCGGTCTAGCAGCGCCTGAGCAGCCGTTCCGCGAACACGTTCATCCTTGCCGTCACGCATTAACTCAACCAGCGTGTCGATTGCCTCAACCCGATATAAACGATCTAAATCAGCGATATAGTGTTCGTCTGTGCGCAAAGTTCAAACGAGTTTCTATGGAAGTTCCTGTGGGCCGGCACATAGCTTGATGCCGACTCACAACCAACCAATTAAAGTATCGTTTCTGTTTCAAAAACATAATCGACGAAACAGGACAAACCCTTGACTCTTAGCTATGTAGACTTAACGTGTATTGACAAAAAAACCACAGGGACGCTTTCGACTTAATCCTGAAGGGTCCAATTAGGGAGACATCTCAATGAAAAAAGTATTAGCATCTATATTGATGGCAGGATCGCTCTTGCTTGGCGGTGCTGCAGCTCACGCCGATAAATCTGGCGGGACGCTCTCATTTCTCGTTCAGCCTGAGCCACCAACCTTGGCATCATATGTATCAACATCGGGGCCGATTGGCCTTGTGATGCCAAAAGTCTATGAAGGGCTTTTCGATTATAATAACGACGGTACCATGGTACCGATTCTAGCTGAAAGTTACTCGGCTAGCGCTGATGGTAAAACCGTCACTTTCAATCTTCGCAAAGGTGTAAAATGGCATGATGGCAAGCCTTTTACCTCGGCTGATGTGCAATTCACTGTCATGGAGGTACTGAAAAAAGTGCACCCTCGTGGACCAAACTCGTTCCGCGAAGTAACCAGCATTGACACGCCCAATGATCACACGGCTGTTTTCAATTTAAAAAAGCCTGCACCTTATATGATGCGCTCATTCTCGGCCTATGAGTCGCCGATGGTTCCAAAACATCTTTTGGAAGGCAAAGATATCAAATCTGCACCATTGGCAAACAACCCTGTAGGCACTGGCCCGTTTAAATTTGTCGAGTGGAAAAAAGGTCAGTACATCCGCTTAGATAAGAACAAAGATTATTGGCAAAAGGGTTTGCCACATCTAGATCGGATTGTTGGTCGCTTCATTCCTGATGCGTCAACACGGACAGCTGCAATGGAAAATGGCGAAGTTCTGTATGCTGCCTATAACGCCATCCCAAATATCGATGCTGTTCGCTTGAAAGAGCGTGATGACATTGACGTAACCACCGAGGGTTATTCAATGATCAATCCGATGGCGCTGATCGAATTCAACACCAAAGAAGGCCCGTTTGTAGACCCAGCCATTCGTCGTGCCATTTCGGTTGCGATTGACCGCCGGTTTATGATTGACACGATTTTCTTTGGCTATGGAAAGCCAGCCACAAGCGCATTGAGCAGTAACTTCAAGGCAACAAACCTGCATGCTGAAATGCCAAACTACCCTGAAAAGGGCGATAAGGCCGCGGCAAACGCAATCCTTGATAAAGCTGGTTACAAGCGTGACGGCGATGGCGTTCGCTTGAAAGCTGTTCTAGACCTGATCCCTTACGGTGAAGACTGGCGCCGTGCTGGTGAATATCTAAAGCAGGCACTTGGTGATATTGGTATCCAGCTAGAGCTGCGTTATGAAGATGTACCAACATGGTTGAAGCGTGTTTATCACCGCTATGACTTCCAGATGAATGTGAACTATTTCTACCAGCTGCCAGATCCGGTTCTGGGTGTTCATCGTCATTATGGTACCGACCAGATCCGTAAGGGCACACATTTTGTGAACTCATCACGCTATAGCAATCCAAAATTGGATGCGTTGCTTGATGCGGGTGCTGGTGAGCCGGATGCTGCAAAGCGGACAGCCGCCTATAAAGAGATCCAGCAGATTCTGGCAGATGACATGCCTGTCGTGAATTTGTTCGAGCTTGAATTCTTGGTCGTTTATAACACCAAGCTGAAAGGTGCTTACGGTTCTGCAATGGGTGCTTATGGCTCATTCAGAGAAGCCTATCTTGACGACTAAGGCGTAATATTTGTTGGGCCAGAACTTAATTTCTGGCCCAATATTATTCATTTATTTATTCATCTATCTTTATATCCAGAGTTTCCGGATAGGCGTACCAAATGACAAGATCCACGAAAATTTTCAAATATGTTGGCAAACGATTATTGCAAGGAATACCAATTATTCTTGCTATCGTGATCATCAATTTCTTTCTTTTGAATCTGGCTGAAGGCGATGCGGTTGACGTATTGGCTGGCGAGGCAGGCTCGGCCACCCCCGAATACATGGCGCAGTTGCGCAAGAAGTTTGGTTTGGATCAGCCGTTACCCGTCCAGTTGATGGTTTATCTGAAAAATGTTCTAAGCCTTGATCTTGGATATTCTTTTAGACATGACATGCCCGTCAATGAATTGATCTTTGACCGGTTTGCCGCCACCGGCTTGCTGATGACAAGCACAATTATTCTGGCTGTTGGCTTTGGCATATTGTTGGGTCTTTTGGCTGCAATGCGGCTGAACACATGGAAAGATGCCGTGATTACCGTATTTGCCCTGATCACTTATGCAACGCCACTATTCTGGGTGGGGTTAATGATGATCGTGGTCTTTTCGCTAAA
>Ga0206124_10003435_pt1 | contig 11154 bp, 15 predicted proteins | sample Helgoland_Spring_3_FD_148671 | JGI IMG/M metagenome (GOLD analysis project Ga0206124, IMG submission 148671) | Pelagic subsurface seawater microbial communities from Kabeltonne, Helgoland, North Sea - Helgoland_Spring_Bloom_20160321_2 | ecosystem: Environmental > Aquatic > Marine > Epipelagic ... | reverse complement strand
GTTTTGGAACGTCCGATTCCCTGCATTTCCTAAATCCAGGATCACCATACGTGGCCGCACTGGAACTGTACACGAAAGTCTTGACTCCGCACTCTATCAACTTGTCAAGCAACACAACCGTTGCAATCACATTGTTCTTGTAGTACTCTGACGGATTCTTCACAGACTCCGCCACTGAGGCACTGCCGGCGAAATGTATGCAACTTGTGATATCAAATCTCTTAATAATTTCTTCCAGTCTCTCTATCTCTTGTGGAAGGTTTATGTCAAATATTGGACCAAATTCTGCCGGTTTGAATTTTGTCTTGAGGTCTCGATCTATGACTATGGGTGTGAAGCCGTTTTTTGCTAGGAACTTGCAAGTGTGTGAGCCCACATAACCCGCACCGCCCGTGACCAATACGGCCTTGCTCAAACCTTTAATACTTGGATTCTGATACTGTGTTTCTGTAGTGTTGTCCATCTCTTCTCCATTGTTCACCCTTGCCTGTCATAATGTCTATCATCCTGTCTATGGTACCGTCGGTCCAATCAGAAATCTTACCTATACTAGGGGATGGTTTGCTTAATAATACTTCTAGTTTGTCCATTGCATCTTCCATTGACCACGGAACATACATTCTCGTGTGGTCGTTTGCAAACGTTTCCGGGAATGATCTGTATGCCGGAAACAGTGTGTTGCAACCCATTGCGTCTGCCTCACTCACTGTGTTGGAGACCCAATCCTGTAAAGCACAGTTGAACATGACCCTCGAATCAGCGAGTAGTTCGTAGTACTCGTTCTTCTTCAAGTTCTCATGTATGGTCAGTATGCCTTTTTTTGCAAGATATTTGGCTTCGTCTACGTAGAATTGATTGTTTGATCTCAAAGGACCACCTTGACATATCGCGAATTCAACGTCTGGGTGTTTCTCTTTGTATTTCAATGCCAGCGCCATGAAGAAATTTGGTTGTTTCTCTTGATCCCATCTCGCTCCAAATATAACTCTCTGTTTCCTTTCGATGAATGGTTTCCTGTCTGGTACCCTGCCTTGCACTTCTTCCTTGCCAAAACTCAAGCCCGATATGTTGTATATGGGTGCCGACCAGTTTGCTATTCTCATGTGTGCCACCATCTCTTCATTGGTTGCTAGTATTCTAACATTAGGTATTTCATTACACATCTGTTCATACATGCTCATCCACTTGCTCATGCCCCATACGTGTACGAAGTCATCTGGGTCTATGGCCTGTGCTAGGCATCTCAGATATATTGTAGGTCTGTGTTTCTCCTCAACCTGATGTAATATGTAAGGCAATGATTCCATGCCTGGTTGGAACATGTCCTCAAAGAATACTATATCATCTTTGGTCACCTCGCCATTACGCATCATCTGTACCAGGTTCATCATCTGGCTCATTCCAAAGTATGACCTTCCGTGTGCGTCAAGCACCTGTCCAACACTGATCGCTTTGGTGTCGTCTATTGTTGTACCTGGTACTACAACGTAATCAATTCCTCTTTTCTTGTATGCACGTTCAGTCCAGTCCTGTAGTTGTAAAGTGTATCTGCCTTCGTATGGCTCTAGGCCCATGTAAAATATTTTCATAGTATTAGTATAACAGATCTATTCCCACTTGTCATTAAAATCTTTGTATAAAGTGTATGCGGCTGTTAGTTCTTCTCCTTCCTTGATCGGTTTAGTTGTAATTAGGTATTTCACTGGTAGTTGGTGCCAAAAGCCTGCGACGTTCTTGCAGTTGGGATTGTCCGAATGATTGTAGAATGCACCCAAGGCCGTTCTTATACTGCCATGAGGAAAGTTTTTATTCAGCACATGTACAATTCCTAGCACTACATCTGCGTCAAAATCTTTGGTTGCGAATAAACCTAGACCTTGTACATCTGAGTCTTTTATAGTTACTCCGTCTGGTAGTGGTTTATACATTAACTTTTCCTTTTTGTTCTTTTATGCAGATACTCTGCTATTCTGTAAATCCTGTGCAACTGGTAAACACTTTGACCAGTGTCACGCCAATATTTTTTTGTCAATGGCTCTGCTATCCTTCTGATTGCTTTATTTTTTTTTGACTCTTTTACTCCCTGCTCGTACACTGCTCCGCCTGACTGTTTGGCTTCCAACCACCCGTGCTCGTGTGTCTTTCTTGAAGATGTCATCAAAGTTCTCCCGATATTTGTTGTTGCTAGGCCTGGATTTTCCATCCCAACTACCCGGCATTGTTTTTCAAGTATTCAATCATAGTGTCTACGTCCGACACTTCGAACGGGTCATTATCATCGCTGGCATTGTTCTTGCCAGGTTCTTCAAATACTTTAACAACCTCTCCGTTGTCCACAAGCATTGAATACCTCCAACTTCTCATTCCAAATCCTTGACCTGGCTTGTTAACAAGCATACCCATGCCTTGTGTGAACACTCCTTCTCCGTCCCCGATCGATTTAACTTTCTTTATGTTAGTGTCCTTGAACCAAGCGTTCATAACGAATGCATCGTTAACAGAGAGACAGTACACTTCATCTATACCCAGTGCCTTCAGCTCGTCGTATTTCTCTTCATAGCCGGGCATCTGTTGTGAACTACAGGTTGGGGTGAATGCTCCTGGCAGTGCGAACACAACGATTTTCTTGTCGTCAAATATCTCTGCTGTATCAACGTCCTTCCACTCGCCGCCTATAAATGTGCAACCGCCAACTTCGTCTGTGTCGCCTGTTCTTGTTTTAAAGTTTGTATATGGTACTCTCACTATTTCCTCTCCTTGATCAGTTTGATTTCGCCCGTGCTGGTGTGTTTTATCCTGTGATCATTCTGCAGGGCCAGGTGCAGGAAGGACTCATACTTGTCTTCATTCACCATCAGAGTGATACAGTCGTCGTCATTGTCATCCCAGTCTGTGCCAGACCAGATGAAATCCTTGCCATACTTCATTCCCAGGTTGCCCGCCGTTGTGCATATGTTCGCCACTGCGTCCACTGTTGTGTATGAAGCGTTCAAGCCACCACCTTCTATGGGTAGATATCCCATCCTAGATGTTGCTCTCTTCTCTTTGAATTTAATCTCTTTCATTAGATACCGCCCATCACTGTTTTTTCTTAAACTGCATGGCTTCCATTCTCGCCATCTTCGCTTACGTCTATTTCGATTTTTCTACCCGGATATCTTTTTGTTATTACTATGTATAAATCATCTGATATCATTTCACAACTTTTAAAGTCGAGTTTCATTGTACCATCTGCATACATGTTCTCCATCCATCTTTTAAACTGTATGAATTCTATATCTCTGTCATCGTGGAATACTTCTATTGCTACTTTGAAATGGAATATGTGTCTGTGTGGATGCCCTAGGAATGACACATCATATTCGTCACCTGTTGCTAGTTTTGGATCATCCAATGCCGCAGGATATTTGTGGATTCCTTCTTTACGGAAAGTTACCCATATCATCTTACTGCCTTTGTTGGCTTGCTCTACTAATGCTTGATCTCTCATTTCTTCTGTACTCATTATTCCTCCCATCCTGATTGTTTTATTGTTTTGTTTTTTATTTTTAATTTTTTTTCTAACATTTTTACTTTTGCTTCTAGTTCTTCCACTCTTTTAACATAGTAATCGGCACCATACATGCCCATCTTTTCTAATTTCTTATTGTCTTTGATCCAGGCATTGTAACTGGCTAGACCTTCTCTGTCCTTAGACTGCTTCTTTGGCATCTCTCTTCTCTATCGGTTCGTCCTGTTTGTATTCATTCCAAGATGTGAATCCTGCACTCTGTTTGAAATGGTTCATTGTCATGGTCCAAACACCTGGATTGGTGCTGTCGAAATCAACATCATCCACTTTGATACACAGGTTGTCATCGCCTTCTGACCTAGGGAATATGATCGAACAGAAAGGTATGAACTTCTCGTGTGTCCATATGCCTTCGAATCTCGCTTTGACTTCTTCGTGTATTGAGTGTGGGTAGTCTATGGTCACGTAGTAGCCTTTCCTAAGGAACCTGATCATCTGGTTGATCTGTGTGGCGTGGGTGTGCATGAATGTCCTATTTGCCCCAAAGTAAATTGCTTCGGCACCAACCTTCTCGGCCATTTCTTCAATTTCATCATAGTAAAGATCGTTCCTTGCAAGGAACAATGTCTGTTTTCCAAATGCCGGTGTGTGTTCTATCTCCAAACCTGAAAATACACCTACACTGTCACTCTTGCCTGTTTTGTAATCTCTATCCATGTCTTATTATAATATTTTTTGACTAGTTTGTCAACGTGGCTTTTGCCTTTGCGATGGCGTCTTTTATCATCAACTTGGTCCTCTTCAGCCTTGTCAGGATGTCCTTGCTCTCGGAACTCCTGTCCTTGCGTCTGTCCTTGGTAAGTTGTGCCACTTTCCTATCGAGATACTGGTGCTCGTGTTCTAGTTTCTTGAGTTTCTTGCTTTTTTTTCTTTTTGTTACCATATTGTCCTCCTATTCAAATAAAGAACTGAAATTGTTCGTACCTTTACCACCGCCTGTTGCCCTGGCCCACCTATTGCCTCTGATGTCTGCCAAGTAACTTGATGCGTTGCTTATGACTTCCATCGGCTTCTCGCTGGTGAACACTTCTTCCACTAAAGTGTTGAAGTACAGTATGTTCCTCGGAACGTAAATGCTTGGTTCATCGGTCTTGTCACTTGCTTTTGTTTTCCTCCAGTGTTTTACTTCTGGTCTGTATTTCCTCGATTCTATGTCGTTGAGATCGTTTGCTATCTGTATAGCCCTGATCTGGTTGTACACGTTGTGGGCCATCATCAGCACATAACTGAAACTGTCCCAACTTGTAGCACCAATTTTACCATTCTTGTTAACGTCCTGCTCGCCATACCAACACACATCTTTCATCTTCAACCTACGTCCAATACCGCTGTCAAACGGAAACTGTATATCGGATCCTTTCAGTGTTTTATCATCTGGAGCCTTGTCCATCACAAACGACCACCTGTCTGGCGTGAATGAGTTGTGTGTGTATACAAGTCCATTAGCAGTTGATAAAAATGCTGATGCACTGTCAAAACTTATCGTGAAGTTAGGATTTATATGTTTTCTAACTTGCCTTTGTACCTGTGTAAGATAACAACCCCAATCCATCTGTGACGTACCTAGTACGTGCATCCAATCTTTGCCGTCTAGTTTCTTCTCATCTCTCATTATGATTAGACGTTTAAGCATAACTTCCATGTCACACATGTTGATACCACCCATTGCCCATCCTTCAAATTCAAAGTCTTTGACAGCGTCATACCATATCTGTGCAGTGTTCCAATCATCGCCTTGCAGTACGTTCAATAGTTTTGTTTGTCCCAGTCTGTTCTTCTGGAAGAACTTGTTGTTGTATATGGTACCGTCCAGTGTGTCCTGGAAACTGTTCAATCCTGTTTTTGGTCTGTTGAGATCGTCTGCCGCCCACGTGGGTACATCCAATGTCATGGCCCAATCACTAGTGAGTTCTAGCCAGTTGAGTATGTCAGATCTCACTTTGTTTGCCTTGTTACCCTCGAAATCTTTCCAATCAAATTTTATTACACCTTTACCTATCTGGTATCCTCCTGAGTCACCTACTATAGTAGAAAATTCTCTATCTCTGTTCACGAACATGTGATCCCTGTCGCCAACCTTTTCCATGTCCAAGCAGTTTTGTCCCGCCGAGTACAGTGCAGTAGGGTATGTGAACATACCTTTTTCAGGATTTATGAAGTTTAATCCTTCAACACCGTTATCAAAACCTTGTGGAATCCTGTCTTCTGAGATGTGTTTGCCTTCTGAAACTCTCTGCTTACTGATAAACGTGTTGTAGAAGTTAGATATAGCAGGCAAGAACACCGCGAAGTCTCTGCTCAATTCTCCTAAATGTTCCTGCTTACTATTATCTGTCGTCATTATTGCGCCTGTGCTGGTATGATGTATTGATACTTGCCCAATCCTGAATCAACTGAAACCTGCATCGCACCCTCGTTAGAGAAGTGTAATGTAACTTTCGCTGAATCAGACAGTTTAAGTATTTGTAGCACCTGTCCTACCGGCCAACTCCAACCTTTGTTAAGTGTTCCCTTAACGTCAGTTGCGAATACAAACTCACCACCATGTGATGCCTGATCACCAAAAGTGAAAATCAAATTCCCATCTTCAGTTCTCACAACAAAGGAGTTGTGTTCAGTGTTTGCAGTTGCCTGGAAGTTGAATCTTTGCACACTTGCCACGCTTGGTTCAATCTCAACGTCCCACTTGACACCCTTGAATTTGACTGTCTTAAGTTTCTCGTTGATGATCTCAGCATTCATAAATCTGTAGTCATTCTTGAAGTCACCCTTTTCGTTTTCAAAATGGATCCCTGTTGGAATGGTTGCACCGTTTCTCTCACCGGACAACACAGTTATGTTCGCCTTCTCTTTGTATTCCGGACATTTCAAGTGTATGTCTAGTTTGCCCATCTGTGGCATACCAAACGTACCAGTCATCTCCGTTTGTGGCTTGTGGAAAGACCCTTGTAGGATAACCGATCTGTCTTCTGCCATACTGTCAATTGACGTTTCTTTGTCGTCGCCAGTAATTTTAACAAGATCCAAGAAACCCAGTCCATGCGTATGTTTAACGATGTCTTTTAAGATGTCTATCATAATGTTCTTATTGTATAGGATATTTAGGTCTTAGTCTAGTATTATTTCAGAAACTTTGTACACAACTGGATTTTGTTTACCAGGTTTACGGAATATGGCGTAGTTCGCACCGGATCTGAATTGATTCATCTCAACAATCTCATATCCCTCGTCTAGAATACTCTGTGTCATTGCAGTTTTAGTATTGTAGTTCCAGTAACCACGTTGGGCATTGGTCAGATCGATGTCGTAGTGGCAGTCAGCATATTGAATAAAACAATAGCCTCCCGGTATCAATACTCGTTTGATGTCGTGTAGATATTGTTGGACGTGTTGTTGTGTGAAGAACACAAAGGTGTCCCAACTGAACACAAAGTTACAACTCGCCTGTGGTATATTTGAGCATTCAGTATCGCGAGTCTTGTAAAATTTAAGATATTTTTGGTGTGCAGGAGGAAACTTTTCTCGTATAGGCGGCTCGATTCTGTGCGTAATATCTAAAAAAAAGTTTAATTTCCACGCTCTGAAGTCCATAGAGAACATTCCATTACCAGGACCAATTTCCAGACTGTTGTACAGATTGGTCCTTCCGAATTGGAATATTTTACTTTGTATCTGTTTGGCCAGTAGTGCATCAACAGTTGGCTTCTGTTTTTTCTGTTCCAGATCTTTATAAAACCATTCTGGAGTTTTGTCTAGTCTGTCAATAACCATGGAATTATTTGCATCAACAGTCAATGCTAGGTCCTTAAGTATCTTGAGATTTGAATCTATCAACTCCTGTAGTTCCTCTTTCTTGACTCGTTCTAATTTTTCTATTAACAATTTTATTTCTTCTATGCTTAACATAACAGTATTTAGAATTCGAAGAGTTTGTTGAATGTGTTTGTGGTCTCTGTGCTCTGCACGTCCCAGCCCAGCACTCCTATAAGGTTGTCGATCTTCTGGTCCAGTATCGTTGCTTCCATGGCATCACCGTCAAACGGCAGTTCCTTGAACCATTCAGGTATACGCATCTCATCCACGGGATATGCGATACTTGTGTAGCCCAATGGATTTTGTTTTAGTTTACACACTATAACTTTAGCACCGTCCGTGATTGGCATACTGTATTTGTCGCCATACATCTCCCTGCACCTGTTCCAGTTCATGCTGGCTCTCACGTGGCCCGGCATGTTTGCTCTCCCGGCCTTCTCCTCGGCCGCAGTGTACTTGGTCATGTTGTTTGCTCTCTTGGGGGATCCTTTTTCCCACCCTGGCCTCGATTTAAACTCTGCCCTGAATTCGCTGATTTTTATTAGCACTTCTTTCTCGTCCTTGCCTTGTAGTACCATGTATAGAAGATCACTCAAGAAGTCCTGTACGAAAACAGGTGTGTCTGAACGTTTTAGATCAAGTCCCATCGCTTTCATCTTGCCATCCTTACCGTCAACATCTGCACGTTTACCTTCTTTGTCGTAGTACAGTACAGCATATCTCTTCTTTGTGATGAACAATCCTTTTGATGCAACAAGTTCTCTACCCGCCGCTATTACTTCTCCACGTGTGCTTGGTGTGTGGAATGCTTTGGTCATGAATGATTTGAATGATCCGTTGACTTCATCTGCTATCCTATCATACAGTGCCACAACTGAATCTTTTGTCCATGGTATAACCCCCTCGTTGATCTCCTTCTGTAGTGTCTTGTGGCCCGAGAAGTAAACGGAGTCTGTGTCTCCGTACACCACGCTCTCGCCTTTGTGATCGTATTTGCCCGCCACAATCTCATTTACCTTGCTGGCCATGTGTTTAGTGATACATCTGCCTGTGAGTGTCACACTCTGTCCAATCCTTATGTCAAAGAATCTACAGCCTGGATTCAATATCGCACCATACAGACTGTTTAGATTAATTTTCTTTACAAGTTGCCTTTTGTCCCAATATTCTCTTTCGATCTCGTTGTCTCCGCACTCACGCATCTTCTTTTGCATTTCCTGTCTCTCTGCGTACCAACGTTTCAACAATCCTGGTATGATTGCTTCATACTCGTATGTGAATATGGTACCATTTGCACTCAACATCCATTTGTTGTTGCCGTCGAATATTATCTCATACAGTTGTGCGGCACTCATACGCACACTGGTTTTGTCTTCCCAGTCCACGATTATCTCCGTGCCTTTCTCTTGATTCATCACTGCCTGATACTCCCAACTACCAAACTGGCTGTCCCACGCCGCCGCAAATGATTTCTTGGCGTGTTTGGCCCTGTTGATTTCTGCTGATGTTATAACCGGCCTTATCTGTCCCACTATGGTCTCCGGACCCATGTTCAATGCTCTAATGACACTTGGATACAGTGAGTTTATGTCAACAGATCCTATCCAGTCGTGTATTCCTTTTTGTGGTGTCGCCACGTGGGCTCCTGCCGCCGGTTGATTCTCTTCACCGTCTTTCTTGTACTTTCTGCCCGGCACCTGCATTCCACGTCTGTGTGTCTCGTTTACGATTGCTTGTTCTGTGACCGCTACTGCACCCATCGTCGTTTGTAGTAGTACAGTGTTCTGGTGTGCTATCTCATTGGCCAGTTCTATAAACTTCAATTTCTTCTCCAGTTTGGCCAACAATGCAGTATCCTGCCTGTTGTATTCTATGAACAATCCAAAGTCGTTCTTGTACAAGTTATCGAGCGATCCTTCGTAAACAGTTTTCCTCTCATCCAACTCATGTTCACCTATAGCATCTAATCTGAAACTGTGTCTTTCCTCATATGTGTATTTCCTGTATAGTTCCAACAAGTCCAAGTGTACACGACCTACAAGATCAAAACTCAACTGTTCCCTGCCGTATTTCTCGAACACTCTCTTCTTGGGTTTTTCACCCCAGAAACACAAACGTCTTGTGTCGTCTGAACTCAACACTTTTTGTATTCTACCCACGGTGTATGGAATGTCATATCCCTCACTGTTCCAACCCGACAGTATGTCTGCGTCCTGCACCAGTTCTAGGAACGCATCTAACATGTCTTTCTCTTTCTCGAACAACATTGTGTTATCAAATCTTTTTGTAAGTTCTTGTGCATCCGCCATGCTGATTGTCTTTGGTGGCACTGCGAAGGTGACCAGTTGGTCCGTCCAGCTCATGTAACAACTTATGGCAGTTATGGGCATGAACGGATCATCTGTTGTTGAATAACCTCGATCGGGATCGAAGTCTACTTCAATATCAAAAAACATAACATTTAATTTGGGCGTCTCCTTGCCCAAGTAGTTCTCTTCCAAACACCTAAACACGGGATTGATATCATTCTCGTACAGTTGCTTGTTAGATCTTATACGTTGCTCTTTTATGAATTCTTTGTTGGTGGCACACTGCACCCGCTGTAATGGTGCACCAGTCATTGACCTGTGTTTGCCCCTTGCGTCCTCGTAGTAGAACACGTACCTGGCATCATACTCCGTGAATATCCTGCCTTTCTTGGGATCACGTTCTACGACGTAGATCTTGTCCTCATCTTTTTTGAATAATGCATCTATGTAACTCATACTACCACCAATAACTTGCCACGCCGTAACCGTAGACATTTATGATTGCGAAGTAGCCAGTGATCATCATTACGAATGCCGCTTCTCTCCTGTATGAAGCATAACATTGTGTGAGTGCTCCTACCAAGAATCCCGGATACACGATAGTCATGTCCGGATCTGAGGCTGTGATCGCTAGTGTAAGGCTGGCTCCAACTGTGAATATGAAACTGACGAGTTCAAAATAAAACGCTGTTCGGTCACTTTCAAAACTACGAAGCCAGAATGATCTGACTTTGTCCAACATTAAAGTTTGCCGGCCGTGTTCAGTATGCTCTCCAGCGTGTCCATCTCGTCTGCGATGTTCTGGTAGTTGCCCTTGTGTGCAACGGATATCGCCTTGTTGATCAGTGCTGGTTTTAATTCTAGTTCTTCTGATATTGCTTTTACTGTGTCTTTCAATCCACCCTTCAAGTCCTCTACTTCACCTAGTACCTGTGAACCCTGGGAAATGATCTGGATCAATTTCTGCTTTTCAGCGTCATTAAAGTTTCTTACTGCCATTTGTTTCTCCTGTTGTTATCCAACAAGTATATAACAGATTTCGTATGAATGCAAATTATTTTTTCTTTTTGGTATTGACGTTGATTGCTTTACCACGTCTGTCTGGATTAGGATCTTTTCTTCTTTTTCTTGCGGCCGCACTTGCCCTGCCTTTTTTGCCCAGTGCGTATGCTTTCTTGGCCGGTAAGCATTTGGGTTTGCCCTCGCCTTTGGATTTGCCACCGCATGCTCCACGGATCTTGCCTTTCGGACCCATCCGCACCCATTTGTCCTTGAACCATTTCTTGAGGTCCTCGTTCAGTGTCTCCTCGAACACCAGTTCTCCACAATTGATGCATATATCCAAAGATTCTCTCTTGACACAGTTGGGCACACGTTTGCCGAACATGGTCTTCATGCCCTTCTTCTCGTAGCCTTTCCAACACTTCTCTGTGATTATCTCACTGGCCCTCATTATTTTTC
>Ga0206124_10003431_pt1 | contig 11159 bp, 20 predicted proteins | sample Helgoland_Spring_3_FD_148671 | JGI IMG/M metagenome (GOLD analysis project Ga0206124, IMG submission 148671) | Pelagic subsurface seawater microbial communities from Kabeltonne, Helgoland, North Sea - Helgoland_Spring_Bloom_20160321_2 | ecosystem: Environmental > Aquatic > Marine > Epipelagic ... | reverse complement strand
TATAATTATAATTAATTTATTCATTATATAATATGTTTTTTATTATTTATTTGTGGAGGATATCGGATTCGAACCGATGACCCCTACGGTGCAAGCGTAGTGCTCTAGCCAACTGAGCTAATCCCCCATTGCGGAGAAGAAGGGATTCGAACCCCTGGAGGAATTACCCTCGCTAGTTTTCAAGACTAGTGCATTCGACCACTCTGCCACTTCTCCTAACTATCGTTCAATTAATATCTTACATATTCATTCGAAGTCTGTAAGATTCTTCTTCTATTTTTTCGATTCGTTTCATCAACTCTTCGTTGGTAGGGGGAATCAATCCTACAATTCTACTTTCTAATCTATCTAATCTTGAATCTAATAATTTTTTTATATTATCATCTTCTTCGTGTAAGTGTTCAAGAGTTGCGTAAGTATCTTCTTTCCAAAAGTTTCTTTCTCTATCTACTTCTGTAACTCTATCATCAGTTACATCAATGAACTTTTCTAGTTCTTCTATTTTTCTCTTACCATTAAATACACCCGCTACCGAATACCCCAAAAGGAATATACCAATCGTTAGGACTGCACCTAAAATAATATCTAAATTTTCCATAATTTTATTTTTATTTAATTAAACAATATTTCAATGAACGATAGTTGTACTCGGTAGGGGAATCGAACCCCTATTACCAGGATGAAAACCTGAGGTCCTAACCGTTAGACGAACCGAGCATAAGTTTCTTTTCAGAATATCTAAATGAATACTTTAATAGATAACTGAAAAATAAATCTCCTAATATAGAGTTGATAAAAAATGGAATAGCCATAGTATAACATAGTAGAAAGCCTTCTATTGTTTTAGGATACCCCATTAACCAAACTCCAAAGTTGGTGATGATAAAAAAGATTAGAGATGAAATGAAAACATTTGTAACCTTTATCTTTTTCCAATATGTTCCTAATATACTAATTAAGAAGAACGAACCATATACCCAAAGTGAAATAGAATAAAATCCTAAATACAAATCGGATATAATCATTGCTAAAAGAGGAAGTGATAATCCAATCGATTTGTTTTTAAATGTAGTTGAACCAAATAATGCTAATGCAATTATTGGTGTAAAGTTTGGTGGATGTGGTATCAACCTAACTAATACTGCTAATAAAACAAATGTTAAAATTAATATTTCTCTTTTATTCATATATAAGTATATATAATTTTTATTCTTCTTTATTATTCTTGTGTTTCTTTTTACGAGTATAATCTCTTTTACTTTTAACAACCTTCTCTGTCATCTTCTTTCCAATCTGATGAGCTAACTCACCCAACGAGGTTGTAGAGTCCCAACTCAACTTCTCTTGATATCGGTTCTGTTTCTTTTGATTCTTCATCTTTAATTAATTCCATCTCTAATGGTAATCTGTTTCTACCATATTGTTCTATTGTCCACTCTGGACTTCTATCAGTTATAAACTCTATAACTTTTGGAGCTTCGTTCTGCTCTGTTATTAAAAATACTAATTTTCTCATATTATTTTATTTGTATTACAAATATACGAAAAATATTTCATATATCCAAATTATTTTCTATTTTTTTAAAATAAGGTTTTTTTAGAAGTATCCCAAGTTCCACTTCCTTTCCATTTAAACTCAAAGCTGAAATCTTTTGTTTTATTAAGATACTTCTCTTCTTTATATAATTCAATTACTTCTTCTTTAGTTCTACTACCATCACCCCATTTAGGTTTTGCAAATACTCTTGCTCTTTCTATTAGTGATGATTTTTGTTGTGAAAAATCCATTACTTTAAATGGTCTATCTTTTGGTTGAGTATATTTTGATACTATCGTACAAGACCAATCTCCTGTTTTATTTATTTTAAAATTATATTCTGCATTATATGGAGAAGCAACAGGAGCTCCAAATTCCAAATCATCTATCTTTTCATCAAATTTTAAATTCATTTCATACCCACCTCTAGTTCTCCAAAGTATTTCAAATAATACAAATGGTTGTTTAACTAACGAATCTGCAAATGTATTTAAATTAGTGTTTAAAACTTTAGGTTTAACATCATTATATTCTATGTCATTAAATAGAGTTGGCTCATCATATGTTATATTATATAATTTTTCCAAGTTAGGTCTAGGATGTAGTTTGATTGTAGAAAAATTCTGTATCTCTTGTAATAGTATTTCATAATTTTTAACTCTACATAACATATGAGGTTTTCCAAAAGAAAAATCATCTCGTATCCAATTCATATCATATGTAAAGTTAGCTACACCAAATCTTTCAGGATTCTGTCCTACAATGTTTTCGGCATATATTGTAAATCCTGGTGCAGATGCTGCTCCTACAATAGTATTTCTATTTCTACAAAGAAAAGTTAATGTAGATTTGTGGTCTATTGTCTTTTCAGTAGGAAATCCATTTATCCAAGTACTAACTACACCAATACCAGCTTTATTAAAATCAGAAAAGTTTTTATCCATTATTTCTCTCGTCATTCTTTTACTCATATCGTTAAGAACGTTATTACTTGCGGATTCTGCTCCAATCTTTAATATAAAACAACCTGATTTATTTAATAGTTTTAGATATTCTAAATCCATTCTTTCATCACATCTTGCAAATCCAGCCCATTTAATTTTTAATCCTCGTTCAATAACTCCTTCAGCAAATTCTTTAAGTGATTTTAAATTACCATTTACTAAACTATCTAAAAACCAAACAACATTAGTTCCTTTACTTTTATAGAGGTGTTCTATTTCATCTAATGCAGATTTAGGATTTCTTTGTCTATATTTCCAAAAATGAGTTTCTGAACAGAATGTACATTTTGCAACACATCCTCTACTAAATTCTGTTAGTATTCCATTTGGCATATCATACTTTGAAAAATCCATATCAGAATAATTCGGTATAGGAAAGTTGTTAATGTTTAATCGTTGATTAAGCGGTTGGGTTAAAAACTTCATACCTTTGTGGTTCATTTCACCCTTATCAATTTCTTCTAGTATATCTAATATTATTAATTCAGCTTCACCAACTACACCGTATTGAAATACAGGTTTATTGTTTAATGAAAATATTTTACCTTTCTCTATATCATCTTTCTTAAAGTGTAAGTTCGGGCCTCCACATATGAATACTGTATTTGGTAATCGTTTTCTTAACTCACTTGCAAACCAATCTACAGGCCCCTCATTACAATAATATAAAGTGAATCCAATTATTTTAGGATTGAGTTCTACTATCTTATCAAGATACTTTTCAAGTACCTTAGATACAGGTTCTTTTAGATACTTAGGATATTCATTAAGTTCCCATTTAGTTAAGTTATGTGGATTGAATGGGTCGAATGGAACTATACCATCCTTTTCCCAATTCCTTGATTCGTTATAAACTTCTATATTTAAATCTAAACAAGATGAGGTATATCCAGCTTCATTTATAATTGCAGATAATCTTGCTATGTTATATGGTGGTAAATCAAATGCCCATTCAGGTAACAATAGAAATAACACATCAGAGTTTCTTTCTAATTTCTCAATAGTAACATCGGTTTGACCTTTAATGGTTTGTGAGTGTTTCTTTATTTCTTCAAAGAATAAAACGTCTGCATCCATATACTTAATTTGAAACTATTATTTCTCCTACATTCCAAGATGGGATATAATATTTAAACCCATGTTCTTTTAACATTTTGGTAACTCTATTTGTCATCGTTGAAGAATTACCTACTATGATTTTACATTGAAACATAGAATCGTGTGATTCCATTAATACGAAATCTTCAGCAACATCTACCGCCTCATCGTGTGTAAATCCATGTAAATCTAATTCATTCATAACATCTTATTTTCTTTATTCTCGTTTGTTGAACCCAAAAGGGATTACGAGGTTTTAATCTTTTTTTCTATATTGTTAATAACTTGTTGATAACTTTTAATTACGTTTTTATTTTTTATATATATTTATTTTTCCAGACGTCCAGACAACTTAAAAAGAATAAAGTAAAAGAAAAGATAATAACCTATAACTTAATAGTATAAGCACTAAAGATAGTGTCGGTCTTTTTAAAATTTTTTTAGTGTCGAAAAATAAAGTTTTTTTTCCCAAGTCGTTTTTTTAATAGTTTCTTCAGTCGTAGAAAGAATTTTCCCCTCTTTTATATTGATAGTTTTGTATGCTCAGCTATCAATCCTTATTCAGAGCCTCTAATCCTCGATTTCATTAAGTAGATACTTTAATCTTTTGGCCTTTTATAAGACCCTTTAGTTGATATTCCTCAGTTAACATCTTTAAAACCGAGCAAAGTTCATATTCTTCCTTTATCTCGCAATGTTTTTGGATAGACCATATCCAATCTAACCCCCAATTATCGATAAGGGTATTTGAATCCATACCCCAACGATGGTATAGGGAGAAAAAGATATCCACCATATCATTCCAATCGTTTTTAGTTAAGGGACCGAATAGTTCTATAAACTCTATTGGGTCAACTGGTATAGGACCTCCCCTTTGTACATCCTGAAAGAATAGTTGTTTCTCTAGTTGTAAGGGGTGATTGATACCAAATAGGTCATTCTCATCTCTATTCTCATCATCATCATTAGGTATATGGTCATCCCAATTAAAGTTATCTTTCATTGTATAGTGTTTATTATAGTTATGTTATACTGTGTTATTATTATAAATATTGTTATTTGATTGTGGCCTTACTTTATTATTATACATACCGAAATTCTTTTTATATGTCAAATTTCTTTTTGAATCTTTTTATTTCAATGATATTTAATCTTACATCGTTTAACCATATCTTTTCCGCCGTAGTATAAAACTTCTTATCCCTTATCTCTTGTAATGTCTTGATAACCTTTTTGTATAAGGCTCTATTACTCTTCTTAGTCGAGGTTGATATTCTTTTTTTATAATGGTCTTGTAAGACTTGGATTCCCCTTTCGTGTTCTATGGTTATATCGTATTGTAAAACCTTAAATCCTTTTGTTCCTCCCATTACTTAAGTTAATATGATTACGACCAATTGGATACCTACTATTATGAAGGCTATCTTATCTATCTTCTCTAACGAGTCTATGTACTTCTTCATTGTTACCTATATTACCATGTGAGCTAATATTATTTTTGTTACCGACAAATTAATTTCCTCTGCCGACTTTTCTTACTCCCATATTAGAACCCTTTCCTTTACTATTAGTTTTAGGATTAGTTTTCTTGTTATTCTTATTTGTTTTGTTATCGTGTTTGTTACCGAAAAATTTGCTTCCCATAATTTTGTTTTATTAATTTATAGTAGAAAAAATCTCTACTAATTGATTCTTGTATCATACTCATATATATTGGATACTCGTTTTCAAACCTTTTTAATGCATTTAATAAAGGTTCATATTTTTTTCTTTGCGTGGATTTACCTTGACCATCACTAATATCTAAATCAGGATAATAATGTTTAAATACATTATCTATATTTCCCTCAACCGAATCTAAGTCAAGAATCTTTAATTTTGTTTCATCTATCTCTGTATTAAGTTGTAGTAATTTATATGTTACTTCATTATACAACTTAAAGTGACTATTAGTTAAACTCTTATTTAATGCCAGATGACCTAATAAAAAGTGTTTAAGTAAATCATAAAAGGCATCAGGTTCATTATTAAGTACTTCTTCAAGAAACCTCTTTTTTGGGTCTTTAAATATTTCACTTAATGTTGGGTACTTGTTAACAAGGAAACCAATTAAAGATGGTTGTATTGAATCATTACTATTTTGTTGTCTTAAATCTTGTAAGACTCCACTTAACCATTTATATCTTGGATTTCTAATTATAACAACAAAGTCATTTTCAGAAGTACCAACTATTGTTGAGTTAAAGTGAGATTGAAGTTCTGAAGGGTTTGTACGATTTGGTTGATTTAGTGTTATTCTATCTTCATGTAAACTCAAAGCTCTTTTCCAATCAATACCGAGTGGTTGTGGATTATCATTATCATTTGAATTGAACTTACAGATATTTGAATTATATTCTAATAAACCACCGATACGACTAGTACCACCTTTCATAAATGTTAATATACTAAACTTTGTAGTTACATAATAAATCATATGATTAGCTGATAAAGATGGTGGTTCAGAAAAAATTTCATCAACTATACCGTTATGGTTATATTCTGTTAATGCTATTTCTCTATCCTCCTTGTTTCCCATATCAAGGGCTCCATCTGTATCTTTACTACTCATTATGATGTCTCTTCTTTATCTTTTGGAGTTTCTTTTTATTATTTCTAATATCTGCTCTTTTTCTCTTTTCTATTGTTTCCAAAGTTTCTTTAACCTTAGCTCTTTTAGTTCTTGCTGCTTCTGATTTTTGTAATCGTTTTCCTCTATCCATAATTCTATGTATATATTTAGTTACTAATATACGAAATTTATTTGTAATTAACAAATGTTTTATAAATTATTTTACCACTTTCCTAGTGGGCACTGTGAAGAACGAGATAATGTCTTGGCTGATATATTACAACCACAACCATTTTTTCTCTCGTTTGTTATTATATGAAGTCCTGATAATGTGGTTGAACAAGTATTCCCTCTTCTTAATTCACATGGGTCACATAATTCTAATCTTTTTTTTGATATCGTTTTAGTTACAACATCAACTGCATTGAATTGGTCTTTTATTACATTAGCCCAACCCTCTATTATTTGTTTAATCTGACTCATCTATTTTGAAGATGTTTGCTTTATGATTTGATAACCTCCAATATATTAACGTTTCGGATTTAATTAAATCAGCAACTCTTGGGGATTGTTCTATTATATCTACCAATACCTTTTTCCAATAATCATTTGAGCTATGAAAAGAACCTGTTCTTTTATCTATGGAGTCATCTTCGTTTTTAATTTCTTTATCTTCTTCGAAATTATAAGTTTTTCTTAACACCGAATGAACATCTACTCTTTTACCTTTAAGTTTAGCATCTACTTGTTCTCTGTTAAAATCTATGTTTACTAATTCATATGATTTAGAATCAAGTCCAACTATAATTTCTCTTAATATTTCTAAATAAGGACCAGAGTGATTGTCAGTTCTCCATGCTGATTTTTCTTTAAGATACTCTTTACACAAAGATTTAACAAATGAAAATAATATTTTTTCTTCTGCAACTGTTTTACCATAATAACCACTAGGGATTGAGTTTTCTCTATGGGTAAAGGTTTTTGTTAAATAAGGATAATCAATAGGACTACTAGATTTAATAAATTGTTCAAACCAAAATCTTTCACCTGGAGATTGATTATTAAATATATCAAAGAAATCTTGAATAACTCCTGAAACTACTCTGTTCTTTGGTTCTCTATAAAGTATAGTTACTTTCTTTTTACTCTTTCCTTCAATTAGTTTCTGTGCTTCTTCAACAGATTCTAAGTAAATCTTTTGTATAAGTTCTATTAACTCAGTTACACATTTTGAATCAAACACTCTTTTTAAGTGTTTTTTATCATCAACTGAAACAAGGTTGTTTTTTAGAATAGCAGGTTTAAGAAGAATTCCATTAGGAGTTGCTTTTACAGTAAACTCATTTAACATCTTCATTGATACAGCAATATCAGAAGTTGAACCTTTCATTATGAATTGGTCAATCATCCATTCTTGTTTATCAATCTTATCAGTATCTACATTTTGGTTTGTAATTTGGTTTGAATAAACCTCTTCACCTGTACCGGTTAATTTAAACTCTATATTTTCTTTAAATGTATCTCGTATATATTGTGACCAAAACGCATCAGTTACTCTTGATGCTATTTTGTTTCTTGATATTATAATTGAATTTGGGGAGTTGTAGAACAATAACGTTCCATAATCTTGTATATACTTTTCTATATCTTCCATAACCTATTGTAATTTTACTATACCTATAAATATCCTACTTCCAAAAAACTTGAATTATTATAATACCAAAACATAATGCTAACTGTGCACCTATTTTCCAAGTTACAGGTTCGTTTAAAAAATAACTAGTTAAATATACATAACTACCTATTCCAAGTATAAATCCTATAAATCTATTTGGCCATACTTTACCACCAAATGCTTCTACACCATATTGTGTTCCTTTTAAGAAAAACCAAGTAATTGGAATAGCTATTATATACCAACCCCACCATTCTGGTTTGTATTTTGGGTTAACGAACTGCCAGTTATGTTGAAACCATACTGAAACTTGTCCCAAGAAAGTAAGTATTACTCCTATACCGAGTAATTTCCATTTAATATCATCCATTATTTTTATTTTTATATTCTTCTTTTACTTTTTTTTCATTTTTCTTACCAATTTCATCTGCTCTTGCCAACTCCTCATCTGTAATTTCCTTACCTTGTTGTTTTAATGATAAAGATGCATATCTTTTTGTATGATAAGAACTCAATGGTTTTGAGAATTGTTTGAGATATTCGGACTGAGAATCTAAATATTCTAAGAATCCTTCAAAATCCACTTTACCTAGCTCATCTAACTCCTCTTCACTAAGAGGATTATTAGGGTCATATTTATAAGGTTCGTAACTCATATCGATAAATGTGTTAGTTTTTCGTGTAATCTTTTCATATGTTTACAAGGTGAATAAGAACGAAATTCTCTGGCCTTACAATTGCAATCATCAATTCTATAATCAGTTACTCTTACTTGATAGTAAGATAACTTACCTGTCTTTTTGTTTCGAGAACCCATCTCTGTATAATACCAACTATTTGTCATATCCAACGAATTTTAAATCAACATCATTTACCCATCCTTTTGATACAGCATATGGGAATTCTTCGTGTAACCAATAATTTTGAACATTGTGTAATTCGTTCAAACAATCTTCCCATAGTTCACCAAGTGTGTAACTATCTCCATATTTAACACCACCACAAAGAACCATTAGTTCGTTTAGGGTATTGAAATCATCATTTTGTTCGGCTTCGTTTATTGAGGTTTCGATTTCCATCTTCATGAATTCTGCAACGTAATCGTTGTATTCATACATCTCTTTGCTCCAAGGCTTTGTAATTTTAGGTTTTATCATATCTTTTATGTTTTATTTACTATGTAAATATACAAAAAATAAACGAGAAATCCAAGCTTTTTCTTAATTATTTTGATTGAAGATGTGTTCGATAACACCATATATGAATGCACCAAGGGAAATTGGCCAGAAAAAGATGTATCTAGCTCGTGTAGCATTATCAGGAAATTGTAAAATTAGAAAATCACATATCAATCCCCATATAAAACCTATAAGTAGGTAAGTTAAAATTCCATTCATACTATATATTGTTTATTAGATATAATCCATATCCTATTAATAGGTTAAAATTTACTATTACTAAGTTCCATTGTTTAGCTAACCACACTTGAGGTAAGGATAAAACTGCTCCTACCAAATAAGTATAAGCACCAAGGTCATCATACTTCAATAAATAAGGAGAAATCATAATAAATGCAGTTCCCATATATCCCAATCGGTTTCCTAATCTTTCATATGGTGTTAATCTTCGTTGTTTTACAAGAAGTCTCATAAAATAACTAACCCAAGTTCGCTCACAACTCCTGCAAGTCAGTTTTTTATCGTTTTTATAACGAAAATTAGGTTTATTTTTCTTACAAACGTTACACTTTCTCATCTGATTTGTATATTTCACCTGTTTTTGTAGGTGTAGTTTCTTCAATTGATACTATTTTGTATATTGATTTCATCTTTGAAACAGTCATTCCAACTGAATTTTCATCTACTCCTGAGATATTGAAATCAAAAACTATTGGATTTTCTTGAACATCCTCAGTATCCATTACCGCTATTACCTTAAATTCTTTATAATTCATATTCTATTTTTAACTAATTCTTCTGCTTGTTCTCCCCAAAACATACCAGCTTTGGGCCCTTTATTACATTTTCCATCAGATTCACCTGGTATTTTAACCCAAATATACGCATCACACTTAGAATATTGTGTATTTGTAGTAGGTGATTCTCCTAAACCTCTTCCTGGCGGGTTACACCACTCATCTTCAAGAGGACCATTACCATTCCGACTGGTATCTATAACAAAAAAATCACTAGGTCGTAGTTTACACAACTTTTTAGCCCATTTTAAACACTCTTCCGTTGTCCTATAATTACAAGAATTCATAGAAAACCCTCTTATTTTTGGATTACTAACCTTATTTAACAGTTCATTAACATCTTTTTGGTGTAGCCACTTCGAATGTCCTACATCAATATACACTATTCCGTTACAATTATCTGTTAACATTTGTAAACTTTCTTGCATAAGTTGTAATCTCCACTCCATATCCTCTTTTTCTAACGATACTGAGTGTGGTAATGCATCTGGTTCGTATATAATAATAGGAGAATCTTCTCCAACACCTCTCGCAAACCTTTGAATGTAGTCTAAATAACCATCTCTTGTCTTTGCACCACCTTTTGAGTACTGACCTACATCTCTATTTGGTATATTATACGTTACTAATACAGGTAATTTTGGTTTTGCTCTGTTTAATAACCTACGAATTGACTTTTCCATGTGTTTTTTTGGTTTTTTTGGATTATCTCCATACCAAAAAGCCTGTGGGTGTTCGAATATCTCTAATGCAAGTGGGTATTTCTCTTGATAATTAGATATTCTGTTGAAATCATTAACCCAAAAAGGATATTCCATTATATAAATTTGTTAATTTTAATAGTATTACCTATATTTTTAAGTTTTTCTTTCATATAGTGCTTGGCATACTCTTCCATAAGTACATCTAAGTGAGTATAATGTGACCACGCATCTGAATCGATAGGTTTATTTGGCCATTCGTTATCATTTAACCATTTCTTTGCACTCATAGTTCTATATATTCTTTAGGTTTCTCTATATAATCTCTAAATGGATGTCTATTAAATTCTCGTGTAACATCTTTAGCATACTTTTCTTCAGGTGTATCGTGTTTTAACCAAGAAGAATCCCATTCAATAGAATTCCAATAGGTATGTAAATCTCTACCTGATGCTTCCCACTTCTCCATCATTATCTTTTGTGGTAAAGAACTATACTCTTTTGCTTTAAGTTGATTTTCTAGTTGATTCCAATTCATTACTCAATATGTTCAGTTGA
>Ga0206124_10003426_pt1 | contig 11163 bp, 9 predicted proteins | sample Helgoland_Spring_3_FD_148671 | JGI IMG/M metagenome (GOLD analysis project Ga0206124, IMG submission 148671) | Pelagic subsurface seawater microbial communities from Kabeltonne, Helgoland, North Sea - Helgoland_Spring_Bloom_20160321_2 | ecosystem: Environmental > Aquatic > Marine > Epipelagic ... | reverse complement strand
GGGGCTGCGCGGCAAAGATCAGCCCCTGCTTATTAAGCAGCATAATACCCACACAAGGGCGATAGGGCAACAAAGTTGGATCTATCATGTCAATAACCTACGGAGGCGGCAAGCGCCGCCCCCAACTTTTAGGGTTTCAATTCAATGGCCGACAGGCCTTTTAGAATATCAATCGCATAGGCTAATTGATAATCTTCATCTCGCATCTTTGCGGCCTCTTCTGCAGCCAAACGGTCAGCCTCAAATTGCAGTTTTTCATCGTCGGTCATTGAGTCATTGCTTAAGTTACCGCGTAAATCTGCTTCAAAGCGAGTTTTCTTTGCGGCTGATTCTTTGGCCTTTGCCTCTTCCTGTTCGGGGGTTAGGGCTGGCTTAGGTGGGGGTTGCTTTACAATGATATCAGGTGACACACCCAGCGCTTGGATCGAGCGGCCAGACGGGGTGTAATAGCGCGCAGTTGTTAAGCGCATGGCCGAGCTACCTCGCAAAGGCACCACCGTTTGAACCGACCCTTTACCAAAGCTTTGCGTCCCCACGATAATGGCGCGCCGATGGTCTTTAAGCGCGCCAGCCACAATCTCTGAGGCCGAGGCAGACCCACCATTTATCAAAACAACAATCGGCTTGCCTTGGGCCAAGTCACCCAATTCGGCATTATACCTTTCGCTATCAGAAGCCGTGCGGCCGCGCGTCGAGACAATCTCACCCTTGTCTAAAAACGCGTCCGAAACCATGATTGCCTGCCTTAAAAGGCCGCCCGGATTGTTGCGCAGGTCAATCACAAAACCATTCACATTTTCAATGCCGCCCAGCTCTTGCACCGCAAGATTTAAGCTTTCTTCTAATCCTGGGTAGGTTTGCTCGTTAAAGGTGGTGACGCGCAACACAACTGTTTCACCCAAAACCCGCTCTTTAACGGCGGTCAATTTGATTGTATCGCGGATGATCGACACGTCGAAAGGCTCGTTTGTGCCTTCGCGGGCGATGGTGATGATGATTTCCGAGCCGACAGGCCCACGCATCATATCAACCGCCTCATCCAAGGTCAGACCCAAAAGCGAATCTCCGTTTACATGGGTAATAAAATCGCCCGACAAGATACCCGCCACATCAGCAGGGGTACCATCCATCGGCGAGACGACCTTTACGAAACCTTCTTCTTGCGTGACCTCAATGCCCAAACCGCCAAATTCGCCTTTAGTTTGCACTTTCATATCGCCAAAATCATCAGCGGCCATGTAGCTTGAATGCGGATCAAGTGAGGTAAGCATGCCATTGATCGCCGCCTCGATCAGCGTTTTTGAGTCAACTTCTTCGACATAATCTTTACGAATGCGTTCGAAAATATCACCAAAAAGATCCAGCTGTTCGTAAAGCGATTCATTAGTTTTTGTCGCTTGAGCTAGACTTGGCCCAGCAAGCTGCGTAGTTAGAAAAACGCCCGCAAGTCCACCGCCAATGGCTGCCATCATATATTTATTCATAACGTCTATCGTCTCCAATCGCATTAAACCAAGGCATCGGGTCCAGCGTTTCAGACTCATACCTCAGTTCTATATAAAGCGGTTTTATTTCTGCCGCGCCATCATCTTCTAGCAATGACACAAAATCTTTATCACTTTTCCCACCCGCGCCTGGCATTAGCCCAAGGGGATAGCCCTGTTTAATAACAGTTCCCACCGTGCCATACACCGTTTCTAAGCCCCCTAAAATTAACAAATAGCCTATTTGAGGTTCTAATATAACAAGATTATCATAATTTAGAAACCGGCCAGAAAACCGCAAAATCACATCCCAAGGGGCTGTAACCAAAGTGTTGGGTTGAGTAGCAAGGGTTAAGCCAGGCTTGACCAAACCCTGATCATCGGGCTGGCTTGGCGCCAGTAAAAGACGCCCTTGGGCCGGCCAGGGTAGAAAACCTTTGGCCTCAGAAAAGTTGCGGCCTGCAGCTAGGGTCGTTTGTGGAGCGTCGGCAAGCATTTGGGCAAAAACCTCAAGGCTGGCGGCTCCGCGGCCCAGATCATTTAGACGTTGGGTGTTTTCAGCTCCCAGCTTTGGCAAATCACCGCGCAACGAAATAGCCTTTGATAAATCAGCCCGCGCAGTTTGGGCGGCTGAAAATCCTGCTAGTAAGCTATCTTTCGCATTTTGCTGGGCTTTATCGAGCCGCGCAATTTCTTGCAACTTTGCGCTTAGCACCTCCGCCTGTTCCTGCAATTTTGGGGTCATATCGGCCAACAGGGTGCTGGCACGAATATTGGCCAAAATTCCGTCTGGGTGACCAAAAATCAGTGGCTTTGGGCGACGTTCCAGAGATGTCAGCACCGACAAAAACGCCGAAATTTGCGCCCTGTTTTGGTTCAAATCTTGCGTGATGGCATCTTTTTGCAATTCGATAATGCGCAACCCTGCGCGCACCGCCCCTAGACCTTGCTCATAGCTGACAATAGCATCCGTCAGGGCCGTGACACGCTCTTTCGCCGGAGTATCAGGGGGCAGATCTGTTAAGCTTTGGTTTAACTTGGCCACGGCACTGCGCGCTGTTTCGACCAGATCGGCGCTCGCCAACTCTTGCGCCACAAGGGACGTGGCCCATATCGTTGTGGCTAAGGCCAAAAAGGTGGCGCTGAAAAGTCTCCCAAAATAACGCATCAGATTATAAGACTTTCGCCCGTCATTTCGGGGGGTTGCTCAAGGCCCATCAGCGCCAAAAGCGTGGGGGCAAGATCGGCTAGACACCCGTCACGCATCCCCACCCCTTTGGGGCCATTGACCAAAATAACAGGCACCAAATTGGTGGTATGCGCTGTATGCGCGCCGCCAGTTTCAAGATTGATCATGGCTTCACAATTACCATGATCTGCGGTCACGATCATCGCCCCGCCTGCGGCCAAAAGGGCTTTTTGCACTTGGCCAAGAGCGATGTCCACCGCCTCGCAGGCGGTGATGGCGGCAGCCAGATCGCCCGTATGACCCACCATGTCAGGGTTAGCAAAATTGGCCACGATCAGGTCATAACCAGCAGCAATCGCGTCACAAAGATGAAGAGTCACGTCGGGAGCCGACATTTCAGGCTGCAGGTCATAGGTCGCAACTTTGGGCGAAGGGGCCATATAGCGCTCCTCCCCCGCCAACACCACTTCCGAACCACCGTTCAAGAAAAAGGTGACATGGGGATATTTCTCGGTTTCGGCGATGCGAAACTGGCGTTTGCCATTTTGGGCAACCCATGCGCCCAATGTATTCTGCAAAACAGGTTTGGGATAGGCAGTAGTCATAAAGACATCATGGGCTTTGGAATAATCAACCATGCCAAGGGCCGCACCAAATTGGGGTCTTTGACCAATGTCAAAGTTCGCAAAGTCAGGGGCGAGCAGTGCCGACAAAATCTCACGCGCGCGGTCGGCGCGGAAATTCAGACAGAAAAGCCCATCCCCTCGGGCAACGCCTTGATAATCATCTAAGATCGCGGGGGTTAGAAACTCATCCAAAATATCTTGATCATAGCTTTGATTTATAGCTTCTTTTAGGCTTTTGTGCGGGGCGCCTTTTGCGAAAACAATCGCCTCATAGGCGCGCGAAACACGCTCCCATCGATTATCGCGATCAAGTGCCCAATAGCGCCCGATCAGCGTGCCTACACTTGCCCCTTGCGGCAGATGCGCTTCCAAATCGGCAGCATAGGCCAGCGCCGAGGCGGGGGCCACATCACGCCCGTCGGTGATCGCATGCACCACCACGGGCACTCCCATTTGGGTGATCGCATGAATGGCGGCTTTCATATGGTTGATATGGCAATGCACGCCCCCATCAGACAAAACCCCCAAAAGATGCGCCTTCTTGTCCGAGGCTTTAAGCGTTTCGCAAAAATTGCGCAGGGCTGGATTTTGGGCAAAGCTGCCCTCTTCTATCGCAAGATCAATCGCGCCCAAATCCATAGGCACCACACGTCCCGCGCCGATATTGGTATGGCCGACCTCGGAATTGCCCATCTGGCCTGTGGGCAGGCCAACGGCTTTGCCATGTGTGACCACTTTCGCGTGCGGCGCCTGGGCCCACATCGAATCAAAATTTGGGGTCTTGGCCAAAAGCGGGGCATTGCCCGTTTTGACGCTACTTAGGCCCCATCCGTCTAAAATGCACAGAACCACGGGTTTATAATGTGTCACGACATGCCCTTTGTTCACTGATCTTGCCCGTAACTATATAAAACACTTAGGCGCGGTGATAGGGCCCTCCGGCCAGAATATTGGCCGCGCGGTATAATTGTTCACACAGCATCACCCGTACCAACATATGTGGCCAAACCATCGCCCCAAATGACAAAGCATAATCCGCCTTTGCGCGCAGTGCGGGAAAAATCCCATCTGCACCACCGATCACAAAGGCCACATCGCCCCGCCCCGCATCTCGCCAATCGGCGAGATTTTGGGCAAAAATGGGGCTTGATTGCACTGCGCCGCGCTCATCCATCACCACGGTAAAGGCACCAGCGGGGATGATTTTGTCCAAAAGCATTGCCTCCGCCGCCATACCCCCACCTTTTTTATCTTCGACCTCATGCAAAGACAAAGGGCCAAGCCCCAAGGCTCGGCCCGTGCGGTCAAACCGCGCGCTATAATCATCAATCAATGCTTTTTCTGAGCCAGACCGCAATCGGCCAACAGCACAGATCTGCACCCGCATCAGTCGGCTTGCAGCCTGTGGGTTGCCCCTGGCAGCCACATTTTTTCCAGCTGATAAAAGTCGCGCACTTCGGGGCGGAAAATATGCACGATCACATCGCCCGTATCTATCAAGACCCAGTCGCCGGCTTCTTTGCCTTCGATTTTGCTCAATCTGCCAAAGTCATGCTTTAGCTTATCGACCAGTTTTTCCGAGATTGCCGAGACTTGACGCGACGAACGACCCGAGCAAATTACCATATAGTCGCCCATGTCTGAGCGACCACGCAAATCGATTTGAACAATTTCTTCGGCTTTATCGTCTTCTAGCGATGCAAGGATCGTAGTTAAGAGTATTTCAGAGCTAGGTTGGCCCTGTTCTTGAGCAAGGGCGGACGTCATACGCGCGGCCCGTGGTCCGACCGGCAAACCGGTCGTAGGATCAGAATGAGACAGGACATTGTCCTCCAAGATTGCAAACCAATATGGTCAAATATATTAGTTCAAGAGTAACACCCTTTGGGTTTTGATTCAACGACCACGGGCGACCCCATCCAATAGACTGCGCGCACGCGCGCGTACAGTGCAAAAACAGTGGAATTTTAAGGTTTTTTGTCGATTATTGCGCACAAAAGCCTAAAAAGCGGTGCTTGCTTTAGACAAAAGAACGGCGTAATTCATAAAGTATGAATACTTATTTACTCATTGACGATCACGCACGCCTGCCTTGGCGGTTTTACGGATCTACCCGTTCTGTGCGAGCATGCGCCTAAGGCGCCTCGTCTGCCTACTTTCGCTTTCCCCCTCAACACCAGAATGAAGGACGCGCAATGACCGCTCCACGCACACTTTATGATAAAATCTGGGATGACCATGTCGCCCACCAAGCAGATGATGGAACTTGCCTTTTGTATATAGACCGCCATTTGGTGCATGAAGTCACCAGCCCACAAGCCTTTGAAGGGCTGCGTATGACGGGACGCTCGGTGCGCGCACCCGATAAGACTATTGCAGTGCCAGATCACAACGTGCCCACAACTGCAGGGCGCGATTTGCATATCGACAACGAAGAATCACGCATTCAAGTTGACGCACTTGATAAAAATGCCAAAGATTTCGGCATTCACTATTACCCTGTGTCCGATGTGCGTCAAGGTATCGTGCATATCGTTGGGCCAGAACAAGGCTGGACCTTGCCCGGCATGACCGTAGTTTGCGGCGACAGCCATACCGCCACCCACGGTGCTTTTGGTGCTTTGGCGCACGGGATAGGCACATCCGAGGTTGAGCATGTCTTGGCCACGCAAACCCTGATCCAAAAAAAATCCAAAAATATGAAGGTTGAGATCACCGGCTCTTTACGCCCAGGTGTGACAGCAAAAGACATCACTCTTTCAGTGATTGGCGCGACCGGAACGGCGGGTGGCACGGGCTATGTGATTGAATATTGCGGCCAAGCCATTCGTGAATTGTCGATGGAAGGGCGCATGACCGTTTGCAACATGGCAATTGAGGGCGGCGCCCGCGCAGGTTTGATTGCCCCTGACGAGAAAACCTATGCTTATTGCAACGGCCGACCTCATGCCCCCAAAGAGGCAGAGTGGGATAAGGCAGTGGCCTATTGGAAAACACTTTATACCGATGATAACGCCCATTGGGATCTGGTGCTGACGCTTAAAGGTGAAGATATCGCACCTGTGGTCACTTGGGGCACCAGCCCCGAGGATGTTTTGCCAATTACGGGCGAAGTACCAGCCCCCGAAAGCTTTTCAGGCGGCAAGGTCGAGGCCGTTCAACGCGCCTTGGACTATATGGGACTAACGGCGGGGCAAAAATTAACCGACATCAAGATTGACACGGTTTTTATCGGGTCTTGCACCAATGGAAGGATCGAAGATCTGCGTGCCGCGGCAGCCATCCTGAAGGGCAAGAAAGTCAAACAGGGGATGCGCGCGATGGTCGTGCCCGGATCAGGCCTTGTGCGCGCACAAGCTGAAGCCGAGGGGCTGGCGCAGATCTTTTTGGACGCGGGCTTTGAATGGCGTTTGGCGGGCTGCTCGATGTGCTTGGCTATGAACCCCGATCAGCTGGCACCCGGTGAACGCTGCGCAGCCACTTCAAACCGCAATTTCGAAGGCCGCCAAGGCCGCGGTGGGCGCACACATCTTTTGTCGCCCGCGATGGCTGCAGCAGCTGCAATCACCGGACATCTGACCGACGTCCGCGAGATGATGTAAGGAAAACCGATGGAAAAATTCTCAAAAGTTACCGGCATTGCGGCCCCTATGCCTTTGATCAATATCGACACGGATATGATCATTCCCAAACAGTTTTTGAAAACCATCGCCCGTACGGGCCTTGGCAAAAACCTGTTTGACGAAATGCGCTACACGCAAGACGGAGCCGAAATTCCTGATTTCGTCTTGAACAAACCAGCCTATCGCGCGGCGCAAATTATTATTGCGGGCGATAATTTCGGTTGCGGTTCGTCGCGCGAACATGCGCCTTGGGCTTTACTTGATTTTGGCATTAGTTGTGTAATCTCGACCTCGTTTGCTGATATTTTCTATAATAACTGCTTTAAAAACGGGATTCTGCCGATCGTTTTGCCAAAAGAGCAGGTCGACGCTTTAATGAAGGATGCCCAACGCGGAGCCAATGCACGTATTAGCGTTGATCTTGAGGGCCAAACAGTTACCAGCTCGGATGGGCAATCTTACGCTTTTGAGGTCGACGCATTTCGCAAGCATTGCATGATGAACGGACTTGATGACATAGGGCTGACGTTGGAAAAAGCCCCATCCATCGACAGTTTCGAAAAAGCTGCGGTAGACCTGCGTCCTTGGGTTTAAGTAGGGGCTTACCAAGCCAAACTACTTTAAAATAAAATGGCCACCTTCAGGTGGCCGTTTTTTATTTATCAAACATTAACTTTGTTGTTCCAGCACTCGGGCAAGGGTGCGCGCTTTAAAATATGCGATCATTAGGATCTTAATCACGGCAGTTTGGGGCAGGAGCTACCCCGCAGATGAGGGGCTTACGCCAAACGCGGCTCAAACCCTGCGCATTGACACTTATAACGCGGATTTGGTGCGCAAAAAAACTTAGCTTTTCCTGGTCGATTTGCGCAAAATCACACCCCAAACCGATACGGGGCTTAACCTTAACCAAGACGGATATTTTGGCCACACTAAGGATGCGATGGCTTGCGGCGCACTTGCGGGGCAAGCGGGATTATGACACCTGCCCGAAATAACACCCTTGCATCAGTAGCTGCGTGGGCCTCGTGGCATTTTCCCGTTTTGGTTGATGCAGAAGCCTTAGCGATCCTTGACACTTAGCACCTGAAGCGGCTAGGTCTTTTTGAGTATTTTTAGCCTCAGGAGCCTATGGTGGCCAATCCCACAATTCTTATTCTTGCCGGTGACGGCATCGGTCCAGAAGTCATGACACAGGTAAAGCGTGTCATTCATTGGTTTGACGAAAAGCGCGGCTTGCATTTTGATGTGACCGAAGATCTTGTCGGCGGCGCTGCCTATGATGTGCACGGCACACCGTTGACCGATGAAACCATGACCAAGGCCCATGCGGCGGATGCGGTGCTTTTGGGCGCTGTTGGTGGCCCGAAATATGACGTCCTTGATTTCTCGGTCAAGCCAGAGCGCGGCCTTTTGCGTTTGCGCAAAGAAATGGATTTGTTTTCAAACCTGCGCCCTGCCCAATGTTTTGACGCTTTGGCCGACTTCTCAAGCCTAAAACGTGATATTGTGGCTGGTCTCGATATTATGATCGTGCGCGAATTGACCTCGGGAGTTTATTTTGGTGAGCCGCGCGGCATTTTCGTCGAAGGCAACGAGCGCGTGGGTATCAACACCCAACGCTACACAGAGTCCGAGATTGCGCGCGTAGCACGTTCAGCCTTTGAACTGGCCCGCCGCCGTTCGAACAAAGTCTGCTCGATGGAAAAAGCCAATGTGATGGAATCGGGCGTCTTGTGGCGCGAAGTCGTACAAAAAGTGCGCGACGAAGAGTATCCAGATGTTGAGCTGTCGCATATGTATGCCGACAACGGCGCCATGCAGTTGGTGCGCGCACCCAAACAATTCGACGTGATTGTAACGGACAATCTGTTTGGCGATGTATTGTCTGACTGTGCGGCCATGTTGACAGGCAGCTTGGGGATGTTGCCTTCGGCTAGCCTAGGTGCGCCAATGGCAAATGGACGCCCAAAAGCACTTTATGAACCCGTCCATGGCTCGGCCCCAGATATCACTGGCATGGGTAAGGCTAATCCAATTGCCTGTATTTTGTCTTTTGCGATGGCCTTACGCTATTCGTTTGATCAAGGCGAAGACGCCAAAAGGGTGGAAAATGCGATCGAAAAAGTGCTTGCTGACGGTGTGCGTACGGCCGATTTGATGGGCCCAGACGGGGGAACGGCAGTGTCAACCTCTGGCATGGGTGACGCAATTTTGGCCGCATTGGACGCAAGTCTTTAAGGCATACCACCCGTTAACAATGCAAAAAACTGATGTATAAAGGGCCTGCGGGCCCTTTATACCTGTTGAACCTATCGAATGAAGGTCAAACATGTCTCCTAATTTACGCGGTGTTTTCTATTCTTTGATGTCTTTTGGGATTTTCGCCACCCACGACGTAGCTGTCAAAACCTTGGGCGGGCATTATTCGCCGGTGCAGATTATTTTCTTTAGCGTTCTTTTGGGCTTTCCTTTGGTAACGCTGTTATTGATCACCGATCGCAGCGACGGAAATTTACGCCCCAAGCACCCGTGGTGGAGCACTTTACGTACGCTTTGCGCGGTAGTGACGGGCCTGTCGGCCTTTTACGCCTTTTCCGCACTTCCGCTGGCCCAGACCTATGCAATTTTATTTGCAGCCCCATTACTCATCACGCTATTGGCAATTCCGATCCTGGGTGAGCGCGTGGGCCTGCGTCGCGGCGCAGCCGTGCTGGTTGGAATGATCGGCATTTTGATCGTACTACGTCCATCGGTGCAACCCTTAGAGCTGGGACATCTAGCGGCCTTGGCTTCGGCCGTTTTTTGGGCGCTTTCCTCGGTCATTGCGCGCAAGATTGGTTCGGACGAGCGTCCTGCCGTGCTGATCCTTTACCCTATGCTGGCCAATTTTGTGGTCTTGGGAATAGCTTTGCCCTTTGTTTATAAGCCTATGCCCATAGAAGATATGGGGCTGATCGCGGTGATCGCGAGTTTTGGCTTTGTGGCCACGCTGTTCATTATAGCCGCCTACCGCAATGCCGAGGCGGTTATTGTGGCCTCGATGCAATATTCGCAAATGCTGTGGGCGATTTTTTATGGGTTTTTATTCTTTAGTGAATGGCCTGATAATTTCACCCTAGTGGGAGCTGGCGTGATTATGGCTAGCGGTGTATACATAGTGATGCGCGAAGCCAGCGCCAAGACATCCGACCTGCAGCCCGTTTTGGCATCGCGCGCAAGGCCTGATACGGGCACAATGGTGAAATCAAGCCTGTTTGGCCTGGATCAAACCATCGCAAAAAAACTTCCCTAACCCTGAGCGATTCTGCTCCTCAAGAGGATTTGCGGTTTTGCCATGCACGAGAAATATAATCTGCCGTCATCAAATCCAGATGTGCGCCACCGCCATTTTTGGCGATGGTGATTTCGGTGTTTGAGCTACGAGCAAAAGCACCTGAGGCGATATCATAAAAGTCGGCTTTGACATCACTTGCATCAATGACACCGCGCGCAATCGGATCTTTTAACTCGCCGATATGGCTTATTGTGGTCACGCGGCTGTCGACAAATATCGACGCACGTTTTAAAGCAAGATCATCAACTTCGCGCATATCTGGACGGTAGGCACCGATCAAATCTAAATGCGTCCCCGCCCGCAGCCACGCGCCTTGCAAGATGGGGGTCGTACTCATTGTGGCGGTGCAGATAATATCGCTTTGCGCCACGGCACCCGCCAGATCTTGAGTCGCGCACATATTGGGGAACAGGGCGGCCATAACCTCGGCCCCCACGAATGAGCGACTCCAAACCGTAAAACGCGCGTTAGGCCAATGGCTTTGATAGGCCAAAACCATATTTTTCGCGACGGTGCCTGCGCCAATGATCAAAATATTTTGCGCGTCAGGCCGCGCCAAAAGCTTGGCGGACAATAAACTATCGCCTGCAGTTTTCCATTTGGTTACCAAGTGAAAATCAATCACAGCAGAAAGCAGCCCTGTCAGATCATCATACAGCGTGACTGAACCGTTTACGGTGGGCAGGTCTTGGGTTGGGTTTTGCGGGAAGATTGTGGCGACTTTGACAAGCTGCCCCATCCCATCAATCCACGCAGCCCGATTAAGCAATGTATCTTTGTTACGATATAGCAATATATCGGAAATTTCAGCCTTAGGCAGCTGATGGCCCGCTTGCAAAGCCTGTGTTAAGTCCACCCATGTTAAGCTTGCCTCTGCGTCGAAACCAATTTGCGCAACGCTCAT
>Ga0206124_10003423_pt1 | contig 11167 bp, 8 predicted proteins | sample Helgoland_Spring_3_FD_148671 | JGI IMG/M metagenome (GOLD analysis project Ga0206124, IMG submission 148671) | Pelagic subsurface seawater microbial communities from Kabeltonne, Helgoland, North Sea - Helgoland_Spring_Bloom_20160321_2 | ecosystem: Environmental > Aquatic > Marine > Epipelagic ... | reverse complement strand
GGGTATCTCGAATGAAAGGCATTCATCACGAAGTGTTTTTAGTATTCTCGGACGATTGAGGAAGTTCAACGCGGTGAATCTTCGACGCACATCACCACGAGAAGAAAGAATCTGAGATGAACTCTCAGTCGTGTAGAAATCGAAGAGATGCGCGAGACAAAAGAAACAGACTCGATTATTTAACTCTCGATGATCAGATCAGCAGAGAGACATGTTGTTGAACGTTCCCAGAGGGGTTTGATGAGAATTTTTTAAAAACGAAAAATTTTGTGCTTTTTTTGAGCAGTCGTTGAGGGGAAAGTTTTCATCAGTGCCTTGGAGACACAAAAAAGAGAGCTTCATTTACACGCGCGCGTGTGTTCCTCTCTTTCTCTGCTCGCGTTTACGATAAAACCACAAGCGCTTTGAAGTTGCTTTATACACGTCTCGTTTGAAGCTTTGATACGTAGTACGTAGTATGGTGAAACTGACGATGATTGCGCGCGTCCTGGACGGCCTCCCTCTCGCGGAAGGATTGGACACCGACGCCTCGCTCGATTTAGAATACTACAAACAAGCGAAAACGCTGTTTAAAAAACTCGGGCAGAACTCATCGTCGTCGCACTCGTCGGGCGCAGGAGGCGCACCGCCGTCGAGGATGTCGTACGAATCCGGAGAGTACTTCATGCACTACGTGATCGAAAGCGGGGTGTGCTATTTGACCTTGTGCGAGAGGAATTACCCGAAGAAATTAGCGTATTCGTACTTGGAAGGTGAGAGCAAACAGAACTCGTTTTTGTTCTTCGCGCGTATTCGATTCGATTGAAATGTCATCACGTTTTCATTCGAGACGTTTGTTTGACGCATAATGACTCACCTTATATATATTCTCTCTGATTGTCGCATTTAACAGAACTGCAACGCGAATTCGCGGACAAACACGGCATGAACGTCGATTCCGTCGCTCGCCCGTACGCGTTTATTAAATTCGACACGTTTATTCAAAAGACGAAGAAATTGTACTCCGATCAACGCACGCAGAGGAACTTGGAGAAGTTGAACGAAGATTTGCACGATATTCAATCGATCATGACGAGGAACATTAACGACGTGTTGGAGCAAGGCGAACGGTTGGATCGAGTGGAAAATATGAGCGGGAATTTAGCGATGGAGAGTAAAAAGTACGCGAAGAAGGCGAAGGATTTGAGCAGGCAGGCGTTGATTCAAAAGTACATGCCGGTGATTGTTTTGGTTGGGTTGTTTATATGCGTGTACGGGTTTCGGAGATTTTTCGCCGCGGCGTGAGTAAATGTGTAGATTAGAAGAAGTGTATTCCTATCATAAATATTATTATTATTATTATCATCATCATCAATACGAAGCCACGAAGCTCGCTCCAATCCCTTTATTCAAACCAAACTCGTAGCAAGTGTTGTGGACGTAGGTTTGACCAACCTCCAGCACTGAATCCGGAAAGTCTTTTTCGTTGACTGCGTTTGGCCACCACTGCGTTTCGACGCAGAAACCCGTGTTTGCGTCGTACGCGACGTTGTTTTTACCTCTCGTGGTGCCATCGAGAAAGTTGCCGGTGTAAAATTGAAAGCCGGGGGCGTCGGTGTATACGTCCATGGTACGTCCGCTCGAAGAACTTTCGAACGACGCGCAATGGGTTAAACTTTCGTTAAATCGCGTCGATGGAATGCTTGCATGTCGCGAATAGTTAGAATCTTCCACCGCAAAGTACGATTTCGGACGATTATTCACCGATCTCGAGAAGTTGTCGCCGTCGATGCAAAAATTGTGATCGAATCCGAGCGGCGTGCGCATAGGCGGCAACTGCGCAAAGACTAACCTTTTCTCGGAGAAATCAAACGCCTCGTGACATTCGCGGATTTCACCGGTTGGAATATTTTCATCGTCTAAAACTAAGTACTTCGACACGTTCGGAAACTCCGCCAAGTGATACCCAACGTCTTCGTTCGAATCGCACCCGCTAAGATTGAAATACGAGTGTTGCGCCAAACAAATCGGCGTCTTGGCGTCCGTCGTCGCTTTGAACTCGCACGTAAGCGACGCGTACTTTTCCACGTACAACTCGCACGACGGCGCTTCCAACAGAGACATTTTCTTCCTCTCGCGAATTTTCGCGCGCTCAATAATCCGCACTCGATACACGACGGAAATCTTACAATTTCCCGGGAACCCTTTTTGCTCTAAATCTCCGCTCAACACGCTCAATTCCACGTGGCTTTCCGACACGTCTTTCAGCGTCCATCGTTTCACGTCCAAGCCTTCAAAACCGCCGTGTAACGTGTGTTTCTCCCCATCGTTTCGATCGCACTTATATTCCACGCCATCTAAGGTATATTTCCCATCTTTGATCCTATTCGCGACTCTCCCTACGACGACGCCAAAGTACGGATGGTCGTCCACTTTCGCGTACTCCTCCACTGAATTAAAACCTAAAACGACATCCTCCACGTCCTCGCTTTCTTTACTCGGCACTCTCAGCGCCACAATCGCCGCCCCAAACGTGGAAATATCAACCTCTATTCTCACGTCCTCCTCTTCTTCCTCCTCCTCTTCCTCTTCCTCGCTCTCGTCGCTCGCGCCTTTCTTCATCTTCATCCTCTTCTTCCCGAACAACAACTCTTTCGTCGTCGTCTTCGCCCGTTCTCTTTTCTTCGCGTCCTCTCGACTGCTCGCGCGAATGGTGATCATCTCGAACCCTTTCTCGTTCGCGCGTCTCACGCGCTCCTCGTTTCGCTCCATTTTTTGCTCCATTTTTTCTTGTGGGGAAAGAAAACCAATTTCTTCTTCTTTAATAACTTTTTCTTTAACTTCTTTACTGCTGCTGCTTTTGTTCGCTGCTTTTGCGTCGTCGTCCTTCTCGTCGTTTGAAGAAGAAGTTTTAATCGTTTCGTTCTCGTCAAAAGGTGTCTCCTTTTCCTTTGTCTTCTTTGTTTTCTTCTCTCCAAACCGTCCAAAAATGCGCTTAAAAATCGCGGGAACGTGTCCAACTCTGTGGTGGTTTTGGACGAGTAAAGCGCACGCGGTGGACGCGAGCGCGATCGAAGGGAGGACGATCGAAGGGAATTTGTTCGTGCCAGTATTGGAGGACATTTGCTTTTCGTATATATTCTTTATTTTGCGCAGAGGGTAGAAGTGTTTCAAAGCGTGTTCGTAAAGTGAGAGAAAAGATATTTATGACGATTTTCCCTTTAGGAGGAGGAGGAGGAAAATCGAGCGGCGTCGAGCGCGATGTACTCCTCCTCCTGATATTACGGTATTCTGGAATAATACTACTACGTGTGTGAGTGTGACAACGCGCTCTCTATTTATTATCATCAGATTTCTCTCTTCAAGCTTCAATTGTTATTGTTTTGAAACGCTTCCCATTTGGCGTCTTCCGCGTCGACGTCCGGTAACATCTCCATGCTTTCGCCTCTGGAATTTCGTCTCAAATCTGTTTTACTTCCAAACTTTCGTTTTGATTGGAGTTTTTCGCTCGCTTCTCCTGGACAGTGCGAGCAGACCCAGTCTTCGTTCCATTGGCCGAGGTTTTCGCGCAAAGAGCCAGTCATGCCGGAGAACAAACCTTCCTCGTCGGAGTCGTAGTCCTCGGAGTCGGAGTGGTCGCCCATGACTTCAACTTGGATTAAGCCGGCGGAGTAAGCGGCGACGGCGCCGGAGAGGCGGGCGAGTTGGCGGACGGTGATGTTATTGATGCGCTCTTCGATGCGTCCGCGGAGTTGTTCGGTGAGGACGAGCGCGATCATGTTGTAGAGCCACGCGGCGGAGGTGCCGCCGATTTCGACGTCGAGTTTACCGACGGCGATGTGCGTCGTGTGAACGCGCAAGGTAAGCACCGGGTCGGTCCCGAGGAACTCGGCGCCGAGGACGTCCTCGACAAACTTGCGATTTTTCTCCAGCTGCGCTTGCCTATCTATTTGTTCACTCTTTCCATTTTTCTCGTACCTGTTGTTGTCGTTTGCGGATTTGCTTTTGCTAGTAATATTCTCGTTTTTGTCTCGAATCATGTTGCCGTCGAAAGACGGCTTCCGCGGTTGAAAGTACGCGTGCTGTTGGTGTTCTCGCGCGTCTAAGGAACTTTCGTTCGGAGATTGCGGCGGCGTGTCTTCCGGAGATTCCGGAGGTTCGCCAAACGCGCCTCCGCCGCCAAACGCGCGGTCTAACGCGCTCGATAACGCATCGTCCACGGTGGATAAATCGAAATTGTTGTTCTTGTTCCCGCCACCTCCGGCTTCTTGAAACGACGGAGACGAATCTTGGTGGGGATTCTTTCCGCTCGGACTCAAAACCGGCGTCGCAAATTCCGAGTTATTTTCATCCGCTTCAGCCGCGGCGCCTTTCCTCCTCTCCTCTAAACTCGCTTGAAACTTCGCCGTCAACTCGTCTCTCGTTGTTTCATTCTTCACGATTTCCACGCCTTGGTTAACAATCTGTACCAATCTCGGCGTGTTGATGATGATCTCGTAAGAAATGCCAACTCTCGCTCCGTCTACTTTCACCGTGCACAAACCTTCGCCGTCGATGACGCCCCACCCTCTTGGATGTTCGCAATACGCGAACTCAATCTCTTCCATGTTCGTTTTGATTCCTCGCACTTCCACCGTGGAATGTAACCCGGTGTTGTTGTTGTTATTGCTACTATTATTTCGTTCGTTGAATTGATGGTATCCGCTACCGTCGTCGTACGAATTCTCAAAATCTTCGTCGTCCTCTTCGTCGTCCTCGGAATCGTAATACTCGTGGTGTCCGTCTTCGTCTTGGCCGTGGTGATGCGGTTTTCTATGATGCTTTCTATTATTACTGTTGTGCTTCTCGCCGTTGACGTGATTGATGACTCGCAAAGCGCCTTTATCGATGGAAAACTCGCTGAAGTGCAAGTTGTCCACGTGGTAACACACGGAGCCAATCGGCGAGTCGTAAATCCCGTCCACGCGAGGCAACTCTAATTTTGAAATCAACTCGCAGCTCACCTCCACCGCGTTCCTGATTAAACTATTAAATCCAGGCACGATTTCTTCTTTTAAGAGTTTATTAATTTGCTCGTCGCCCCGAATGTCTCTCCAAATCGATTGCGATTCTTCGCCTAAGGTTTTAAACCTAGAGTTGACGTTGCTCTTCTCGTCCAAACTCGCGCCGTTGTTTGATCTCAAACCACCCCCGGGTGTTCTCGGAGAGTTCATCAGCGACCCTCCGTCGCTCCCCGTACCTCCTCTCGGACTGCTTAACCCGTCTAACCCCATAACGGCTGCCATCGCCGCCTCTTCCTCTCTCTTCTTCTTATCCTCTTGCAACTTTCTCAACAACTCTCTCACTCTGCTGCTTAACCGATCGACCGTCGTCTTCATGCTCGAGACGTTTGAATTCGCGCTCGCTCGACTCCCTAACTTCTCCCAAACTTCTTTCCCTAAAACCTTCGCCGCTTCCGCCAACTCTTTCCTATTCTCCGACGTCTCGATTAACCGTTTCAAATTCGCCGTCGCCTCGGCAAACACCGACGCCGTTTGCGAAGTCGACGCGCTCTTCGCCGCTAAACTCTCCGCAATCTCTAAAACTTGCGACGCTCTTCGTTTCGCCGTTTCGATGTCCTCTTCTTTCCTCAGAGAGTTATCGAATAAATCTTGACTTTTTAGTTGCAACTTTTTGGCTAAATCGGACGTTTCCATCAGCTCTTTCGCTTTTTGCTTGATCTTCGCTTCTGCGCTTTCATCGAGTAAATATTCGCTCGCGGTGTCGAGCGTTTGGTCGAAATTTTTGGAAACGCGTTCGTCGTTGGAGAATTCGGCGAGTTTTAAGGAGGCTTGGTGCGTGAACTCTTTCGCCACGGATTTGAGTTCTTCACCTCTTTTACCGTCTTTATTCTCGTCCGTCATGATGCTTTCTCGTCCTCCTCCTCCTCCGGAGCGGAAACTTGATTCGAAGTTCTTATCAGAGAGAAAAGAAGTCAAACTTTCCCGAACAAATGTTGTAAGCCTTTGATGAGTTACTGTAGTATTCTCTCTCTCCTAATCTGTCTGTCTCTGATGAATAAAGAAAACGCCACCAAACAATGCGAGAGATGAAACAAAGTGCTTTTCAAATCGAGAAGAGCGAGGCGCAAGAGAGAAGAGAGAGGCGCAGACGATGCGTGGTTTTCTGATGGGAAATGGACTTGAGAAGCCCTCATTGATTTTAGGGTTTCGTTTAGGGACTCATTTTTACTCGCTTATTACATATTACTATTTTAGGAGGAGGAGGAGGAGGAGGAGGAGGAAAAGGAAAAGGAGGAGGGAGGATGCTTTCTTATAACATATCGATGCCGAATAAGGTCAACAACGTCTCACTTTCCCTCATTTTTTGGCAAAAAACGTCGTGTAAACCACTCTCGACCGTACGTTTACTCGACGCGAGAACGCCTCGCGCGTTGACGTACGCTTCGTTTTTGTTCGAGCAGTCGTAGACGAGTCGAGAGCCGAAGAGGTCGGTGACTGTACCACCGGAGGCGCGGAGTACTGCTTCGGGAGCGGCGGTGTCCCAGGCGCACGTGCCCATGTGCATCAACGCGCAGTCCGGCGGAGCGTTTTTTGTTTGTTTCGAAGGGTCGTTTGGAGTCGTCGTCGTTGGCGGCGTTTGTTGAGAAGACGACGAAGAAGGCGAGATTCCGGTCGCAACGCGGAGGATTTTGTTCCCGGCGCCGCCGGTGATTAAACGTTCCGGTGGGGTCGGATAAGCGTTGTCATCGCGTATGCATTCTTCGACTACTTCTACCGCCGCGCGTAACGCTTTCGATTTACTGTCGCCGGTAGTGAGGATGTACGGCGAACTCGGCGTCGTCGTTTCGGACGATACGCGCTGCTTTTTCTGCTGCTGCTGCTGGTTTGTCGTCGGCGTTTTTGTTGTTTTTGTTTTTGTCGTTTCAGCGAGTGCGATGGTGGTGGCGGCGGCGGCGGCGTTCCCTAACAACGTCTCGTTGCACGTCTCCAAAACTCTCACCACCGTTCCTCCCTCATCCTCCTTTTCGTAACACATCCCGTACACCACCGCCAACGCTTCGACGTCGCAATCTTTTGTAATTTCCCCTTTTGGAAACGGTATACCTACGACACCGACAACTGCTCGTCCTTTATGCGCGATACCAATCAAACACTGACAATTTTGGTACCGTTCTTCTATAAATTCTCGCGTCCCGTCTACCGGGTCAACAAACACGACGCAGTCGCCGACTCTGACTTCAACGTCCTCCACCTCCTCCATCTTCGAAAACTCAAAACAATCGTCTCTCAACTTCTCCTCATCTTCCCTCGGCTTTGCGTTCGCGTCGCCATCTTCCTCGCCGACGATGTTCAACCGCTCTCCGTAACTCTTCCTCAACGCGCCGATGATAACCGATTGCGCGTTCACGTCCGCTTCCGTCAAAGCGCTTCTCGCGTCGTTCTCGTCTTTGAACGTGTGTTTAATCTTTTCCTTTTTCATCGCGAAATTTCCGTCATCATCCATCACGCGTTTGTTTCGTTTCGCGACCGCGCGTATCTCTTTGCATCCTCGAACGCACGCGTCCACGCAGTACTTCGCGAGCAGTTTGAGAGATATTTTCTCATCAGCACCACCAAACTCCGTCATCTTGTCTGTGCGTTTGTGGGGCGTTCCAACCAGTTCAAATCAATCCTTTTCGCCCGAAATATCCTCAGACGACGACAACGACTTCGACGGTTTCGTCGACGCGCTTTCAGAGCTGCCACTGAATAAAGAAAAAGACACCGAACTGCTCGCGCTTTGCCCTATCGCCGAGTTTTTATACGCCTCGGATTGGGAAATGCTTTGCACGTTGTGATGCAAACCAGCGGCCCAAACGACGAGCGCGAGAGATGCAAACGCGCGCGAGCTGTTGCTTTGGAGCATGTACAATACTAACAACAACAAAACTTTTCTTTCAACAGCAAACGCTTTGTTTTGTTGTTGTTCTGCGGGGAAGCAAAGTGATGATGATGTGTGAATTTGTGCAGTTTGCTGCTTAGTACTTAATTACTTGACTAAAAACAACCGCGGCTTGACGACGACAATCGACAACACGAAGATCTGCTGTTCTTCTCTGCGCTATGGTGAGCTACGTGGGTGCTATTGAGGAGTTTACTACCGCCACTTCTTTCTCGGTTTCGTCGGTTGAGGAATTTCTTTCTTTGCGATTTCGTGAGCGGTATCGGCGTTTCGACGGCGGCGTTGTGCGCTTTCAAGGATTGAGGTTTCGGGGAGGCGGTGGATCCTGGAGGGTGGATGCGCATCACGTGTTCGGCATTTTCGGGGATGCAGTAAATGCATCCGTCGTGCGCTAAGAATCCTCCTTGGTACTTATCTTCCATCGTGCCTAAATCGCCGCCAACGAATGAACACTCGGCAGTTTCCGGGTTTATTCGGAGGACGTACGGCGCGTCGCACGGGACGCCGTAAATCATACCGTCGTTGGCGAGGACGCCTCCTTGCCATTTATTTCGCAGGTTGGGAAGCATTCCTGGAAGTCCGAGACCGAGGAACTCCACGAGCGGTTCCTCGACTTCGACCACAGTTTGCTTTTTTCTACTGTTTTTCCGCTCCATGGAGTATGATTTCTCTCGCGCTTTGTTGAAATCAAAAGTTACTTTGCGAAAACCTTCACCCGCCGCAGACGGCGAACTGCTCAGACTCGCACCTGGGCTCGAAGGTGCACTTTTTTGACTTTCTGATTCATAGCCGCACTCGTTGTTATTATTATTATTATTGTTGTTGTTCTCTTCTGTTATTATATGTTTTACTTTCACGGTCGTTCTCGGATCGATCCTCAAAACGCACGCGCAATCCGAAGGTATCGCGTACACGCGACCTTCTCTATCGACGGCCCCACCACCCCATTTATACCGCCCTTCGTTCATGTCTTTCGGAAAGTTACCACCAATTTGCGTCACTTTACCTGTTTTACAGTCGATTCGTAAGATTTTATCCGCATGCGACGGGAACCCGTAAATGCATTCGTCAATCGGGCAATACGTGCCGCCGTGCCATTTATAGTCTTTCCCTTTCGCAATCTCGTGAAGTGCTCCTTCGCCGTCGAGCAGTTCCACGCGTGGGTTTCTTTCGTCTGGAATAACTTTCAACACTTTATCTGCGCAATACGGGACGCCGTAAATATTCCCGTCCGATCCGGTGATGCCGCCGTAAAATTTGTTGTTCTGCGCGCCCGACATCTTCGAAATAATATCCTCGCCAACCATACTAATCGCCTTTGCTTTCTCCGTCGCGTTTTTCCCGTTTCTCGCTTGTTTCACGTCCACCCGCAATACGGCTTTCGCGTTACACGGAATCGCGTACAAGTTTCCATCTTTTGTCTTTGCAATTTGCCCGCCGTGCCACATCCACTTCTCCTCCCATTTCGTCCGATCGTTCGCGTCGCGTAAATACAACTCCTCCATCCAATTCGCAATCTCCGGTACCTCGTTCTCCTCCTCTCGATTAAAATCCGATCTCAACACGTTATCCCCCCACGCGGGAAGCGCAAATATCGTCGGTTCCTCGCTCTCCTCGTCCACGCTCGTCACCCCTCTCAAATACTTAAACTTCCGATCGCCTAAATCCGGGCCGACCACGGACACCAAACCCGTTTTCGCGACAACCTTCAACACTCTTCTCGCGTGGCTCGGAACGCCGTAAAACGTCGTCTCTTTCGTCTCTTCATCAATAACCGTCGCCGCGCCGAGCCATTTTCGAGCGCCGCGTAACCCGTCCCCGATAAAATCGACCACCACCGTGACATCCTCCTCCTCCGAAACCTTCCTCGTGGGACTGTCCTCCTCTTCGTTCTCGTCGAAATCATCATTCGTCGACGAGAGCAACACGCGCTTGCTGTTCATCACCGCCAATCTCGCTCGACGGCGCAAATCGTTCGAGTGTTGTTCTTTTTTAATTTTGTCCTCTCCCTCCATTCTTTATCTTCTTCTTCTTTAGTTCTTCTTCTTTATCCGCTCGAAGCGAGGAGATGTCTTTCCCTTGAGTTGATGAATTTGATGATGTTGTTGTGCGAGAGAGAGAGAGACCAGAGACGAAAAAAACGACGTAAATACTACGGAGTCAGTCGGCTTCTGAGTGTTCCGTGAACGTCGCCTGTTGAAACGGAAGAAACTGTTGTCGTTGTTGTTGTTCTTGGTGTGCAGTTGTTGTGTGTCTTTTAGGGGAGAATTTGTGGAGCTTTTTGGTGTTGTGACAGAGGAGAAAAAAAACGAACATTTTTACAACATCTCGCATCTCTCTCTCTCTTTCTCTCTTTCTCTCTCTCCCTATCTATCTACCTACGTGCTATTATGCTTTTTCTCCGTGTTCTTCGTATTCTTGTTCTTTTATTCTTCGAGAAAGGCGAGGATTTTCGGGTACACCAACACCGGCGCTCGCTTACCGCAGAGAACGTCGTAGTGACTCATGTGGCTCGGAACCGCGTCTCCGTTGGCGTCTCTCATTTCGGGCATATCATCACTTTTTACGCGGCCAGAGTTTAGGAGGTCGCGCTGTTTTTGCTCTTCTTCTTTGTCGATGATGTTTTCGCCTTTTTCTTTGTCGTCGTCGTTTTCGAAAATGGACCCGTCGCCGACGCACTCGTATCGAGCGTTGACTCTTTTCGCGAAGGCTTTGACTTGTTCGGGAGGAAAGATTGGGTCGGAATCGGCGGCGATGCAAAGCATGGGGACGTTGCTGTTGGCGAACGCGTCGACGTAGTTGATGACGGGTTTTTGCATTTCCATTGGGTCTTCTTTGAATTTGTTTTCGCCAAAGATGGTGATTTCGGACGGGCGTTTGGATTCCGTGAAGAAGTTTCGCAAGCCTTCACGCGAGCGCATGCCGCCCGGAGTGAATAAGGTGCACATTTGAAGAAGTAGACTTAACGGGACGTTATCGAATCCGTACACGAGGAGTTTTCGGAGAAATTTTGCACTCGTGGCGCCCGGGTAACACGTCGTCGCAGAGACGGAGTTGTTCCAGAACGCCGAGGCTGGATTCGAAACGTCTTCTTGCCTTTTCTCGTCCGGCGGGCCCAAGACTCGAGTGAACAGTTCCGCGGTGCCGACTGAAACCGGCTGTAACGGTAAGTGTATTTTTGGTATCGCGGATGCGCCTCCGGTTAAACCTCTCGGTAAATGCCCGGCTAACGCCGCGAATCCCC